>ERZ724516.662-NODE-662-length-21024-cov-6.412752_pt1 | contig 21024 bp, 20 predicted proteins | sample MGYA00376049_ERZ724516 | MGnify/ENA primary metagenome ERZ724516 (study PRJEB28724, sample SAMN07190886) | activated sludge metagenome | isolation source: activated sludge of sewage treatment plant in Hong Hong | place: USA: Christiansburg, Virginia | collected... | reverse complement strand
CTTGTCGGGTAAGTTCCGACCTGCACGAATGGCGTAACGACTTCCCCACTGTCTCAACCATAGACCCGGCGAAATTGAAGTACGAGTAAAGATGCTCGTTAGCTGCAGAAGGACGGAAAGACCCCGTGGACCTTTACTATAACTTGATGTTGTGTTTTGTCATATGTTGTGTAGGATAGGTGGGAGACTTGGAAGCATGGACGCTAGTCTGTGTGGAGTCATCGTTGAAATACCACCCTGCATATGGTGAGGCTCTAACCTAGACCCGTTATCCGGGTTGGGGACAGCGTCAGGCGGGTAGTTTAACTGGGGCGGTTGCCTCCTAAAGAGTAACGGAGGCGCCCAAAGGTTCCCTCAGCCTGGTTGGCAATCAGGCGTTGAGTGCAATGGCAAAAGGGAGCTTGACTGCGAGACCTACAAGTCGAGCAGGAGCGAAAGCTGGGCATAGTGATCCGGCGGTTGCGTGTGGAAGCGCCGTCGCTCAACGGATAAAAGGTACCCCGGGGATAACAGGCTAATCTTGCCCAAGCGTCCATAGCGACGGCAAGGTTTGGCACCTCGATGTCGGCTCATCGCATCCTGGGGCTGAAGCAGGTCCCAAGGGTTGGGCTGTTCGCCCATTAAAGCGGTACGCGAGCTGGGTTCAGAACGTCGCGAGACAGTTCGGTCCCTATCCGGTGTGGGCGTAAGAGATTTGAGGAAATCTGTTCCTAGTACGAGAGGACCGGAATGGACGTGGCTCTCGTGTGACAGTTGTCCTGCCAAGGGCATGGCTGTTTAGCGACCCACGGAAAAGATAAACGCTGAAAGCATCTAAGCGTGAAACTTGTTCCAAGATGAGATCTCTCATGTGGTTAACACAGTAAGACCCCTTATAGACCATGAGGTTGATAGGCCAGAAGTGTACGGACAGTAATGTTCTTAGCTGACTGGTACTAATCGGTCGAGGGCTTGAGTATTTTTCAAAATATCCGAAGGTGTTTGTGTTCGCTGTTGAATAGTTAAGACTGAAATCAGTCGAGTCACTTTGTCATCCTGAGGGAGCGAAGCGATTCGAAGGATCTCAGTTTCAACATAGGTCTCTGGTGATGATAGCGGAGAAGCAACACCTGTTCCCATTCCGAACACAGAAGTGAAGAGCTCCAGCGCCGATGGTACTTGGGGGGTTACCCCCTGGGAGAGTAGGTCGTCGCCAGGTTTTTATTTAAAAGTCCCTGAACATTAAATTGTTCAGGGACTTTTTATCGTTCAGGGTGCAGATATTCATTTATCTGGACCCTTTTTGTTTTGATACTTAATAATTGGTGTATTTAATCTATTTGCTATTTATAATAGGAACATATTATTCAAATTTGTTTTATGGATACTAATATTGCCATTATTAAATCTTGGAATAGGTTTTGGCTATGAGCCAGAGACAGTCAAACAATCATATCTAACATCTTTGATTGTAGTATTCATCGTAACATCAATTGCTTATCTAATATTAAACAGTTCGACTAAAAAAACTAAGTCTATTATTGAACCTATTATTTAACGTTTAAGGTAGCGGAACTTCAACCTTGAGTTCTGGTAACGAACCTCCACTGGCAAGCTTTGTAACTTCACGAACATACTCAAACTTTAGAGAATCGATCTTGTTACTAGGTACTTGGAAAGTTATCCACCCAGTTACGGTGTCTCCTCGGCTAATGCCAAGGCTAGGAAGTAAGTCTCTGCCGTTTTTAGCTGCGGTTTGTTTTAGATTGTACGATTGCTCTTTAAGGGATTCACCATTTGAAAGAATGATCCTAAAATCTCGTGGGGTAAGGCTCGAATAGTATGAACTGTTGTTTACACCTGTAATCTCAACCATAACTGGCACTGAGTCATCTTCTAGATAATCATTTGTATCTTCAGCAAAACTATCACCTCGCGTAATTTTGTTTACTGTAATGCTATATCCAAGATCTGGATCGCTAATTGTTTGCGATACTGCACGTTCACTTTTTTCGACTTCTCGTTTTTTTGGTTTCGTTTCTTCAACAAAAGAAGATTCATCTCTTGGTCTGTCTCTTGATCTTTCTTTATTAGATTCAGAATCTGAACTGCCACCCGAACATGCTCCAGTAACTAAGGCTAATGTTACTAGTACAGTTGCAAATTTTACTTTTTTTATCATCATAAATCCTTTCAAGGCTTATATTGTCTCGTCTAGCCAATTTGAAAACTTAAGTATAAAGAATTATTTAGAACACATTTCTTCAAGATGTTCTTTCCAGTTGACAGCTTCCCAACCTCTTTTTTCGCCTACTTGTTTGGCTATCGCTATGCTGTCTTGTACCCAACTTATTTGTACTGCAAATTCAGGAGTTATACCTTCAGAGGATGACAACCAGAATTTAAAGCCAAAGGTAACAGCTTTTAGAACATCATAAGAAGTACGAATTTCATCACCTATTTCTGCGAAGATATTTCCATCTTCATCGCCAGCCAATTCAACACCCCATTTGGCGCATAACCAAGCTCGTTCACCATCGTTTTCTGGGGATAATTCAATAACTACCTGACTATAAGATTTAAGATTTTCTTGTAGGTCTGGTGGCAAGATTTCCATCAAAGAATTGTAGAAAAATTCTGTTATCTCTGATAAGAATACAATGTTAAATATCGCTTTGTTAGCCATTTCGAATGTAGTTTTAACAATTTCATTGGATCTTGGATCTTGGATCTTGTATCGAAATTCAAAATGTAAAAGATGCCTTCAACGATTAGACCAGCAACACTGATTACTATCCAAAAAGTGGAATAATTCCATACAAAACTAAGTTAACATAATATAACGGAATCAATCACATCTATTTTGTGTATTCTTGCGTATAGATATTAGATAAAATAAATTGGAGAATTTATGAATAAGCGAAAAATAGGATATATATTAGCAGTTTCGGCAACTGTTATATTATCTATTCTCATACTTAGTGGATGTAGCAAAACAGCTAAATCGAAATCATCGTCGAATACAAAATCAAATAGCGTCGAAACAAGTTCACCAAATCAAAGCGATCAAGCAAGTGGTGTTGGAACTTATGATGATTACACTCCGCAAGCTTTAGCTGCAACAGCTTCAAGCGATAAAGTAGTTTTGTTTTTTCATGCAACATGGTGCTCAACATGTCAAGGAATCGATAAAGATATAAAAGCTAACTTGGATAGTATTCCGGGTGACGTCAAAATCTTTAAAGTTGATTACGACAGCGAAAAAGATCTAGAAAAAAAATATGGTGTAAGGCAACAGTACACCATGGTTCAAGTTGATAATTCAGGGAAAAAAATTGGATTGTGGACAGATAGTTTTTCGTTAAATGATATTTTGGATACAATTGCATAATTTGATTGCCAATAGTCGATTTAAAATTTTACAATCGAGGATATAATGCAATATGTATTCTTATCATTTATCGCTGGATTGTTAACTATTGTGTCGCCGTGTGTGTTGCCTCTTTTACCCGTTGTGCTGGCTGGGTCTTCGACAGAAAAAAACTGGAAAACTCCATTTGTAATTATTGCAAGTATGGCGGTTTCTATCTTTGCTTTCACTCTATTGTTAAAAGTAAGTACAGTATTCTTGGATGTAAATGAAAGCATTTGGCAAAATACATCTGGAGTACTAATCGTAATTGTTGGTGCAGCTTTAGTTTTTCCAAATATTTGGACATTTATTTCAATGAAGATCGGCTTACTCAAAAAAACTCACGAGTTGCAAAATGCAAGTTTAAAAAAAACAGGTGTTATCAGAAACATACTTTTAGGTGCTTCACTTGGTCCAATTTTTACTAGTTGTTCACCAACCTATGGAATAATTTTAGCAACAGTATTTCCTAGTAGTTATACTGTTGGGCTTCTTAACCTTTTTGTATATGTATTTGGTTTAGCGCTTATTCTAGGAGCAATTGCGATTGGTGGCCAAAGAGTTATTAAAAAAATATCATGGGCCTCAAAAAGTGATGGTTGGTTTAAGAAATCGCTTGGTGTATTACTTATTATTCTAGGGGTACTAATAGCGACTGGTTTAATTCGTGATCTTGAAACATGGTGGGCAAGTTCGAGTTTTAATTTTAATGATTTTGAGATTGATAAAATTAGAGAAATTAGAAAGTAGAAAATACGAGTTTAGAAAACCTATTCAGTTTCCTTCATCGAAAATTCTTCTTAAGTATAATCGTCATGAATTCATCATTAAGCATCATTTTTTATCTCAATAGCTATTAATGATATATATAATTATGCTACGATTAATTTTCTGACAAAGGTGGTCTTATGTATAAAAGAGTTTTAACATTCTCAATGGTAGTTCTTGCGTTGTTGCTTATGGCTGTAACATTTAGTAGTTGTGGGGGAGAATCAAAGAAAGAATCTTCAACAAATAACAAAGAATCTTCTACTAAAACAAAGATTGATGATATTGACGGTTTCTATAACTATAAATCAGATAAGTCAATTACTAAGCCACCTGCCAAAGGTATAACAATTGGTGATGGCCGAAAAGTAACTATTGAATACGATAAATCTAAAGGCGATATTCTTTCTTATCAATTGTTCTATGTTGATGATTCGGGATCAGTAATTGTTATGGGTGGTTCGACATTCGATGAAGACAAAGATGGTGACGGCGTTTATAACTGTGATCTAATAACATATACTTCAAATGCTGACGGTCAAGAAGGTTTCATGGAAATCACAACAGTATCATCAGATATGAAAAATGTTCAATTAGGTATGTATCCAGTTAAATTCAAAATTTCTAAATAACTAATTATAATTTGAGCATTCTCTTTATAACATATATTTGTAGGGTGTAACAATAACTTTTTTTCATTATAAGAATTAACAATACCAAAAAGTTTTTATCCTTTATTTGTTATTTAATTAAAACAATCTAGTTAGAACATAGAGCGCATGTCATCGCTAACAGTCGGAAATGCCATTATTGGAGCTTTTAATTGTTCTGTTGTCAGCCCGAGTTCGATAGCAAGACTAAAAATATTTATTATATCATCAACATGGTTGCCTATAAGGTGAGCACCAAGAACTTTGTTTGTTTTCTTTTCTACTAATACTTTACTTCTAGAGTATTTTTGATTGAGCCTTTTAGCATCGAACCACTTAGATGTATCATTATGTCTAACATCGAATTCGAGACCTTCATGCTTAGCTCTTACTTCATTGTAACCTACGCTAGCAACTGTCGGTGTGCTAAATAATACACTTGGCGTAGACAAATAGCTTGGTTGCATAACTTTGTCTCCAAGAATATTTTTGGCTACTATCGATCCCTGTATACTAGCAACAGGTGATAACGCAGGTCCAGCATCAGCACAATCACCTGCGGCATATATGTTTGGGTTAGAAACGCTTTGTAAATATTTGTTTACTTTCACACCACGACGTGTGTCGAATTCAACATTTGTTGCTTCGAGATTTAAATCTGAAATTGCTGGTGGACGACCAGCTCCGTGAATCACCTTGTCAGTTTCAAAATCATGTCCATCTTCTGTTCTTACTAAAAAAACTTTATTAGATTTTGTTATTTTCGATACCGAGCTATTAAGTACAATCTTAACGCCAACTTCCTTTGAGGCTTTTAATAATTCTTTGACCATATCTGAATCAAACATTGATAGCGGTTTATCATCAGAATGTAAAATAGTTACATCGGCCCCAAAACGTGAAGCAATGTGTGCAAGCTCAAATGATATATAGCCACCGCCAACAAAAATAATACGCTTTGGTAGTTCATCTAGTTCTAAAAAATCGTCACTAGTAATCATATGGTCAAAGCCTTCAATTGACAGTTTAGCTGGCTTAGCACCGACTGCAATGTGGATTTTATCAGCTCTAAGTGTTTGATCATTTACTTCAAGTGTCAAATCGCTTATGAATCGAGGACTAGCAGTGTAAATATCAATGCCAGCTTTAATTAATGCATTTTCTGTACGTTTGGGAACGCTTTCAGTAAAGCTGCGTTTAAAGTCAATTAATTGCAACCAGTTCATAATAGACTGATCTAAAATATTTAGTTCAGCTAATCGTCTATTAATGTCTGCGATTTCTGCTACACCAGCCAAAACTTTTTTTGGTATACAACCACGAACAGAGCAAGTGCCGCCGAATGGTCCTTCATTAATAACAGCAACATTTTTTCCTACTTTTTTTGCTGCTATAGCAACTTGGAATCCAGCACCGCCAGACCCAAGTACAATTATGTCATAAGATTTCATACCATCTCCTCATGCCTAATAGCCTTATCAATAGACTTTGCTATGGGTATCAACAATATAGTAGTTTGCTCAGTATACGAACAGAGAGTTCTTAAATGATGAATAAAATTAAAACAGCTGATGCAATTATTGAAGGTCTTGAAAATTCTGGTATAAAATATATATTTGGTGTACCTGGTGAAGAAAATTTAGATGTACTTGAGGCGATAAGAAAATCTAAAATAATAAAGTTCATACTTACGCGACATGAACAAGAAGCTGGTTTTATGGCCGCTACTATTGGGAGGCTAACTGGTATACCTGGAGTTGCTTTATCTACGCTAGGTCCTGGTGCAACAAATCTAGTGACTGCTGCTGCATACGCACAATTAGGGGGCATGCCATTACTAATGCTCACTGGTCAAAAGCCAATTAGGGAAAGTAAACAAGGTGCATTTCAAATTATCGACGTAGTAGATATGATGAAACCAATAACGAAATTTTCAAAACAGTTAGTTGAAGGCTCCTTTGCTTTTTCATATGTAAGAGAAGCTATCCGGCTCTGTACCGAGGAACGACCAGGTGCAGTACTACTTGAAATACCTGAAGATATTGCAGCGGAAAATATTGACTATAAACCGATTCCTATAAGCGAAGTGCGTCGGCCAATCGCAGCAGAAACGTCTATTAATAAAATTGTAGAATTACTAGTAAAAGCAAAACGACCACTAGTAGTTGTTGGAGCAGGGGCTAATCGAAAACGGACATCAAATATGCTCACAGATTTGATAACTAAATTTAATATACCTTTTGTTAATACTCAAATGGGTAAAGGTGTTATTTGTGAAAGTTTTACTGAATTCGCAGGCACTGCTGCTCTAAGTCAAGGCGATTATGTACACCAAAGCATCAGTAAATCTGATTTAATTATAAATGTTGGTCATGACATAGTTGAAAAACCACCATTTATAATGCAGGGCGCTCGAACAGTTGTACACATAAATTTTGCACCAGCGATCATCAACGAAATTTATTATCCGCAATATGAAGTTGTTGGTGATATAGCAAATGCGATAAGTCAATTAAATGCAAAATTAGACCTAGTTAAAGACAAGTTAGATTGGGATACCAGATACCATCTTGAATCTAAACGAAAGCTAGATGAATCATTTGCTATAGCGTTAAAAGGTGCGACAACAATAACACCACAGGTATTAGTAAGTGAATTGAGAAATAAGATCGCAGACGATGGCATTGTTACCTTAGATAATGGTATGTATAAAATATGGTTTGCGCGACATTATTGCGCAAAACAAGAAAATACTCTTCTACTAGATAATGCCCTAGCAACTATGGGTGCCGGATTACCTTCTGCTATCGCAGCCAAACTAGTACATCCTAATCGCCAAGTTGTCGCTGTTGTTGGTGATGGTGGTTTTATGATGAACTCACAGGCATTAGCAACAGCTTTAGCATTAGAGCAAAACCTAACGGTAATTATTTTAGAAGATAATTCTTACCAGATGATTCGATGGAAACAGCACAATGAAGGATTAGCTGATTTTGGATTAACATTTAATAATCCAAACTTTGTGGACTACGCTAAAAGTTATGGAGCGAATGCGATTTGTGTGAGTAAACCTAAAGAGTTTGTAGAAGCTTTAGAAGTGTTAGGACAATCATCAGGAGTGAATGTTATTGTTGTGAAATTTGATTATAGTAATAGTTCAGAATCTTTAAAAATATCTAATAAATAAGGAGTCGAATATGGCAATACGTTCAATTAACCCAACGACAGGAGAAATGCTCAAGGAATTTGAACCATTTAGTGAATCAGAATTAAATAAAAGACTAGAAATTTCCAATGATGCATTTAAAGAGTGGGGAACAATTAGTCTTGATGAACGTGCAAAGCATATGTTTTCTATTGCAAAAAAATTACATGAAAATGTAGATGAATATGCTGAACTTTTAACTACAGAAATGGGAAAGACTTTCGAACAAGCAAAAGCAGAAGTTGAAAAATCGGCATTAAATTTTGAACACTATGGCGAACATAGCGCATCATATCTATGTGACAGAAAAATAAATACAGATGGCAGCGAAAGTTTTGTTACTTACGAACCACTAGGTGTAATTTTAACGATCATGCCATGGAACTTTGCTTTTTGGCAAGCACTACGAATGGCTGCACCAATACTTATGGCAGGTAATACTGTTTTATTAAAGCATGCCTCGAATGTTCCACAAGCAGCCTTATTAATGGAAAAAATTATGCTCGATGCAGGTATGCCAGAGGGCGTATTTCAAACTCTACTGATTGAAACCTCTATGGTTAAAACTATAATAGAAAATGATTATATAAAAGGTGTGTCGCTTACAGGTAGCGAAAAGGCCGGGAGTATTGTTGGCGCCCAAGCTGGCAAGGAAATAAAACCAGTAGTATTAGAACTTGGAGGATCTGATCCTTCAATCATTTTAGAAGATTGCGATCTTGAATCTACTTGTGAAACTATTGCAAAGTCTCGTCTACAAAACAATGGCCAGTCATGTATAGGATCTAAACGTTTTATTGTTCTAGATGCTATCTATGATGAATTTCTAAAACAAATAAAATCAGTTTTTGAGAGCTATATTGTTGGTGACCCAATGGATCCAAAAACTATGATTGGCCCAATCGTCTCTGAAGACGCACTTAACGAGCTACTTGATCAAATTAAAAGAAGCGTCGATACTGGAGCAAAAATACTGACTGGTGGTAAACGGATCGATCGCGAAGGTTATTTTATGGAACCTACAATACTGATTGATGTTACAGAAAATGTACCAAGTTATAGTGAAGAACTTTTTGGTCCGGTAGTTAGTATCATAAGGGTCAAGGATGATGACGAGGCAATAAGCGTTGCTAACGATACTCGCTTTGGTTTAGGAGCAAGCATATACACTAAAGATATAAAACGAGCTAAAACTTTAGTTCCACGTATCGAAGCTGGCTGTGTGTTTATAAATGGCTTGGTTAAAAGTGACCCACGCATGCCTTTTGGCGGAATTAAAAGATCTGGTATTGGTAGAGAACTTTCTGAAGAAGGAATCCGCGAGTTCACAAATATCAAAAGCGTATGGATTAAATAACTACAAATATCGCTATATAAACTTGATTTTAAACATATACAGTAGTGTATTATTGCTATTTTTAATTATGTTAATAGTGCATTAATGCAAAGTATTGCAAAATAATCAAGCTAATACTAAAATGGTACTATCATGCATAATAAGCACTATTGGTTCAAAAGTATAAAAGAGTCTAATAATTGTAATCTTTATGGTTATGTGACATATTTAAATTACATGAAATTAGATGGTCTTTAACATGTTAGGAAATATACCTTCTCAATCAATATCTCGCTTTGAAGATTTCTCTATTGATCCTTATTTAGATCTTTGGCCAACTCTCTCAGAGGATTCAGAAGTTGAAAACGGTATCCAATATGAGTCACGTAAACAATTGCTGTATTGGGGCGGAGGATGTATGTCTATGCGCTGGCCAGAAAGATATGGACCACAAGGAGACCTTGCAGACATTTTTGCTCAAGAATTACACGAATTGTTAGATAACTATCGTTGTAGAGAACTCGCGGACTTTATGTTTGAAATGGAATTCCCTAAACTGCGATCGAATATTCCTTTAGGGTCTCTTCCTACTATTCGCGCTAATTTCATTACGGAAAGAATTGTTGATGCTACTGTACAAGCAAGTCGATCTAATCGCTATCCTCATTTGGATAGCATAATAAACATAACTCCTGAGTTTGATCCACTACGCGGTTCTATAAGTACTAGTGGTGATACACAATTTTTAAACAATGGTATTCCTATATCAATTTATAATGTAGGCGATGAAGGTTCCTTAGCATTATATGACCCTAGGGCAGCTAAACATTTTGCTCCCTATCGTTTTGATGGAGTTAGATATACACTTTTGTTCGAACATACAAAAACAAGATATAATATACAAGCATTAAGAGATTTTGCATTATCACAAGGTGTTACAGATCAGCCTTTTCTACAAGTTACTGATTCAGGTTTGGCGCTTCCGTTGACCCATAACCCATCAGACGAAACTTTTGATTCAACAGCAGCATTAAGTGAACGGTACTTTTTAAAAGGTATTTTTGAAGCAGCGCAATTTGGAAGAAAGATCTCTTCTGAAAGATTAAAAGACTTACATGATCAAGTAGCTAGACTAAGAATGCTTAGTGATGGTTCAGGGCTTAGAAGTGTTTCATTGTTAATGTATTAGTTGAAAATATAAAACATAACTTTGAAACATACAGTGTTATATGATTCAAAAAATTTTATATCATGAGAAGGACTTTTAAATGAAAACTGAAAAAAAAACAAATTTAAATAAAATTGTGCAGGGCAATATTGATGTTGATTCTGCGACGATTGCAGCAGGTGAGATGTTGAAAGCTTTAGGTGTAGATCTTAGTGATCCATCTTTAAAATTAACGCCAGCAAGAATGGCGAATTCATATGCTGAAATGATAACACCTGTTGAATTTGAAATGACCACATTCCCTAACGACAATTTTTACGATGAGTTGGTATTAGTAAAAGACATTCCTTTCCATTCTATATGTGAACATCATCTACTTCCATTTATTGGAAGCGCGCATGTTGGTTACATACCCGACGACAAGATCGTAGGCATATCTAAGTTAGCTCGTATTGTCGAAAAGTTTTCGCGCGGTTTACAAGTCCAAGAACGATTAACTGCACAGATTGCCGATTTCATTCAAAGCGAATTAAACCCAAAGGGGGTAGGTGTGGTGCTAGTTGCTGAACATACTTGTATGTCTTTGCGTGGTGTTAAATCCATAGGAGCTGTCACTGTAACTTCTTCATTAAAAGGATTGATACGCGAGAGTGATAGATCAAGAGCAGAATTTTTTTCACTAACTAAATAATATAAATTTATGCATAATATTTAGTGAGTATTCTTTATTTATTTCATATATTATATCTGTAATTTTGATCTTAAGATCACCCATCGAGATATCTTTTATTTCTTCTATATAATCAATAATTAAGAAATTATATCTGTTAACATTGTATCAACTACAAAAGGAGTAGAAGATGAAAAAAATTAGAATTACAAAAATTACAAAAATGGCGATTATCGCATTAAGCCTTGTGAGTATTGCAGCGCTCTCTACAGCATGTGGATCGAGTAGCGATGACAAAAAGGAATCAAAGACAAGTACTAGTACCAATACTAAAACAGTAAAAGTTTCACTTAAAGATGATGTATCAGGTATGTCTGTTACACCAGCATCAATAGAAGTAGAAGCTGGAACCAATCTTAAGCTAGTTGTGACTAATGATGGAACAGTTGTTCATAATTTAAGCACTGAAGATGGAAAATTCAAAACTGCGGATCTTACCCCTTTCTCTTCTGCTGATTTAGAAATAGGTAAAGTGGAAAAAAGTACTGAACTTAATTGTGCAATACCTGGACACAAAGAAGCAGGCATGTTTATGAATATAGTTGTTAAATAAGCGACTATATAGATAAGACCTTAATATTAACCATCTAAGAAAAGAGCTAATGATGAATAAGACAAAAGAATCAAGTGGAGAAATAAACTCCACAAAGAACAAGAAAGGTATGCTTAAAAGATCAATTACTATAGTTGCTCTTGCCTTAAGTATATTTATGATTCTCTCACTTACTGCTTGTGGGGATGACAAAAAAGACGATAAGAAGCAAGACTCAATGGATATGAGTCCAACTTCAATTAATAAAGATGATGCAAAGATCGACTTTACAGCAACACCTGCTAAAGACTTTAAACCTAGAGATGCTGTTTTAGCTCCTGCTGATGGTGCAAAGGTACATAACATTACACTTTCTGCAACTGAAGAAGTTATAGAAGTATCTCCTGGTCTAAAGCAAGAGATGTGGGTATTTAATGGTGTGGCTCCTGCACCTGTACTACATGGTAAAATTGGTGACACTTTTAACATCACTCTTAAAAATGATGGTAAAATGTCACACTCATTGGACTTCCATGCTGGATATGCAGCAATGGATGAGAAAATGAAATCTATCGCTCCAGGCGAATCTCTACTTTATAGTTTCGTTGCAGAAAAAGCGGGTATTTGGATGTACCATTGTGCAACAGCGCCAGCACTACACCATATTGGAAACGGTATGTGGGGTGCAGTTGTTATTGATCCACCAGATTTAGCAAAAGTTGATCACGAATATATTGTTATGCAAGGTGAACTCTATACTGGTCCAAAAGACAAGCCAGGCGATTTGGCAAAAATGACTGACAGTAAATTTGATGCAGTAATGTTTAACGGTTATGTTAATCAATATAAATTCAAGCCACTTGAAGTAAAAGTAAACGAACGAATACGTATGTGGGTTCTAGATGGTGGGCCGAATGAGAATTCTTCTTTCCATATAATCGGAACAATTTTTGACACAGTGTATAAAGAAGGAAACTACTTATTAAAGCCAGGACCTGGTGGATCACAAGCACTTGACCTTCAACCTGCACAAGGTGGATTCGTTGAATTTACTTTGAAAGAAGCAGGCCACTATGCGTTTGTAACACACAAGTTTTCAAACATCGGTAAAGGTGCTTTAGGTTTATTTCAAGCTAATAATGCAGATGGAAGTGCACCTGTAGCTGGAATGGCCGGTCATTAATCTTATTTAGTTAAGTTTATAAAAATTACATTAGGAGGGCTTTAGGGCCCTCTTTTTTTGTGAAAATTACATGTATCTAAAATTTAAATATCCATAAGTAGAAAATGAAATATAAATTATTTTTTAATATTTAGCAAACAAACATTGCAATTGCTTGGTTTACAAGATCTACTAATCTATCTAGTGGAGTTTCTGCTTTCTTAACGATCTTTATACCATCAAGGTTTGCACTTGTAGTACTAATGCTTTGATATTCAATAACATTATCTACATTTGATAATACAATGACAGGAATATGCCTAGTTGAATCAACGGCTTTTAATGCATCTATTAGTTCCGCGCCATTCATATTTGGCATCATCAGATCAGAAACTATAACATCTGGCAAACTCTTTAATGCAAGTTCTAAACCTTCTCTTCCATCAGCAGCTTGAAATACCTCATAGCCACGACTAGAAAGTTTAAGAGCCATAGCATTATGAAGGGAAGGTTCATCATCAATTACAAGGACACTAAAGCTTGGCGAATTTTCCATATAAATTTATCGTCACTTTAGGGACTTAAGTCAAGTAAAAATATAAATTATCAAGTTTATGGCATCCAATAAGGTTTGGGTGTCCCTTCAAAAACAGTTACACATTCGCAATTTCTTTGTTTTTCTGGTAAAAAATCAATCGCTCTCATAACAATATCTTTCATTTTAGGAAGATTGGCTGAAAATAGTTCAAGTACTTCCTTTTGGGTCACACCTTCACCAGAATTAACTCCAGCATCAAAATCGGTAACTAAAGAAAGTGTGCTGTAACACATCGATAACTCTCTAGCTAACGCAGCTTCAGGCATTCCTGTCATTCCAATAATAGACCAACCGTTGCGTTGAAATTCTTGAGATTCAGCACGAGAAGAAAATCTCGGACCGTCGATAACTACCATAATTGACTTGTCGCAAAATTTGAACTCTAAAGATTTGCAAGACTCCACTAATGCAGATCTTCCTTTTTCGCAATATGGGTCAGCAAGCGAGACATGTATAGCACCTTTATCCTCATTGCAAAAAGTAGAAATTCGTGTACGTGTGCGATCAACGATTTGATCGGAAACAACAAATGTCCCAGGTGTGAGTTGTGCATCGAGAGAACCAACTGCTGTCAGGGAAATAATTTGGTTAATACCAAGTGACTTTAATGCCCAAAGATTTGCTTGGTAAGGAACCCGATGTGCGGGGTATTGATGTTTAGAACCATGGCGAGAAAGAAAGTATACAGTGCGGTCGTTGATTGTACCTTTAGTGATATCATCACTAGTTTTTCCATATGGTGTTGCAATATTAAGAGTTTCAGAATCGTTAAGTAATGAATAAAAACCCGAACCTCCTATAATTCCAATTGGTTCAGCAGTTTTATACATGTCAAATATAGTAGCATTGCAAAAGGTATTTAATCTAAAAGCACTGCGAGCATCGTAATGTATATATAATACCGCAAAGAAGGAGGAATATATATGATTACCGACATCCTAGATCGGCTAGAAAAAGTTCTACCAATAATCCGCGATAATGCACAAGCGACTGATGATAATGCAAAATTTCCAACAGAATCAATTAGTGCACTTGCCGATTCTGGTTTGATGGGTGTTAATATTCCAGTAACTAATGGCGGACTTGGTTATGGACCAGTTGAATTTGCGCATGTGGTTCGTGAAATCGCACAAGCTTGTGGATCGACTTCAATGATCTATCTGATGCATATGTGTTCAGTATCGGTTATTGCCGCAGCACCGCCAAGTAATGGAGGAGATCAACTTGTAAAGGATCTTGCTAGTGGAAAAAAATTAGCAACACTTGCTTTTAGCGAAAAAGGATCACGTAGTCATTTTTGGGCGCCAGTCTCACAAGCGAAATCGACAGATGAAGACAAAGTTAGTATTGTTGCCGAAAAAAGTTGGGTAACTTCCGCATCAGAAGCTGATGTTTATGTTATTACATCACAAGCCCCAGAAGGAGAAAGTCCTGTAGAGAGCAACCTATATGTAGTTGACCGAACTGCACTAGGAGTTAAAGTTTCAGGGCAATTTACTGGTCTTGGTTTACGTGGCAATGACTCTGCACCAGTATCACTTGATATAGAACTTTCTAATAGTACCGCTCGTTTAGGTGAAGAAAAAACTGGTTTTGGTCAATTAATGTCAGTTGTACTTCCATGGTTCTGTCTCGGTAATTCGGCTGTTTCAGTAGGTTTGGCACGAGCTGCTTTAACTGGTGCTATCGATCATGCTTCAGCTTCTCGTTTTGAATATTCAGATTCAACACTTGCTGATCTTCCTACCATTCGTGCTTATATAGCTAAAGCTTGGGTTCAACTAGCATCTATTGATGCTTTGTTAGAAAAAACTGCAGAAAAGATAGCATCACCTGACGACTCAACTATCCTATTTGTTCTCGGCTCGAAAGCAGGATGTAATGAAGGTGCACTTAACGTCACTGATTTATCTATGCGTATAGCTGGTGGCGCGGGATTCTCAAAGCAGTTAGGAATTGACCGACCAGCACGCGATGCACGTGCAGGATTTGTAATGGCACCAACATCTGATGCCCTATTTGATTTCTTAGGCAAAGGCCTTTGCGGAATGGATCTATTTTGAATAATAATAATGAACAAAAAACTAATGAACTCTTAATAGGTGCGGTTGCCTATAGCCCTAACGTAGTACCAATATGGGAAGGAATCAAAGATTACTTTCGAGAAACCGATACACCTATGGACTTTGTTTTATATTCAAATTATGAACGTCAAGTTGAATCATTAATTGCAGGTCATGTTGATGTTGCATGGAATACAAATGTGGCATGGATACGTACTTTGCATCAGACTGATGGTAAAGCTAGAGCTCTAGCGACTCGTGATACTGACTTAGTATTTACAACTGTGTTTGTTTCAAGATCAGGTTCAGGTTTAAAGTCTCTTGAATCATTAAAGAATAAACGTGTTGCTCTTGGTTCTCGTGATTCGGGTCAAGCAAGAATTTTAGCCGAACATTATTTGGCACAAGCAGGAATAGACAAAGACAATTGTACTTTCATTATTTTTGATTCAGATGTTGGTAAGCATGGTGACACAGGTCGATCGGATCTTGATGCTCTACGAGCTGTACTTAACGATGAAGCGGATGTTGCAGCAATCGGTGTTAATACTTGGAATAATTTAAATGCAGCTGGTGACGAATCAACTTCTGATTTAGAAGTTGTATTTGAGTCTGAACAATATAGCCATTGTAACTTTACAACGCTAAGACCTGATAAAGATCCTTTGATCGAAAGATGGGTTAATAATCTTTTGAAGATGGACTGGGAAATCCCAGAACATCGTGTTGTATTAGAACTTGAAGGCTTAAAAGAATGGAAACTTCCAAACTTAGATGGCTATAAATCTTTAGAAATGGCCATGGAAACTCAAGGCATTTCGGATCGTTGGTAAATTATGAATTCATTGCTCGCGCTTGAGCTAGTCGAACGTGTGCAGATGATACCTTTAGGCACCACAGTTCGTATAGAAGTTAATGGTCCTGATGATGTTGATACTATAAACCGTTGGACACAATCAACGGGGAATACTTTATTGACTGTTCATGGTGATTCTGTAGAAATTTTAAGAGGTCGGGTAACTGATCCAATAGAAGCTCTAGCCCCTGATAAAAGACCAGGCCATCGACTTTGGATCTACACAAATTTTTCATGTAATCTTCAATGCGATTATTGTTGTGTGGAAGCATCCCCAAAAGTTGACCCACGCACAATTACTGTTGATGAATTTGAGAAGATTATTGATCAAGCTAAAAATTCAAATGTAAAAGAGGTTTTCATAACCGGTGGAGAACCATTTATGCTCATTGACTTAGATGAACGTCTGAATTTATCTACAAAAATATTCCCAACAACAGTATTGACTAATGCAATGGTATTTACTGGTGAACGTAGACGTCGTTTAGAAAATGTTGATCGTAATAATTTGACTTTACAAATAAGTTTAGATTCTGCAACACCAGATCTACATGATTTACATCGCGGGCAGGGGAGTTTCGATAAGGCATTAGCTGGCATAAAGTTTGCTATAGAAAGTGGATTTCGAGTCAGGGTCGCTGCAACTTTAGGCGAGGATGCAGGCGAAACAGAAAGCGAATGGAATGCATTATGTGATGATTTGAAGTTGGAACAAGACCAGAGGGTTATTCGACGTATTGCAAAACAAGGTTATGCAAATGCTGGGCTTGTAATGTCTCGCGCGTCTTTGATTCCTGAAGTGTGTATTACAAAAGAAGGTGTTTATTGGCATCCTGTTGCAGCGATTGATCCAAGCATGAAAGTCCAAAACGATTGGTCACCATTAGCTGAAACTATATCAACAATTAAAGATGAATATAGGCAACATCGCATTAAGGGAGATGTTCTTGCATCTGCTTTTCCATGTGCCTGATTGGAATTGATTGATGAAAATTTTAGTTACTGGTGGTGCTGGATTTATTGGACAAAATGTTGTTAATGAACTTTTAATAGCAGGACATAGTGTCAGAGTCATAGATTCTTTAAGACCAGATGTTCACCATGGCAATGAGGTTAAATTTTCAGATGATGTTAATTTTATTCATGAAGATATAAGAAATGAAATTTTATTGCCCAAAGTACTAAATGGTATTGATCATGTTATACATTTGGCTGGTAAAGTTGGCTTAGGTGTAGATATGTATGACACTGTTGATTATACATCTTCTAATGTTTTAGCTACTGCAATATTATTAGAAGAAATGACAAAACAAAATATCTCTAATATTACGCTTGCGAGCTCAATGGTTGTATACGGTGAAGGATATTCACTATGTGCTGAACATGGCAAAGTGATACCTACTCAACGCAATGAGGATGATCTGACAAAAGGAATCTTCGAAGCCAATTGTCCTATGTGTGATAATGAATTAACTCCAATAAGTGTCATAGAAGATGATCCATTAATGCCACGTAATGTATATGCATCAACAAAACTTGCTCAAGAAAATCTATGTTCCTCATGGTCAAGATTAACGAATGGTTCTGTTAGCGCAATGAGATACCATAATGTTTATGGGCCAAAAATGCCTAAAGATAGTATGTATTCAGGTGTAGCTGCAATTTTCATTTCGTCATTATTAAGAGATCAAGCGCCAAAAGTTTTTGAAGATGGTTGTCAACGTAGAGATTTTATACATGTATCTGACATTGCAAAAGCAACAGTGAAAGCAAACCTTAATCACAAATCTGGATTTCGTGCTTTTAATACTGGATCGGGCACTATTCGAACAATAGGAAATATGGCTAATGAATTGTCGAGAGCATTTAATGGGAAAGCTCCTATTGTGACAAAACAATACCGTCTTGGAGATGTTCGACATATTACTGCGGACTCAACAAGGCTAAAAACTGAATTAGATTGGCAGCCAGAAATAGATTTTGAGAAAGGCATGAAAGGCCTTGTTGACGAAGCGATGAAGACCAATCATGTCTAGTGAAAATATGGGTATAAATATAATATGATTGATCTAATTCTGCCATGTCTAAATGAAGAAAAAGCATTACCATGGGTTCTAAGTAGAGTAAGCAAAAATATTAATGCGATTGTTGTAGATAATGGTTCAAGTGACAATTCTATTGAGATCGCAAAAAGTTTTGGAGCAAAAGTTATTGAGTGTGAACAGCCTGGTTATGGCGCTGCTTGCCATGCCGGCTTGTTAGCTGCAAGTGCACAAACAATCGCATTTTGTGATTGTGATGCAACTATTGATCCAAGCGTAATAGATTTACAGGCAGTTGCAGTCCAAGAACAAACTATAGATTTAGCAATCGCTAGACGAATTCCCGCATCTTATAGTGCAATGACAATTCCTATGCGAATTGCTAATAGAGAATTAGCTAGAAGAATAAGGAAAAGTACAACCTATAAACTTTTTGATCTTGGTCCACTTCGAATAGTGAATACACAAAAATATATTGATCTTAATATTAAAGATAGACGTAGTGGCTATCCATTGGAAATGATTTTACGAGCTAACGCAAAAAATTGGAAAATTAAGACTTTTGATATTCAATATCTCAAACGTGAAGGTAAGTCTAAAGTAACAGGCACTCTTCGTGGTACGATAAATGCTATTAAAGATATGAATAAGGCATTTTCAGATATGCATATTGAAAGTGAAAGTCGGTAATAATCTAATGGAGGCTAGTGATACTTCAACCATATCGAACAATATTTCTAGAAAAACAATTATTTTAATTGCAAAAGAACCAATTGTTGGTAATGTAAAAACTCGTCTCGTCCCTCCGTTAACCTACGAACAAGCAGCTGAACTTGCAGATAGCGCTTTATTAGATACTATTGATACTATAAAAGGAATCAATTCAATAGATTCAGTCCTATACTTTCAAGGCGATCCTAAAAAATACTCTGAAGCTTTTACAAGTATAATTTCTCAATGTGATGGAGATTTTTCTAAGCGGTTAAGTTTTGCATTTATGAATGTTAGCCATAAACAACCAGCGATGTTGGTCGCTATGGATACACCACAGATAACAAATTATTTACTATCGGCTTTTGACCCAATTAAATTTGATGCATGTATAGGGATGACAACAGATGGTGGTTATTGGATTATTGGGTTCAGAAATCCGGACTTAGCGAAATATGCATTTAGTGATATTGCTATGTCAACAAATGAGACAGGTAAAGCACAACTTAATAGATTAAAAGAATTAAATTTAAATGTTCAGATACTCGATACATTAACTGATTTTGATGATATAGAATCTGCCCACATGGTTTATGAAATGATACCAAGTTCGCGATTTGGGCATACCTTTAAAAAGATCATTGAAGAATTAGATTAGTTAATGAGTATTCTCCTTAAGCAAAGTTTTTTCAAATATCTTTTATTTATATCTTTCCTTGCACAAGGTATAATCACAGTTCTATTTTTAAATACTGAAACAATTAAATATAATGATATAAAACTATTAACTATAAATCTAATTTTATTTTCAATATCGATTTTAGCTATCAAGAATTTAAACATTTCAAAAAAATCATTTGCTGTAATTTTAGTTTTAGGTGCCGTTTTTCTACAAATATGTGCGATGAGTTCGCCTCCTTCGACTAGTGATGATGACTTTAGATATTATTGGGATGGAAAAGTACAAGTAAATGCCATTAATCCTTATAGGTATTCGCCTGCTGATGAGAAGGTAGCGTATCTTCGTGACGATTTTATATTTTCAAGAAAAAAGCCATGCCCCGAACATCGTATTAAACCGCGTGAGTGTTCAAAGATTAATAGACCAACTGTTAATACAATTTATCCTCCAGCATCACAGGCTACATTTACTGCTTTGTATCTAACTACATTTATAACTGGCAAAAGCCATTTGCCTTACCAGGTAGCTGGAGCAATTGGAGTATTAATAATTTCTTTTCTAATAGCAAAAAGGCTAGCTGTAAATGGAAGTTCTCTTTGGGCGAGTGCTGTTTTTGCCTGGTGCCCAATAACATATATTGAATTGGTTAATAATGCACATATAGATTGGCTTGGTATAATATTTGCACTATTAGCTTTATCTGCTTGTGCTTCAAAGAAATATATTCGATGTGGGATTTTCATTGGTATTGCTTTTGCCTCAAAGTTCTATCCGGCAGTTATATCTCCATCATTGATTTCAAAAAAGCCGCTTCGGGTTATCCTCAGCGCTATTTTGACTGTAGCAGTGTCTTATTTAGGATATGTGCTTTCTATTGGTACTAAAGTTCTTGGCTTTTTACCTGGCTATCTTGAAGAAGAAAAATATTCTAATGGTGAAAGATTTTTACTATTAAGTAGAATTTTTACTACTCATCAATCAACTTATATTGCTTTGTTGGTACTAGTGATAGTATCTATTTATGCGATGTTTAAAACTGATCCATCATTTCCGGAAAATAGTGCATTGCTATTACTAGTTTGTGTAACTTTAATTTCAACTCCTGCTCAAGGTTGGTATAGTCTATTATT
>ERZ724516.661-NODE-661-length-21034-cov-5.117880_pt1 | contig 21034 bp, 23 predicted proteins | sample MGYA00376049_ERZ724516 | MGnify/ENA primary metagenome ERZ724516 (study PRJEB28724, sample SAMN07190886) | activated sludge metagenome | isolation source: activated sludge of sewage treatment plant in Hong Hong | place: USA: Christiansburg, Virginia | collected... | reverse complement strand
AATGATGGAATGGAGTTCTGTCTCTGGCCCCTAATTCTGACAGAATTAAGGGGGAGGTTGATGGGTGCTAGTTGGAGAGGAGAGTTGAGAGAAGCCTAAGAAACTTGGTTGAGTCCATTGCACAAATTTTTGCTTCCGCATTATCTTGTTCTTGCGGTGTCATTTCGGAAAAGGTTTCCTCTCCTGATTGGATTCGACGTTTCAGCCACTCGTAGCGCCCCTTCGCATTTGTGCCAACCGATGGCGCTTGTCCCAATTCACGCAAAATATCTGCCCTTGAGACCAAGCCTGTCTTAACAGCCAAATAGATGGCCAGTGATTGGGCGTTGACGGTTGCTGAGGTCTTAGGTCTGCCCCGCCTCTTAGGAAACTCCCTCCCATGAAGTCTTGCTGGAATTGGATGAACCTCCAGATATTCTCGACGCTTTTTGTCAAGCCACTGAATCGCTTTCGTCCGGTCAGGCTCTTCAAGAAGACGTTTCGCAAACAGGTAATAATCACGGACCTCCGCTGTAGGTTCATCATCAGAAGACAGTGATATTGAGGACCGGTCCCGGATCGCGCGTGTGCGGCGGATTTTTGGTTGTCGAGTAGTCGGCATGTCCCCTCCTGCGGGGCCTGCATGTGAGAGAGGCCCACCGGCGGGCAGGTCCGCCGGCATTGCGCTCGGTAGCTAGCCGAGCGTTTAGGGCCATAGAAAGCATACTGAAATCTTGGCGTGATCGCTAGAGTTGACTTCATACGGCAGACCCCCTAGCCTTCAACCCGACACAGGAGGCGCCAACTATGGATTGGTGGAAATGGGTGGTATTCCTCTGCCTCGTTGCTTCAGGGTACTGGTGGTTTTCAAATCACAAAGACGCCACCCAACCGCCCTCAAAACCATCGCTGGCGCCCGAGATAGCCCAACTCATTTCTGAGCTTGAACAGAGGCACAGCGCGGTTAGCGATTGGGCCAAGGATCTACCGCAGGGCACGGTCTACAGTATAGAAATGCAGCGGGCTCTGATTCGTAAGGACGGTCGACCCATTCTTTTTCCCGGCAGAGTAATCGACATTCGACAGGGCAAGGATTACTTTCACTTGGACATGGAACCACTGTGGACGGGAGTCAGCTTGCGAGTGATTCTCGATTGTCCAGAGGGCATGATCAATAAACTTCTCTCACATGTTCCGCGTGAGACAGACTATCTCGCAGTGGCTCAGATTCAATCTGTTAGCAAAGCTCAATTTCGCGTGGATGCTCGAAGCGAAGGGGTGGCGAGCACAGACTATGATGACGAAGGCCGCTCTTTGCCGAATGTGGAAACATTTACAGAGCTAGAACTAGAAGCGGGAGATAAGTTTCTCGCCCGTGGCAAATGCGTTGACGTACGGCCCTACCCCCCAACTCATAAGGGCTAACGATAGCGCAGTTATGCTTTCCAGCCCAGGCACACATTTTCAGGCATTCACCACAAGTTAATCAAAATATCTATGGCAACCCAAAAAGTGTCTGATAATGGGGCTCCGAGAATAATTCAGGATTATCAGGTCACGATACACTTGCCGCAACGTGACCTCCCTGGAGCGTGGATACGAATTGAACATGAAGTCTATGAGCCCACCTACCCGCTAATAACTCTCCTGCATCCGGACTTAGTCTCGACCTTCCCTGGTATGGGTTTATTTGAACATCAGGACAAGTATCATTTGACCTGTCAAATCCCTTTCGAGTTCCCCATAAGCTTCTGGGGCATTATTGGGTCAACCTACACGACGGGAAAGATAGAACTTCGAGTAATAGGGTATAAAATTGGCTGCAGCGAAAAATCCCTCCCGCCCAATGAGGACGTAACCATATTCGTATATCTGACCGGAGGACAAGTTTTACGTAGAAGGGATCTCCTCTGCTATTCGTACGATGGAACAATAGGTCCTCTTTCTGGCGATCAGCTCGGCAAAGATATCGAATGGGACGATGATCGAGGGCATTCAATATTGAGGATTCAACACGAACATGAAGAGCATTCTATGGGGGCGAATCAGGCATCTATCCGGATAGGACGTCCCGTGTTCGTACGGAGCTTCGTGTCTGATGGCATTACTAGCTTGAACAGCATGATGGATCAGACCGAGGAGGAAATTAAGGATATCGCACGAATTGTGTCATTCTGCTCTCGGGAAAGAGTCAATTGGTACGCCATGACAATAGAAACGTATCGTTCACAACAGCAGCCTCGGCTCAATCCACGGGCTCAATCAAGAGGGGGAGTACCTGTCTACGAGTTAAGGAAATCGCAAGACCCATTGATAGACCATATGGCCTTGATAGAAGGGGGATTTAAAGTTCTCCTTGATTCTTTCAGATCATCGACTCACCGAAATCTTCTGGAAAGGGCTATTGCATACCAGGTCGCTTCTCGTCAGAAGGAGGGAGGCATAGAGGAAAATTATATCTTTTGCCACGCGGCGCTCGACGCATTGGCCAGCGGCCTGTCATTGGACGATCCATCGATCCCTTGCTACCAAGACCAGGAATGGAACGAATTGAGGGATAGATTGGTTGTCACCTTGGATGAATTTGGTAGAGACAAAGGAGTTGATACAACTCTCATAAGCCGTTCAAAAAGGAAACTTCTGGAATTAAGAAGGCCTCCTATTGCAGCTTTGATTAAACATCATGTCGACGCGCTTGGCGTGAAGGTAGATGATCTATGGCCTTTGAGTGGGTTCGAGAAGGGTTTGAGACAGGCATTGGAGATCAGAAATACCTTCATACATCAGGCGATCGTAAACGATCCTACTTCTACCCATGAAAACCTTTTGCGTCTTCAGATATTGATAGAAAGATTTATTCTAAAACTGCTTCGATGGCCAGATGATAAAGTCTGGGCCTTTTCGACCCTCGCCATTGAACGGATTAATAGACGGCACCAGTGACTCACACTGGCTGCACCGATTGTGGCACGCTCAATAAGTCGTTTGTACCTCAATGCCCAGAAGTGAGGGGCAGTGAGATCGCGGGCAATGGATAACCCCCTTCTGGCTCTCTCATGACGATACAAACCTGCTGTGTTTATTGTAAGGCGACAGGCGTTCCATTCAACACTGAGCACGTCATTCCTCAGGCATTTGGCTCCTACGGTGCCGGCACCATGGCACTTAACGAAGTCGTCTGCAAAGAGTGCAATTCTAAGCTAGGCAAAGAGGTGGATCAGATTCTTAGCCGTGACTCTTTCGAAGCTTTGATGAGGATGAACTATGTCGAACGACGGAACAGGCCGAATGAACGCTTCGTGTCACGACGCATTTGGCAGTTCCTTCCGGACGAAGAGGAATTCGGATTGCTCAGAGGGGCTCGGATGCAGATTGACTGGAAGACTTATACACATTCACTTTGTGACCAAATCATAATCCGTGATCAATCGGGCCAGACACATACGTTTCTTGCAGATGAATTCAAAAATTGCGACACCCTCCCTCCACCAACTTCTCAACCTGGAGGGGTGAGAGTAGTGGGATGGAATCATTCTGCAATCTGTGAACTAATTGCGATGGCTCGAAACCGGGGCATCGCCATTCCCGACTGTGCACCTCTCCAGCCGCCACCAGCAGTCTTGGCGCCAGACGCAAAACTCCTGATTGAGGGTCGAATAGAGGTGCCCACATGGAGAGCGATTGCAAAAATCGCCTTTAACTATCTCGCCCATCAAGAAGGCGCTTCGTATGTGAGGGGCGAATTATTTGACCCAATTCGTGATTTCATTCGAGGAATTAGATGCGAATATGCTCTCGTTCGTGTCAGCAAGAATCGAATGTTGCGTAGCGAAATCGGGGACAAGAAATACTTTGAAGGTCATTTGGTGGCTTATCAAACTATAGGCCGTCGGTTGATGGGCAAAGTCTCCCTATATAACGAGATCACTTATGATGTCATATTATGTAGTGACACCGGATTGTTATATTCTCTAAGAAGTGGACATGCTTTTGACCCGGTTAATAACTCTATCGGTTCATTGTCCAATTCTCCAACCTTGTACATTTGAGCGCAGCCTTATAGGAAATCTCTCATGCCGGTAACCATACAGCCTCGTCGTTACCGCGGAGACCACTACTGGGAAAACGAGTCCCCTCTCAAGGTAACCACCGACAAAGTCCGAATCTGTTTTTACCCAATCGCAGGAAAGCTCCAGATCTCAGCCGGGTGGAAGAATCGGGATACGGGGAAGGTGCGGTACGGTAAAACGGCGGTGCTAGATGCCGCGAGCCTTACCGACAGCCCCGAGGCCCTCACCCTACTTGAAACCTTCCTAAACAAAGCCCGTTCCTAGTTATCGATTCCGTCTAGGTACCAACCAGAACCATCGGGCACTCTGCAGGTAGAAGGCTTTCAATTCCTCCTCAGGCCTGAGGAGAGTTCCAATATCACAGATTTCTAGGAACCATGGTTTCTCGACACGGTTTCATATATGCACTCGGAACCAGGAAAACGGTGGAACCGCGGTTTTTCGGAAGTTAGGCGGAGGGAGAAGCGTATAACCTACGCACCCCCCATCCCCCCATTTTCCCTTTACCCCTTTTCGTTCCGTATCCTCCCTCTGAGTCCGAACCCGGGAAAGGCTATGCCTCCCCCGCCCATCCTCCAGCCGCTCCCCTGATCCGAGACCACCCCAAGCCATGACCTTGCTTCCCCGAACCCTCTTCCCTAGCTTGAGACTGCCGACCTGATGAAGCTTGAGGCCTGGAGCCATCACAGGAACCCCCGGCCTTCAAACGGCTTTAAGCCACAGCGAAGGGACAGGTAGTAAGTCAGAGCAATGTGAGCAGAACGCCTTGAATCGTTCCTAGGGCAAATGTGTGCGTTTCTGAGGCGCGAGGCTTTGTTCGGCAGGAATCGTAGAGGAATCGGCCTCCGCAATTGCCCTAGAACGAATTAAGAAGGCCCAGCCTTACTTCTGGTATGGGTCAATGACGAATAAAAAGGCCCCGGAACGATGAGCGATCCGAGGCCTTCCCTGCATGAACTGCCTTACCAGTCTTGTGTCGACCAGGACCGGAGCAGTTCAGTTTCTCGCTCAAAGACCAGCTGTAAGCGGGAGCCTGATTCAGGCAACGCCACCGCCAAGGACGAAGAGTAGGGATTGCCGGGGATCGGCGGCATGAGCAGATAGCCAGGACTGGCCCGGCGACTCTGCCACACCGCAACAATCATCCCTTTGTGCTCCTGTGACTGAACCGGAGGCCCCCACTTCACCAATGCTTCCGAATAGGTCAGCCTGCCCACCTGACCATCTAGCCAATTCTGCCGACTTTGAGAGGCCTGCTGCTGGCTGGCTTCTAGCTTCTCCCGTTCCTTGATTGTCCCTATCGCCACTTCACTCAATGTCAGGGTGCCAACCCAAGCCAACACTCTGGCCGCCACTTTCCCGGCAACAGCCCCCGCTGAATCTTGGTCCCGAATGATCAAGCCCGCACACCCCTGGAACAACAGGCAGCCGGCTAAGAGAACCACCGGCGAAGTTCTCATGGTCACCCCCCTCCGTGGTGCTTTTCGTACCTCCCGATCGTGGATCACATCGCTATCCGGGGAACTCCATATCCTCCACAGCGGCTGAATCGCTACCTGAGGGAGCTGCTAGATCTGAATCGCGCGACAACGACCAGGCTTCGCGCGAGGTCTGAGCTTCCGGTGGCAAGTCCTCAAACGTCAGCGGCGCGCACAGCTTGGCAAAGAAGGGATTCGAGGCCACCATATGTTTTGCGACACCGGACAGCGCTTTGCCGGCCGTCTGGACGTCAAGCCGCGCGTACCGATGCGTAGCTTGCAAGGTCGCGTGATTCAGAATGCACTGAATGGTGGAAAGGTTGACGCCATGATTCGCCAACCATGAGGCCGTGGTACGACGCAGGTCATAGGCCGTCACGTCGTTCAGCTGTGCCACTGCCCGAACTTTCTTCCAGGCCTTCCGGTAGGTGCTCTCATCCCAAGGAACTGTCAGGTCATTGCCGGGAAACACGAAGTCACTCACTTCCGGCAATTCGCGAAGAAGGCGGTAGACTATCGGCGGCAACACAATTTCTTGTGCCTGTCCCGTTTTGCTGGTCGGCTTCCTCCACCGCATGTCTACAAAGTCCAGGTCACGCCATCGCATCAGACTGACCTCCCCAGGACGCGAGGCCGTGAAGAGCGCCGTGAGAAAGAAAGCCCGCGGCTTGGGGTCGGACGTTTCCAGGGCATACAACAATCGCGGCATTTCCCGAGGCGTCACGTATCGCTTACGGGCGTCTTCTCGGAACCGTTGAAGGCCTTTGGTTGGATCTTCCCCGTCGAACAGTTCAAAGTCCCGACACAGTCGAAGAGCCGTCCGTAACGTCTTCAGCCCATGATTCCCAGTCACATGGCGGGATGCCATACCCGCATGCCACTGCTTGATATATCCGGGTGTGAGGTCGCTCAGCCTCATCTCGCCCATCCCGCTGTTCTCAATCGTGTGCCGGATGGTCCTTCGGGTGTTGTTGTACGACGGTCTCCCTTTCAATCCATACTCCAAGTAAATCTCACAGGCCTCCAGTACAGTAGTGGGACGCAACACCGTGGCGCCGTTGGGTAGCCGTCGAATAGTTGCCAGCCGTGCCTCTGCTTCCGCTCGCTGTTGGCTTGGAAGAAGCCCCCGACTGCGCATGTACCGAAGGCGCCGGTTCATGTCCTCGTCATCTGGGTCCGGCTTCCGTTGTTCATACATCACAGCCAGGGTGTAATTCAGTTCCTCTTCCCACGTCCGTCCATAAAACGCGGCACGCCGTTCAATCTCCGCTTGTAGTCTTGACGAGCAGGGGAACGCCTGCGTCTCCCCTCGCTGGCATGATTCACACTCGGCCACATGTCCCGCTTCGTCATCACTCTCCATCACTGCTTGCATAGGTCCTTCCCTTTCTGGCCTTGGTGTGGCCGGCTAAAAATTCACACTGCCTATACCGTTCGGATACTCGATCCAAAGCGGTAGTAGCAGCCTTTCTAGCGCCAGTCACGGCTTTTAATTTAGCGGCACCAACTTGGCACCAAGGCTTAAGATCGGCAGGAAATCAACGCGTTACGGATATCAATCTGACAGCCAATCAGCGGGCACAGGCGTTGAGACAGGCGCGCAATCCGTATAGTATTCGGACAGCAAGACCACTTAAAAACTATCTAGATGTTTTATGAGAGACCTAACACAAGAGCTCTTGATGGAAGGAGTAGATCCCGAGGACTTGGTGGACGTTGTTACAGACTTTTACGGTTTCGGTCATCAATCGTCCCTGGAGCATTTTGACTACTCGAGAGGAGGCGGCGCACCGTATGCCATCCGGTTGGCCTATGAGGGGACACATTTGGCAAGAATCACAACGGGGCCTGGCTGGGACGAACGGGATGCCGAGCTATTGACCGCTAGGATTCGAACCGAGCTTCTAGAACCACCCGAAATTTCGATAGCGCGTAGAATTTTATTTGCTGGATATCCGGTGAATGGCTATTTTGAGGCCATTCCATTTTTCCAGATCCTTCCGGTCCCTCTCGAAGCCCCTAAACCACCCATTACTGCCCTCACGACTAACTCTCACCCACTGATTTTGGAGTTCCAAATAGAAAATTTGGGCAACCGTTCCGCGAGCATTCGAAGGATCAGCCGAAGCTTTTTTGAGCTCACGGTATTCCTAAATGCGGTTCTGGAATGCACAGTTCGGTCGATTGCGAGCAGCGGCAATATTCGCTGGGTAGCACCTCTGGGGGAGGATGGAATGAGTACTACCTGCACACTTGGGCTTGAATCCTACCAATTCAACTCATTCAAATCAGAGGACAAACATTTTTCGCCAACAGCCAATCTAGCCCCGATCCAAATTGTAGAGGAGAATCAGTACTACGGCCGTCCGTTGGAGCTCGGACGAAGCCTACAAGTTCCCGAAAATCTTGCTCGCCTAGCACATACCTATCTCACTCTGAACGCAGCTGAAAAGAAGCGGTTCCTAATTGCTGCATTTTGGTTGCATCAAGCTACGACTGCAGAATCCAATTCGACCAGTTTTCTGAATTCTATATTCGCAATCGACGCACTCGTCCCCAACGAAACAGGAGGGCCCCCATGCACTCAGTGCCAGCGTCCTCAGGGAAAATCGGAAGCGGATAAGTTCGTGCAGTTTCTAGAAGAGGTTGCCCCAGAAGAATCGAAAGATAGCATCCAGGTTAAGGCAGCTCGAAAGAAACTCCATCGGATCCGCGGCCAGCTCGCACATGGTAAAGATCTCCTAGCGTCATTCAGGGATGGTGGCAGATTTGCCTTTAATCCTACAGGGCTAAACGAAATGGATTCAGTCTGGGGCGCGCGGTACTTGGCTAAGCGAGCTGTTGTAAATTGGCTGAACCGCCAGAATACGGCTGGTGCCAACCTGGTGCCAAAGAACCGTGACTAACCGGGATCTTGGACGAGGACTGACTAGTCAATGTCTCGGTTCTTGGCTTCTGAGTCCTCAGGATAGGTCAGCGTGGGTAGGGTTTCGTCGGTACTCTTAATCAGCGGGCCGTAGGTTCGACCCCTACACGGCCCACCATTTTTTCAAATACTTACGCACACTCCCCTCTTACTAGACCGCCGGCTGTGCTAAGTTTGGGCTAATCCCTCGCACCCGCTCCAGGACTCCACCCCATTTCGCAAACTCTCCGGGTAATGATGCGTAATCGATGCGTCATACTCGGCAACTTCTACCCGAATAACCATTGCACGTTGTCGAGATCGATACCACTCTGCACGAGCGTGGTCGCGAACGTAAGCCGCACATCGCGTATCGGTCGCCAGCGATCCATGCTTCCCCTTATTTGAGTCAGCTCGGCACCGCCTGATTCACAGGAACTGGCAGTGAGTGCCAAGGCACATCCCAATGACCGGACGGATGCGAACACAATGACACCAAGGGGGCGAAGACGATGAGATGGAAAAGTTAAATTGGCTTGATCGAAGGCAGGAATGGCTGCAGAGTAGTTTTAGGCTCGCAGACCTCAGCACATGTTGCGGCTTGCTTGTCACGATTACCCCTAGAAAATTTGCCACAGGGAGAGGGCACAATGTTTTGTCTCGTTTACGCCAGTTCTGCGACCAGACCGTTTTCACCATCTGAACTCACGGATCTGCTCGCCTCCTGCCACGCAAACAACAGTCAACTAGGCATCACAGGAATGCTGCTCTACAAGAACGGAAATTTTATGCAGGTGCTTGAGGGAGACGAAGCGGCAGTGTTGAAGCTCTACGCCAAAATCTTCCAGGATGAGCGCCATAGCGGAGTACTCACGCTCTTGCAGACGACCATACCCGCACGACAATTCCCTGATTGGTCGATGGGGTTCCGTGATCTCAACTCTCCCGAGGTACGATCGCTACCCGGGTACAATGAATTCTTAAATAGGCCCCTGACCGGCGCAGAGTTTTCCGCCGATCCCACGTATTGCCAAAGGCTTTTGACCATCTTCAAGAAAGTGATGTAGGGGCTCCCTGTAGCCCTGCCCCCTCGACCTGTCACCTCAATTCATCATGACCGAGCGTGGCTCGGAATTCAGTCGGCATCGAAGCTCTTCACCGCCAAACACCTGACATATACGTCGCACAGTGGGCCCTGACTCCTTAAGTCCAAAGGAACTTAGGGCACACTCTGGCGTTCGCTTGACGACAAAAGACGCTGTTTCGACGGGATCGTTTCCGCGAATCGATTGCACCGTCAGGGCCTGAACGTCTTCATTGTTCAGGAAAGTAAACATTCCTCCGGCGGCCGACAGACGATACGATGATTGAGAACTGCCCTGCTTCGATCTGCAGCGCAACCAGGACTTGCATGGCTGATAAAGTCCCGCGCATCAAGAGAATACGGCGCTGACTATGCCCATCAGGCCGGTGAAGCAGCGCAGTGACGAACCCGTTGGATGGAGAAGGCACAACCTGTTCCTTGCGGCCTCTCCATCCAGCGGCTTCCTGCCGCACATTGCGGAGGGAGAATGAAACGCTGAAGTGCTTCCGATGCGGGGGCTGTAGGACATCGAATCATCCAACGATTGTTCTGATCCAGAAAGTCCCTGGCGATGCGTCAACCGCCGAGCTCGCACGGCACGTCATGTTCGTGACCCACTAAAACCCAGAGTGAAATCACCGCGCACCATTACCATCCGGCGCACCCTGCGGATGAATACATTCACCATGCGTCCTACATCTGATACAGGAGATCATCAATGAAGATTTATGACTGCCCCCGATGCCGGCATCATAGTCTGGTCCCGACCGGGGGTTTTTTGTACTGCGGACAATGCGACTTCGCGATCACGGCCTATGCCCTGGCCGTCGAACAACGAGCACGCGCCGCCTCGTCACGCCCGTCGAGACACTGATCCTTTCATTGCACACCGAAGCAGACGTGGAAAAGCAACTGTTCCTACCCGCAACCAGGTCGACTCGATCCCTGCTGAGCTCGCTCCTTCCCGGTGACTGATTGCGTGCTTGATGCAACCAGAAAAAACAATGATTCGCCCCGGTATCCAAACCGATTCACCATTATCGAATTGGATACAGCGTCATGTGGATTGAAGCAGAAAACAATTATTTTCTGCACCGGCACGAACGATCAATACGATGCAATTAAGACGGTCGCACGCAGCCACACGAAGGGCGCCTTGATGGTACGCGAGTTGCTACAAACGGGAGCTGGCAACTAACTGATGCGGCAAGATGACGCGAAACAATCAGGAGGGGATCATGATCTGGGCCATTATCATTGCAGGAACCTATATCGCAGGAATTTACGTCATTCGGTTGGTGTGGTGGCAGGAGTGATGAATTCTTCGCTGCAGCGCCTGATTGCCGATCGGCTCTGGGCTCTAAACATTGTCTGGGTCGGATGGATTCTCCCAACCTAGATGCCTACTGTTGAGCCTGCTCTTCACAGCAAGACCTATGGCCATCGCGAATCCCACTGACAGTTCGCATTCCTGCCCTCTATGTCCCGGAATGGTGCGCCGCTCAGGGCGCCGGGGGTGGCGAGATTTCTTCTGGCATCTGCTGGGTCGTTTTCCCTGGCGATGTCGATCCTGCAGTTATCGCTTCTATGCCGCCAGCCGTCAGTAATTTGCGCTCCCCCCAGTTCAACCTTGTGACATAGATCACACGGGCAAAGCCCCCCTAAGGTGGGATGGGAGACATTCCTCTCCCGGCACTACAATGCCAACCATGCAGTCACATCTCTCAGCACCACGAACGTTACGAATCCATCCCACTTTTTCAGAAACCACTCTCTCCTTTCAGCGATCTCGAGACCGGCTGGGAATCACCTTCCCCATCATGTTCGCGGGAGCCAGATGTATTGGAGAAGGGACTGCCCTCAACCTCTCAGCAGAGGGATGCCTTCTCGAAGGTGAGCGAGCGGTGATGAAGGGCAGCTACCTGACGGTACGGCTCCTATTGCCGGACAATGCCCCAGCACTGGTCATCGACCTCGCCGCTGTCCGCTGGGTCCACACACACTATCTCGGTCTCGAATTCCTTCGACTACCCGCCCTGGAGCGTGACCGTCTCGAGCAATTCTTAACCTCGTATCGCCGGTAATCCTCCGAATTGGCAGCTTTCCTGGCCGGGCTCATCGGCCCGTATCTCATTCCTCAAGCAGGCAGGTTCATCTGCCGCCAAATGAACGCACATACATCAGCACTTGCCAGGCCTCTTCTTCCGTCAGCACCAACGGAATAAACGGCGCCATATCTGTACCAGGGCTCCCGTTCTTTAGAATCCAGAACAGTTCACCGTCCGTACGTGTTTGTTGCCACATCTTGTCTGTGAAATTGCGTGGTAGCGGTCCCTTAAAGGTGGAATAGTCCAGGTCCATGCCCAGGCCTTTCCCATCATTCCCATGGCAGGCACGGCAAAAGGCCTTTCCCTCGAACAAAGCCTTTCCCTTCTCACGCATTTCCGGCGTCACCGGAAATGGATTCGTTACCGCCCGCGCCGACTCTATCTGATCGACCGGCACGCGAGGACGCAACACCTCGGAATCCGCAGACCAGGCTGTAGCCCCCACGCCAGCTAGGGCTACGGCAAAAAGAAAGAGAGATCCAACTTTCATCGCAGCGACTCCTCTCTCCAAAATAACGCAGGCGGAGAAGACGCCGAACGCGCCCTCTCCGCCCGGTGATTTCAAGCGACCTGCTTACTCCGTCCGATGCTTGTGGCCAACCGACTGCGGATGTCCCACTTCCCCGTTCGGCGCCTTCGCCCCGTCCGGCCAGAGATGGAAAATGATGCCGTCAGTCTTCGCCGCAACCGCGGCGACTTCCTTTGCTTGCGCGTCCGGCATGTCCAGGATTTGAACGCGGCCCGTCGCAATTTCCACTTCGTGATCGTGATAGTACTTATTCCAGGTTTCCAACGGCACATGCGCTCGCGACACAGATTTGGCGACAAAATATTCGATGTCGGTCAATAACGCGTTGGAGTCCGTTGATTCAAACAACAAACACTGCAAGATCTCTGGAGAGATCGGCTTGCAGTAATGGTGATAGGGACCATGGACCGTTCCGTCTTCAAACTTATGGGGAGCCATCACATGAATGGTATACCCCTGAGCGGGCGTCGGCATGGCTTTCGCGGCTGCTGCAGCCGGCGCAGCCGCCGCCGTAGACTTCATTTCATGAGACGTTTCCGCACACCCGGCAGCCGTGAGGGCAGCCGCGCACAACCCGATCATCGCAATCGCACTTCGCATAGTGGCCTCCTTACCATAGGTCGACAGATCGTCGATCGTTCATGAACGCGAGGTTATTCCGTCCGGGGCTTATGCCCCACCGACGTGGGATGCCCGACCGATCCGTCAGGAGCTTTTGCACCTTTAGGCCATAAGTGAAAAATAATGCCATCCGTCTTGGCGGCCGCCGCAGCCACTTCTTTCGCCTGCGCATCCGACATATCCAACACTTGAACACGACCGGTGGCAATTTCGACCTCGTGATCGTGATAGAATTTATTCCACACATCCAGTGGCACCGCCGATCGGGAGACGGGTTTCGCCACGAAGTACTCCACATCGGTCAACACGGCATTCGGTGCCGTGGACTCGAACAACAAACACTGTAACACCTCGGGCTTGATGGCCTTGCAATAGTGATGGAAGGGACCGGCCACCGAGCCGTCTTCCATCTTATGCGGGGCCATCACATGAATATCGAATCCGTCGGCCGGACCCGGCTTCATATCGTCGGCAAGTGCCGGCCCGCCCATGGCGAGCGCGAGCGTGCTCGCACCAAGCACGCAAAGTTGTCGAAACATAACAGGCCTCCTCTGGTTGGGGTTGGAACACATTGAGTGTTTTCTCGACAGACCGATCCCTCGTGCTTCTCTGCCCGTAAGAGTCACCGCTGTCCGAAAGGATTCGCGATTTATTTCGGCAATTGCGGCATGCTGAACTTTATCGGCTCTCCCGTCAACGCCTTCAGGAACATCACCAGATCGGTTTTCTCCTCTGCGGTCAGACCGAGCGGACGCATCAGCGGACTGAGAGTGGGATTGCGGCCGCCTCCCTGATCTAAGAATTCGACGACTTCCTCCAATGTTTTAAAGGCGCCGTCGTGCATATAGGGAGCCGTTTCCGTAATGCTGCGAAGCGTCGGCGTTTTGAACGCCCCCTTGTCTTTTTCTGCCCTGCTGACGTTGTACCGCCCCAGATCTTCCTTCATCGGGCCGACCTGAGGAACTCCAAGATTGTGGAACTGATTGTCGGTTAAGTTCGGCCCGTTGTGGCACAGAATACAGCGCGCCTTTCCTTTAAAGAGGCCCAAGCCTCGCACCGCGGCCTCATCCATGGCCTTGGCATCGCCGAGCACATATTTATCAAAGGCCGAATTCGTGGACAGCACGGTCCGCTCATAGGCTGCGATGGCCTCAGCAATCCCCTGTAGATTGACCTCCGTCCCGAAGACGGCTCGGAATTGTTGTTGATAGCCCTTGATCTTCCCTAATTTTGCGACGACGTGTTTGTGGGTTTCCGCCATTTCAACCGGATTATGGATCGGCCCTATCGCCTGTTCTTCCAAGGACCGCGCACGACCATCCCAAAATTGCACATGATTGAAGCCGGTATTGTAGACGGTCGGCGATTGGCGACCACCAATTCCGCCACCGACGCCGATGGATGTTTGACGGGAGTCCGCAAATCCCGTTCCGGGGTTATGACAAAACGCGCAGGATATCGCATTGTTATTGGATAATCGTCCGTCGAAATACAGCTGCTTTCCCAGCTCGATTTTGGCGGCGTAGTTCACGTTCGAAGACGGGATCGGCACCACAGTCGGCAGTGGCCCGATATCAGGCACTGTACTGTCATCGATGGTCACCGTCCCGTGAGGCGCGTGACTGGCTGGTGAGGCACCCACGAGACCTTCACCAATTCCGAATGCAAAGACACAGAGCAGTACGAGGATGACGCACAGCGGCAAAACCCTTCGCACCATAGACGTGACCTCCTATATGGACGTTGTGCCATCAAACCGATGGACTGACTGATATCCAGCAGGCCATTGTACGCAGATTTGGCGATCATGCAAGGTAAGGCGTTGCCGACACCTGCGGCAGCGGTCGATCAAGCAGTGACGCCGCAGGCCCCTAGCGCACGGTGGAGCGCATGAGACTATCGGCTTGCGGAGGAAGAAAGCCCTGATACCCCTGATGCCGTTCGGCAAGTTCCAGCACCGAAAACGGTTGTCCGTCGATCATCTCAGGCGCAGTAAAAATCTGCCGCAATGGTCCTCCCCTGGCGCCGACGATTTCCCCGGCAAAGACCACACCCTTCGATTTCAGTTTGAGAATCGCGTGCTCGATGTCCTCGACCCGGACCGCCACATGATGAAACACGCGATCGCCGAATTTTTCCACCCAGCGCGGAATGATGCTGGTCTGGCCGCGAGCGTCCGGATACGCCTGGTCCACAAACAACGCCGGATAACCGGCTTTCCTGAACACCTTGGCATACCAGTCGTCGAAGTAAATCGTTTCATCGAACTCGTACCCGAGGGCGATGAATTCCACCGCTCGTTGATCGATGTCCATGGTTCGAATCGTCAAATGGTCCATCACCGGCACAAACCCCACACCGATGTCGTCCAACGCGCGGCGAAGCATTCCAGCCGCACTGTTCCGTGCAAGGAAGTCCGCCGTCATTCGAGCAATCACGGCATCCAGCTCAGCGACTTGCCCCATGGTGCCCTCCTTCCGACCGCCCAAACGTGATCCCCTGCGCCAGCGGTAATTCGGTTCCCCAATTGATCGTCGTGGTCTGACGCCGCATATAGGCCTTCCACGCGTCGGATCCCGCTTCGCGCCCGCCGCCTGTGTGTTTCTCCCCGCCGAACGCGCCGCCGATCTCTGCCCCGGAGGTGCCGATGTTGATGTTGGCAATGCCGCAATCACTGCCCGTCGCCGACAGGAAGGCCTCGCTCTGGCGAAGGTGGGTCGTAAACAGCGCGGACGATAATCCCTGCGGCACGGCATTCTGCATCTCAATGGCCTCATCGAGCGTTCGATAGGTCATGACGTACAGGATCGGCGCAAACGTTTCCTGTTGAACAATCTTCCAATGATGCTGGGCTCGCACGATCGTCGGCTCGACAAAATATCCCGAACGAGACAAGACCCGCCCCCCACAGAGCACCTCACCGCCGGCTTGCTTCACGGCATCGAGTGCCAATTGATACCGCGCCACAGCCTCGCCATCGATCAACGGCCCCATCATGACATTCACCTGAAGCGGATCTCCGATGGTTACCTGCCCGTAGGCGGAGATGAGGCGCGACACGAGTGCATCGTACTGGGACTCCTGCACGATCACCCGCCTGGTGGTTGTGCAACGCTGTCCCGCCGTGCCGACCGCGCCGAAGACAATCGCGCTGGTAGCCAATTCCAGATCGGCGGTCTCATCGACAATAATGGCATTGTTTCCGCTCAATTCCAGTAGACTGCGGCCAAGGCGACTCCCGACCACCTCCGCCACATGCCGTCCCACCGCCACCGAACCGGTGAAGGAGATCAGCGGAAGCCGTTCATCCCGAACCATGCGTTCGGCCAGTTCAACCCGATCCGTCGTACAGAGTGCGAAGACACCCGGATATCCGGCGTCTTCGAGAACACGATTGCAGAGATGCTGTATCGCCACGGCACAGAGCGGCGCCTTTGGGGAAGGTTTCCACAACACCGTATTGCCCGTCACGGCCGCGATGAATGCATTCCAGGCCCAGACCGCGACCGGAAAGTTAAATGCGGTAATCACGCCTATTACACCCAGCGGATGCCATTGTTCGTACATCCGGTGTTGCGGCCGTTCCGAATGCATGGTGTACCCGTACAACATGCGGGACAGCCCCACGGCGAAATCAGCCATGTCGATCATCTCTTGCACTTCGCCATCGCCCTCGGCTTTGATTTTCCCCACTTCGAGAGCAATCAGGCTACCGAGGGCATCTTTCTGCTCTCTCAGCGCCTGCCCGACCCGACGGATGACCTCGCCTCGTTTCGGTGCGGGCACCATCTTCCACGACCGATGCGTGTCCTGCAGGCCGATCACCAGGGCGTCGTAATCCTCATCGGAACACCCATACACTCGGCCCAGCGACAATCCTGTCGAGGGATTCCGGGATTCCACCACACCTGCTTGCGTCGTACGCGTCCAGGTTGAGGAAGCAGAACCTCCCCCCGATTGTTCCGGAGCTAAACCGAGCCGTTTGAAGAGTTCTTCTGTCGTCATCATGACTCTAGGGACGGAAACACTCCCCGAAGCGATTGTCCAATACATCCCGCAAGGGAAAGTGCTCCTGCCTGATGAATCCTCGATAGACGGATGGTTTCGCCAGCACGAGATCAAGCACAGCGCACAGGGATGACGCTGTGGTGACTTGAATCGCAGACCAGGTGCGCCCAAGCATCGTCCGAGGATAGACCTTCTTCACGTAGGTCTCTTCAAATAACTCACCCTGCCTGGTCCCCGTCACCGCGGCGTACACCAACACCACGTCTTGATGTGTCTGAGGAATCGCCCGTTCCAGAATACGCTTGAGTGTGTCCCGGTCCTCATTCAGCTTGAGATCGTTCATGAGAAATTGGATTTTTTCGCAATGGCCGGGGTATCGCAGCGTCTTATAATTCATCGTTCGAACCCGGCCGCGATAGGAGTCCGCGAGAGTACCTAGCCCACCTGACGTATTGAAGGCTTCATAGAGCAGACCATCTAATTCAATCGTCTCGTACCCTTCCAATGGCCGCAGGTGAACCTCTTCCCCCCCTTCAATACCGATACAGACATTTCCATATTCATTGAGCAATCCGTCGGTCGACCACGTCAGGGAATACTTCAAGGCATTGCTCGGGTGGACCGGGAGGGCGCCCACACGCATCTTCACCTGATCGATAGATTCGAAATGGCCGATGAGGTCGTTGGTGACGATGCTGATAAATCCGGGAGCCAACCCGCACTGAGGGAGAAACGCTCGATCGGCGCCCTCGCTGATGGCCTTGACGCAGCCGGTGACGGCCACGTCCTCGGTGAGGTCGAAATAGTGGAGATGATGGGCTCGCGCAACCTCCGCGACCGCCGCATTATAAAAATACGGCAGACAGGAGATCACCGCGTCAAAGCGATACGCCGTGACATAGGCGACGACCGTATCAAGCCGCCGCACATCCACTGCGCAGGGAGTGACTGTCGTCAGCGCCAGATCATCGATCAGGCGTTTCGGCGCATCCAGGGTGAGATCGGCCAGGTGCACCTGATACTGTCCTTTGGACGACAGCAGCCCAGCAATGAGCGACCCGATTTTCCCGGATCCGAGCACCAGTACCTGAGGCATCTCTCACCTCACGCTCATTATACTCCTTCAGCGTGAAATGACGAGGCTTCCTCTGTGCAGGTCTCGGAAGCGGATACGCGGCGTGATGCGACAGGGCTCTGAGCGAAACTGCTGCGAACTACGAAGAGGCTAAACGGGTACGAGCGGGATTGATGAGCGCAGACGACTTAGAGGAGGAGGACGGCTGGCTTTCCATGGCTTCGAACAACAAACAACACTTGAGACGTCCACAGACGCCCAGCAATTTGGGGTCATCCACCGGAAGCCCCATTCCACGGGCTTGCTTCACGGTCACCGGTTTGACCTCTGTCAGAAAAGCGGCACAACAGAGCACGAGTCCGCAGGTATCGATTCCCCCCAACCGGCTGGCTTCGTCGCGGACTCCTACCTGACGCATTTCGATCCGCCCACCGAACCGGCGAGCGAGCAGACGAACTAACTCGCGGAAATCGATGCGATCTTCGGCCGTATAGACAAAGGTCATCTGCCGGCGGTGAAACGAGCAGAAGACTTCGACCAGTTTCATCCTGAGCCCCAGCGCTATGGCCTGTTCCCGGCAGGCCTTCATACCCTCAGAAGCCAGTCGTTCGTAGCGATCGATGGTCGCCACGTCCTCAGCAGTGGCTTTGCGAGAGATGGGCTGCAAGACACGCATGGGCGGGATAAACGGCATCGCCTGAGGAGCTCCATAGACGACGCCGTAGCTGAGCTCACCAGCCACATCGAGCAAAACGCGATCGCCTACGGAGAGGTGGGATTCCCCGGCATCGAATTTCTTGACCTCGCCCCGGTCACGGATCTTTACGCCCACAATCCTGACGACCGACGGGTAAGGCTTCGCAAGTTCTTGAGCGAGAAGTTTATCGACCATGGCCGAATGATACACCATCCGATCTTTCAATTGAAATCCTCAACACCGTCCCGGTGCCAGGAGACACGATGGGGCCTGAAAGAAGACAAGAAGCGATAATATTGCATAACGCAATGAAAAACATAACGTTTTAATCGGGGGAGACGAAAGATGAAATATGTTAGGCTATCCAGGGGCTGGAATTCGGCGCAGAGGGCGCCCATACGACAGACAGCGAGGGCACGGTGCGAATACCAAACAAAGTCGTCCTTCCATTCGGCTATCACATTATGATCCGGCAGGTCACTGATTCAGAGATGGACCGCCAAGACGCCAACGCGGATGGGATTTGGGACAATGAAGCGAAAACGATCTATATTCGCAAGCGACTCCCCGTCACGCGACGACGTTACATTCTTGCCCATGAGCTTGGCCATGCCTGGCTCGACTGGCAACATCGCTATTTAGACGACGGCAAAGCCCGTAGTTAGCCCCCGTGCATGCCTCACAAGGAAGCATGAGCAGACAATTCTGACCCAGCGCAGCACCTCAATCAGTGTGAGTGCGCGCGAGTCGAAGGATATCTTGCCACTCAGACGGTCTCACCGGCTGTACCGACAAGCGCGATCCCTTTCGAAGTAATTCCATTCCCTTTAAACTCGCCTGCTCTCTTAGCAGCTCCAACGACAGCGGCGCGGCAAACTTGCGCACGAACCGGATATCCACCACATCCCAGCGGGGCTGGTCGGGAAGACTCGCCGGGTCATAGTGCGCATCGTGTGGATCGAACTGCGTCGCATCGGGATAGACGGTTTTGACCACTTCGGCGATCCCCATCACGCAAGGTGGTTGAGCGTTGCTGTGATAAAACAACACCTGATCACCGGTCTTCATCGCCCGCATGAAATTCCGCGCCTGGTAGTTTCTCACCCCGTCCCAGGAAGTGGTCTGCTTGGGCGCGCGCGCCAGATCGTCGAGTGAAAATACGTTGGGCTCGGATTTCATCAACCAATAGTGCCGTCCCTCTGCCATACCATCCTCCTGAACACTTGGTGTCTGTCACACCTCCGTGTATGCTGAGCGTTCTTCCGGTCAACCTTGGAGCTCCTATGGATCTAACCCCCATGTGGTTCGGTGTGTACAAAGCCTCAAAATATCTACTGTATCCGTTGTCATGGATTATCTTGACGGCAGGAGCAACGCTGCTCGTTGCATCGTTGCCCGTGACGCCCAGACGAACAACGTGGGTCAGGCGCTTCGCCTTCAGCACCATCCTGCTCCTGTTCCTTACGGCCACTCCCCTTCTTTCACGCATGGCTATCTCACTGCTTGAGGCACGCTATCCGCCGTTCACAGCAACCCCGACCCAGAAATTCGACGCCGTAGTTGTCCTTTCAGGAAGTGTCCTTCAAAAAGGATCGCTGCGACCAGCCGACGAACCCGGGGACACTTCGCGCCAGCGCACTGCCTGTGGCGTAGAGTTGTGGCTTCAGGGCTTGGCTCCTAAACTGTTGCTCACCGGGGGCGATGCGACTGTGCTTCGGACGGGTCCTCCTGTCTCCCGTGAGATGAAACGGTGGGCGCTCCGCCTTGGTGTACCGGAATCGGCTATCCAGGTCGAGGAGAACTCCCGAACAACCTACGAAAACGCCGTCCAGACCAAGGCTGTCCTGGGGCCGGCCCACATCCTGCTCGTCACCGCCGCCTATCATCTTCCCCGAGCCGTTGGCTTGTTTGAGAAGCAAGGCTTCACGGTCACCCCGGTGGCCTGCGGCTATGAATCGACGCACCACCCGCAACAGGCCTGGGAACAGAAAACCGGTTTTGACTTCATCCCCACGGTTCGGGCGCTCAATGTCAGCACGGAGGCCATCGACGAAGTGGCCGGCATCCTGGTCTACTGGATCACCGGCAAGTGGCAACCCTGAGTGCCATCATGACGGGTGAGTACGCAGCCATCGTTATTCTTGTGCGGCATCCGATTCGAGATGGGTGATCAAGGCGGCGTAGGTCAATTCTCGAATCCGGGCTTTAGATGCGCCAGGCGGGCCGAGATTCGTTTCCAGCCACACCTGCTCCATGACCTGGCCGCGCGCCTCGTTACAATGCCGCCACATCTCGTGCAGAAACTCAAGCGGCATACCGACTTGCAGACCTTCCGACTCAATCCGATCGTCCAAAATCGAGAGCAGATCCGCAATGGCATGGTCCGGCTGGTACGGGGGCATGGAAAAGCCGAACGCCTGCTGAGCCTGAGACTCCTGACGAGCCTGCTCGACAAGATCCCCCATGTATTCTTTTAACAA
>ERZ724516.660-NODE-660-length-21093-cov-23.707624_pt1 | contig 21093 bp, 18 predicted proteins | sample MGYA00376049_ERZ724516 | MGnify/ENA primary metagenome ERZ724516 (study PRJEB28724, sample SAMN07190886) | activated sludge metagenome | isolation source: activated sludge of sewage treatment plant in Hong Hong | place: USA: Christiansburg, Virginia | collected... | reverse complement strand
TCTAAACGTCCACCCCCCGCGGGTATGCCGTCCCACACCGGCCGCCGTTCGCCTGGCGTTCGCCCGGGATTTCCTCACACCCGCCGGGGTTCTATGACTGACTGGGCGTCGCGGGGCGCGAATACATCGGCGCGTGTGAGGAAATTGGGCAGCTCAGCCCAGCCAGTCCGGCCCCGCTGCCCCGGCCCCGCTGCCCCCGACCTCGGCCCACGGCGAATGGGGATGTCGGAGGTGACCAGACGGCATACCGGCTAGGCTTGTCGGTCGTGCCGAATCCATCCGAGGCGACCGCCCCGCTGCTGCGCGCTGCCGTTGCCGCGCTCGCTCCGCAGCTCGGGCTGCTCACCGAGCTCGGCGAGCGGTTCGTCGCCGCCGGTCATGAGTTGGCGCTCGTCGGCGGGCCGGTGCGTGACGCCTTCCTCGGGCGGATCTCGCCGGACCTGGACTTCACCACCGACGCGAGCCCCGACCAGACTCTCGGCGTCATCCGCGGCTGGGCCGACGCGCACTGGGAGATCGGCCGTGACTTCGGGACGATTGGGCTGCGCAAGGGCCCGGCGATCATCGAGATCACGACCTATCGCACCGATGTCTATGACCGGCAGTCGCGCAAGCCCGAGGTCGCCTTCGGCAGCACGCTCGCCGACGATCTGGTCCGGCGCGACTTCACTGTCAACGCGATGGCGATGCGGCTGCCGAGCCTGGAGTTCGTTGACCTGCACGGGGGGCTGGCTGACCTCGCCGCCCGCCGGTTGCGCACGCCCGCGACGCCCGAGGAGTCGTTCGCCGACGACCCGCTGCGGATGATGCGGGCCGCGCGCTTCGCCTCGCAGCTCGGTTTCACCGTCGCCGACGAGGTGTATGCCGCGATGCTCGCCCGCGCCGACACCCTCGCCATGGTCTCGGCGGAGCGGGTGCGCGACGAGTTCACCAAGCTGCTCATGTCGGCCTCGCCGCGCGCCGGGCTGACCCTGCTCGTCGACTCCGGGCTGGCACAGGTCTTCATCCCTGAGCTCCCCGCGCTGCGGCTGGAGCTCGACGAGCATCACCGGCACAAGGACGTCTACGAGCACTCGCTCATCGTTCTCGAGCAGGCGATCGCGCTGGAGGGACGGACCAACCCGGCGGACGCGGCATACCCCGTGGTGACCGGGCCCGACCTCGTGCTGCGCCTGTCCGCGCTGTTGCACGACATCGGCAAGCCGGCGACGCGCACCTTCGAGGGCGGCGGTGGGGTGTCGTTCCACCACCACGAGTTGGTCGGCGCGCGGCTGGTCGCCAAGCGGCTGCGGGCGATGCGGTTCGACAAGGCGCAGGTCGGTGACGTGGCGCGGCTGGTCGAGTTGCACCTGCGCTTCCATGGCTATGGCGAGGGGCAGTGGACCGACTCGGCGGTGCGGCGGTATGTCACCGACGCCGGGCCGCTGCTCGGGCGGTTGCACCTGCTGACCCGATCGGACTGCACGACCCGCAACGTCCGCAAGGCGACCCGGTTGGCGCGCACCTACGACGAGTTGGAGGGGCGGATCGCCCGGCTCGCGGCCGAGGAGGAGCTCGCGGCGATCCGGCCGGAACTCAACGGCAACGAGATCGCGGCGGTGCTGGGGATCGCGCCGGGGCCCGTGCTGGGTGAGGCCTACAAGTTCCTGCTCGGCGTGCGGCTGGACGAGGGGCCGATCGGCCCCGAGGCTGCGGCCGCACGGTTGCGCGAGTGGTGGGCTGCGCGCGGCTGAGCGTTGGGCGCTGCCGAAATATCGTCGACCTTTCGTTGGGTCAACGACATTTCATCGAGGCCCCAGAACATCGTCGACCTTTTCGCGTCCTGGGCGGTGGCGTTCAGGCTGCGGGGGTGATCGAGTGGCTCGACGCGCTGCCGCGATCCCTCGTCGATCGGGCGGCCGCCTTCGACACGGTGACCGGCACTGGCTTCTTCTCCGGCTCGGCGGCCAAGCACATCGAGAAGCGCCTTGGCCGACTCGGCGTCACCGTCATCACCCGAAGCAGCTTCCTCGTGTCCGCAACCCCCGGCCCGCTCGCCGACGGTGAGTTGGCTCGGGCCGAAGCCTGGGGCGCCTCGCTGGGCTGACCGGCATACTCTCGGCGTCGGCCCAGCCACCCGCACGGCCTCCTTGGGGGAGGCGAGCGCGGAGGTGAGCGCGGGCAGGTGAGCGAACGGCATACCCTCTGACGAAGGCGATGACGGGAGGCGGCGAAGATGGCGCTGGAGGTGCGCGTAGGCGTGGCGACCGACGTTGGCCGGGTGCGCGAGCACAACGAGGACGCGGCGTTCGCGCGCGGGTCGATCTTCGTCGTCGCCGACGGGATGGGTGGGCACGCAGCCGGCGAGGTGGCCAGCGCGATTGCCGCATCCACGCTCGGGGAGTTGGCCGAGCGCGCCGATTTGACGGTGGCCGATGTCGTCGCGCAGGTCGATGTGGCGAACCGGCGGATCTTCACGACGGCTGTGCGCAACCCGCAGCAATGGGGGATGGCGACGACGCTGACCGGAGTGGCCCTCGTGCTCGACCCCGAAGCCGACCCCGACCCCGAAGCCGACCCAGGCAGCAGTTGGGCGGTCGTCAACCTCGGTGACTCGCGGGTCTATCGGTATGCCGCGGGCGAGCTCGCCCAGGTGTCCGTCGACCACTCGGAGGTGCAGGAGATGGTCGACGCGGGTTACCTGACCGACGATGAGGCGAGGGTGCATCCGTTGCGGCACACCGTGACTCGCTCGTTGGGTCGGGATCGGCTTCCGGTCGTCGACACGTGGGTGCTGCCCGTGGTGGCCGGTGAACGCTTCGTCGTCTGCTCCGACGGGCTGACGAACGAAGTGCGTGACGCCGAGATCGCGGCGGTGTTGGCCGTGGGTGCTGACGTCCAGGCGACCGCGCAGGACCTGGTCGATCGGGCGGTTGCCCACGGCGGCCGCGACAACGTGACAGTCATCGTGGTCGAGGCGGCTGACGGGCCCGCCTGAGGCCGCGTTGCGCGGCATACCTCGGCGTGGGTATGCCGCCCGCTCGCCGTCCGCGCGCGACCCCCGTAACGATCGTGTGGCCCCATCACCCCCAGAGGGTGACAGGGCCACACAATGTCTAAAGAACTAGATCGTCAGCGCTCTTTGCTGAACGGTCGCGCTTCCTCAGCGCTTGCGTCGCTCGTTCCTCACGACGCTGCGCTAGATCGTCAGCGCTCTTGCTGAACGGTCGCGCTTCCTCAGCGCGGGCTCGTACCTCGCCCGCTAGATCGTCAGCGCTCTTCGGTGCCGGCGATGAAGGCCTCGAGCTTCAGGCGACCCAGGTCGTCGTTGCGCTGCACGGGCGGCGACTTCATCAGGTAGGACGACGCCGAGATCAGCGCGCCGCCGATGCCGCGGTCCTTGGCGATCTTCGCCGCACGGATGGCGTCGATGATGATGCCGGCCGAGTTGGGGGAGTCCCACACCTCGAGCTTGTACTCCAGGTTCAGCGGCACGTCACCGAACGCGCGACCCTCGAGGCGCACGTAAGCCCACTTGCGGTCATCGAGCCAGGCGACGTAGTCCGACGGGCCGATGTGCACGTTGCGGTCGGAGGTCTTGCCGGCCAGCTCACCGGTGAGGTTGGACGTCACCGACTGGGTCTTGGAGATCTTCTTGGACTCCAGACGCTCACGCTCGAGCATGTTCTTGAAGTCCATGTTGCCGCCGACGTTGAGCTGGTAGGTGCGGTCCAGCGTGACACCGCGGTCTTCGAACAGCTTGGCCATGACCCGGTGGGTGATGGTCGCGCCGACCTGGCTCTTGATGTCGTCGCCGACGATCGGGACACCGGCTGCTTCGAACTTGGCCGCCCACTCCGGGTCGCTGGCGATGAAGACCGGCAGTGCGTTGACGAAGGCTACGCCGGCGTCGATCGCGCACTGGGCGTAGAACTTGTCAGCGTTCTCCGAGCCCACCGGCAGGTAGGACACGAGCACGTCGGCCTTGGTGGCCTTGAGCGTGGCGACGATGTCGACCGGCTCGGCCGCCGACTCGTCGATGGTCATCCGGTAGTACTTGCCGAGGCCGTCGAGGGTGTGCCCGCGCTGCACCTCGACACCCAGGGTCGGGACGTCGCAGATCTTGATGGTGTTGTTCTCCGACGCGTTGATCGCCTCGGACAGGTCCTTGCCGACCTTCTTGTCGTCGACGTCGAACGCGGCCACGAAGGTCACGTCACTCACGTGGTAAGGCCCGAACTGGACGTGCATGAGACCCGGCACCGAGGCCGAGGCGTCAGCATTGCGGTAGTACTCCACGCCCTGCACGAGCGAGCTCGCGCAGTTGCCGACGCCAACGATGGCGACGCGCACAGATCCCATGAGGGTTCTCCTTGTGTGATGGCCCGGCCGGTCAGGCGCGGGTGTTGTGAGGGTTGGGGGTGGCAATCCCCCGACGTTCAGCCGAGATCAGTTCTTCGAGCCAGCGGACTTCGCGTTCCGCCGACTCTTCGCCGTGCCGTTGCAGCGCAGCGGTATACAGGTCCATCCGCTCCCGGTTACGCACCGAGGCTGTGCGGATGTTGGCCAGGCGCTCCTCCAGCCGCGAACGGCGCCCCTCGAGGATGCGCAGTCGCACATCGGCCTTGGTCCGGGCGAAGAAGGCGAAGTGGACGTCGAACTCCTCGTCGTCCCACGCCGTCGGCCCGGCCGTCTCGGCCATGTCCTGGAAGCGTTCCTTGCCGTCGGCCGTCAGCTCGTAGACGATCCGCGCCCGCCGGCTGCCCGAGAGCGCATCGCCCTCGACACTCGACGACTCGAAGATCCAGCCCTTGCCGAGCAACTCGCGCAGACACGGATATAGCGACCCATAGGACAACGCCCGGAACGCACCCAGAGCCGTGTTGAGTCGCTTGCGCAGCTCGTAGCCGTGCATCGGGCTCTCATGGAGCAACCCGAGGACGGCGAACTCCAGCAGATCACCACGTCGAGACACCGTCACTCACCTCCGCCTCTGGTCCGGTCCGTTGATCCGGTATGCCGTGTGCCTGGGTCCGCGTCGGACCCGGGCTGTCGTTCGTCGCACCTTCGGATGGGTACGCGCGTGCGTCGATGACCAGCAGACTCTAGCACCAGATATATCGAACCGATACATCATCCCGATGTGTCGCGTGTCGCGGCGGGGTGCCGACGGGCAGCCGGTGGCCAGTTTGGGTGTGTGCGATTCGGTAGCTCACAGCCCGTCCGCTCATACTGGATCTCCTGACGGGGAATCGACCGGAACCCTCCAACGGGCGACGACGGCAGGAAAGGCACTCTCGCGTGAGCCACGATCACACCCAGCCGGACCCGCGGGCCACCCGCTCCGGCAGGGGCAACGGCGCAGGCACCAGCGCAGGCACCGGCAGCTCCGGCAGCAAGGCCAAGCGCAGTTGGTGGCGCGCCCCCCGACGGACCTGGATCAAGCGGGTCGTCTGGACCGTCGTCGGCTTCCTCGCCCTCGGCGCCAGCGCGGTCGCTGTGGCCTTCGCCACCATCCAGGTGCCCGATGTCGCCAACGGGCTGGCCGAGGCGCAGACCTCGATCGTCTACTACGACGACGGCAAGACCGAGATGGCCCGGATTGCCGAGCTCGACCGCGAGCCTCTTCCTCTGGCGAGCATTCCCAAGCATCTGCAGCACGCGGTCATCGCCGCCGAGGACCGCGACTTCTACACCAACGCGGGGATCTCACCCACCGGCATCGCCCGCTCCGTCTGGCAGGCCGTCAGCGGCAGCGACGTCCAGGGTGGCGGGTCGACGATCACCCAGCAATACGTGAAGAACTACTTCCTCACCCAGGACCGCACCCTCGACCGCAAGCTTCGCGAGTGGGTCATCTCGATCAAGATCGACCGGGATATGACCAAGGACCAGATCCTTGAGGGCTACCTCAACACCATCTACTTCGGGCGCGGCGCCTATGGCATCAAGACGGCCGCCCGGGCCTACTTCGGCAAGGACGTCAGCGCGCTCACGGTCCAGGAGTCGGCCGTCCTGGCCAGCGTCATGAACGCCCCGAGCCTCTTCGACCCGGCCCTCGGTGCCAAGCAGCAGACCAATCTCACCAAGCGGGTCGACTACGTCCTGGACGGCATGGTGACGATGGGGTGGCTCTCGGCCGCCGACCGCGCGCAGCTCACCGGCCTGCCGACGATCGCCGCCAAGGCCCCGTCGCGGGCCCTCTCCGGTCCGACCGGCTACATCGTCGCCGCGGTCCGCCGCGAGCTGACCAGCAAGCTGCAACTGTCCGACGACGACATCGACCGCGGCGGCCTGCGGATCACGACGACGATCAGTGCCCCCGCGCAGCAGGCCGCACAGGACGCCGTCGCCAAAGACTTCCCCACGACCGGGGACGTCAAGGATGTGTATGCCGGGCTGGTCGCCGTCCGCCCTGGCGACGGCGCCATCGTTGCGATGTATGGCGGTGCCGACTACCAGGCCCGTCAGTTCTCCTCGGCGACCGACGCGGTGATCCAGGGCGGCTCGATCTTCAAGGCGTTCGGGCTCATCGGCGCCCTGCAGCAGGGCATCTCCACCAAGACCCAGTTCGACGGCAACAGCCCGCTGCGCGACCCCGCCCTGGGCAACACCCCGGTCCGCAACGTCGGCGGCCGGTCCTACGGCACCGTCGACCTGCGCAAGGCAACCGCCTCGTCGGTCAACACGGCGTTCGTTCGACTCAACATCAAGATGGGGCCGTCGGTGACGAAGACGGCGGCGATCGCGGCCGGCATACCGGAGAGCACTCCGGGGCTGGGAGATGACCCGACCAATGTCCTTGGGACGGCCTCGCCGCACGTGCTCGACGTCGCCAACGCCTACGCCACGATCGCGGCGCAAGGCCGCCGAGCGACGCCCTACCTCATCAAGACGGTGACCTCCAACGCCATCGACGTCACCTACCAGGCGGTCCCCAACGTCGTCGACGCGTTCTCCCGCGACGTCGCCGCCGACGTCATCGACGCCATGCAGCAGGTGACCGCGGCCGGCGGCACGGGGTCGCGCGCGAGCGCGGTCGGCCGTCCGGTGGCGGGCAAGACCGGCACCTCCGAGGAGGCGAAGTCGGTGTGGTTCAGCGGCTTCACCCCCCAGCTGTCGGCATCGGTCGCGATGTTCAAGGACGTCAACGGGGTGCCCCAACCGCTCACCGACATCGGCGGTCTCGACGGGCTGACCGGCGGCTCCTACCCCTTGTCGATCTGGATCGACTTCATGAAGGGCGCGCTGGCGGGTCAGGACAAGGTCGACTTCCCCAAGCGCGTCGGCATCGGCGACGACAAGGTCCACACGGCCGCGCCGACCCCGACGGCCCCTGCGACGTCGGTGCCCACGAGCACGCCCGACCCCACCAACTCGCCGAAACCCGAGCCCACCCCGTCGCCGACCAATTCGTCGCCGACGAGCATCCCGCCGCGGCCGACCAACACCGGCGGCCCGACCAACGCCAACAAACCGACAACGCCACCCGGTCAGGGGTAGCGCCCCGCACCGACAAACCGGCGTGCAGGCGGCATACCTCAGGCGGGCGGCATACCCTGTGGGCGTGACAGCTGCGGATCGCGTCGTCGTCCCCTCCCGGGAGGACCCCGTTGCGCGCTCGGCGAGCGTCGTGGCGGGGGGACCGCTTGGCAGGTATGCCGTCCCGCTGGCTCGCGGGTGGCGCCGCCTGGCCGCCGGGTTGGTGGCCGCGTCGTGCGTGCCGATGGCGGCGTCGGTGGCGCTGCGCGGCTACTGCATCGATGCGGGGTGGAACAGCCCCGACCAGTTCTTCCACATGTGTTACTCCGACCTTCCGGCGACCTTCGGCGACCAGAACCTCGGCGCCGGCCTCGGGGCCTTCCTCGCCGGCGGCGTGGGCGCGCCGACTCCGGTGCAGCCGCCGCTGACCGCGCTGCTGCTGGCCTTCACCGGCGGCCTCGTGCCCGACGGGTCGGCGCAGGCTCGGGCCCGGTTCTATTTCGGCATCTGGGCGGTGCTCATCGCCCTACTCCTCGCCGTCACCGTCTGGTTCACGGCGGCAGCGGTCCGGCGTATGCCGATGCGCGCGGCTCACGTCGCTCTGTCACCGGTCGTCGCGCTCACCGCGGTCGTCTCCCCGGACCTGCTCGGTGTTGCCCTCGCGTCGGGGGCCCTGTGGGCCTGGTCGCGCTCGCGGCCGGTGATCAGCGGAGTGCTGTTCGGCCTGGCGATCTCGGCGCGTTCCTATCCCGTCCTGTTGCTCGTGGCGATCGCGCTGGTCGCGGTGCGGGCGGGGCGGGGGCGGACCGTCCTGCCGGTCGCGGGAGCAGCCATCGTCACCTTCGCGGCGGTGGTGGCGTTGGTCGCCCTGGGCAATCCCGGCGGAGCGATGCGGGCCTATTCGACGTGGGTCGGGGCCGAGGCGGGGTTCGGCTCGCCGTGGGTTCTCGGGCAGTTGGCCCGGCCCGACAGCGCTCAGTCGATGGGTTTCAGCCTGCCCGAACCGTTGTCCCCGAGCGCCCTCACGCTGTTGGCGGCCGCCGGGTGGCTCGTCGCAATCCTTGTCGGGGCCTGGTTGGCCTGGAGCGGTGAGCGTCGGCCAGGGGTCGCCGAGGTGTCGCTCGTCATGGTGGCGATCGTCCTCGTGACGGGGAAGTCCTTCCCCGTGCAGGCGTCGATCTGGCTCGTCCCTCTCGTCGCCCTCGTCGGGATCCAGTGGCGCGACCACCTCATCTGGTCCGGGGCCGAGGCCCTGCATTTCGGGGCGGTCTGGCTCTATCTCGCTGGGAGTTCGGTGGCCGATCGCGGGCTGCCCTCGGGGTGGTACCTGCTGCTCCTGCTGGTGCGTCTGTTGGCGATCGGATGGCTCGTGGTGCAGGTCTGGTGGCAGGCCCGCGACCGGATGCCGCACGTGGTGTCGCCCCGGGAGACCGATCCGTTGGCCGGGCCGCTGCGCGACGCCCCAGACGCCTTGATCGTCCGCGTCGGCTGAAACGAGCGCGATTAGGTCCCCCTGCGGGGGTGCCGTAACCTAGGACGGTTCGCCTGCGGCATACCCCTGTGGAAAACTTCCGGCCCCCTGTGGCGCGGTGAGGCAGGATCGGTGGTCGAGGCGCGGACACATGCAACCCTCCTGTCACGGAGAGACCGTGACCGCGAAGACCAGAGGAGGTGGGTCAACGCATGCGTCATTACGAACTCATGGTCATCCTGGACCCCGAGCTCGACGACCGCACGGTCGCCCCGTCGTTGGACAAGCTGCTTGCAGTGGTCAAGAAGGACGGCGGCAGTGTCGACTCTGTCGACATCTGGGGTCGTCGGCGCCTCGCCTACGACATCAAGAAGAAGTCCGAGGGCATCTACGCCGTCGTTCAGATGACTGCCGAGCCGGCGACGGCTCTTGAGCTGGACCGTCAGCTCAACCTCAACGAGGTGGTCATGCGGACCAAGCTCTTGCGCCCCGGCGCCTGAGCTCGGCAGCGCCCTTCTCTAGCAAGCAAGGAGAGGTAGCACATGGCTGGCGACACCGTCATCACCATCGTCGGGAACGTCACGGGTGACCCCGAGTTGCGGTTCACCCCTTCCGGCGCCGCCGTCGCGAACTTCACCGTCGCCTCGACGCCGCGCGCTTTCGACCGCCAGAGCAACGAGTGGAAGGACGGGGAAACCCTGTTCATGCGCTGCTCGGTGTGGCGGGACGCGGCCGAGAACGTCGCCGAGTCGCTGCAGCGTGGCACCCGGGTCATCGTCACGGGCCGGCTCAAGAGCCGTTCCTACGAGACCAAGGAAGGCGAGAAGCGCACCGTCATCGAGATGGAGGTCGACGAGGTCGGCCCGTCGCTGCGCTACGCCTCGGCCAAGGTCACCAAGACCCAGCGCGGGTCCGGCGGCGGGGGCGGCTTCGGCTCCTCCGGCACGGGCCAGCAGGGCGGGTATGCCGCCGACACCGACCCGTGGGCGACCGGCCCGTCGGGTGGGGGTCAGGGCGGTTCCGGTGGCTACGGCGGCCAGGGTGGTGCCGGTGCTCCGTCCGGTGGTCCCGGCCAGGCTCCGCAGGGTGGCAACCAGGGTGGCTGGGGCTCAGCGCCCAGCTACGACGAGCCGCCGTTCTGATCGGGTGTTTCGCGACCTGACCCTTGTGGTTGGCGGCGCGAAACCCCATCTCTCACAGACTTTTTCGACATAGCTCACAAGGAGAACCACAGAAATGCCCAAGCCCCCGCCGCGGATCAAGCCCGGGAAGAAGAAGGCCAACCCGCTCAAGGCCGCCAAGATCGTCAGCATCGACTACAAGGATGCTGCGCTGCTGCGCAAGTTCATCTCCGACCGCGGCAAGATCCGCGCTCGCCGGGTCACCGGTGTCACCGTCCAGGAGCAGCGGCAGATCGCCAACGCCGTGAAGAACGCCCGCGAGATGGCGCTGCTGCCCTACTCGTCGTCGGCCCGCTGACCTAAGGAGCCACAGATGAAGGTCATCCTCACCCACGAAGTGAGCGGGCTCGGCACCGCCGGCGACGTCGTTGACGTCAAGGACGGTTACGCCCGCAACTACCTGTTCCCCCGCAAGCTGGGCACCAGCTGGACCGCCGGTGGCCAGAAGCAGGTCGACTCGATCCTCAAGGCTCGTGAGTCGCGCACCATCAAGTCGCTCGACGACGCCAAGGCCGTCAAGTCCCGCATCGAGGGCACGACCGTCACGCTGTCGGCGAAGGCCGGCAACTCTGGTCGCCTGTTCGGCGCGGTGAGCGGGTCGGACCTGGCTGCCGCGGTCGTCAAGGCCGGTGGCCCGGAGCTCGACAAGCGCAAGATCGAGGTTCCCGGCCACATCAAGACGGTCGGCTCGTATGTCGCGCTGGTGCGGCTGCACCCCGAGGTGCAGGCCAAGCTCGCTTTCGAGGTCGTCAAGGCCTGAGTTCTTCTGCCAGTTTCTCTGCCGGATCGAGGTATTCGGCCATCGTCTCCTGATGGCTGAATACCTCGATCCGGTTTTGAGTTGGGGGCTCGGCTAGAGGTCAAGCCAAGCCGGCGAGGTGGGCCAGGATCTCGACGAGGAACGCGCGCACGTGGGGGTAGCTGGCCACCGGTCCTCCCGCGATCAGCCCGTCGGCGCCAAGCAGCACCGCCCACGGCGTCATGCCCTGGATCTCGAACGCTTGGATGATCGACGGATCGGCCCAGTAGCCGCCCTCGAGCGTCGGGAAGGGCTCGCCGGTGCCGGGCTCGGTCCCGTATCCGGTCCCCTGCCAGGGCCCGGCGTGCTCGTGGAGACCCTTGGCACCGGGTACGGGTCTGAGGCGGACGGCGGTGAGGGTGATCTGGGGCATGATGGCGCGCCAGCTCGGCACCTCGGCCATCAAGACGCCGCACGGCCCGCACCCCGGCTCCATAAACAGCAAGACCGTCGCGCGCTGAGCGACGAGCTCCGTGAGCGTGATCGTCGTTCCGTCGGCTGCGGTGAGGGTGTGGTCGGGGATCGCGTCGCGTTCGAGGTCCTCGTCGTCCTCGTCGTCGCCGTTGCTTTCGCCGTTGCCCTCGTGGTGGTGTCCGCCGAGGATGGGGCTCAGGGCGGCGACGGGTTCGGTCGGTGCGCTCGCGGCATACCCTCGCCCGATGAGCCAGGCGACCCCGGCGGTGACGACGAGGACGACACTCCATGCCAGGGGGTCAAGTCCGCTGAACATCCGCACGATGGGTGCCGACGGCACGAGGCAGTCGACGAGCGCGACGATCGCGAGCGCCAAGAGAGCGAGGTTGCGCACGGCGGTGCGGCGGTTGACGACCTCACTTCGCCGGCCGAAACAGTTGCAGTTCACCTCGCGCGCCCGCCGGACCGCGGCGATCACCAGCACGGTGTATGCCGCCATCAGCCCGACTGCGGCCACCCCGGCCACCACGCGCCAGGGCGTCGGCAGGACGAGCAGCCCGAGGGCGATGATGATCTCGGCGATCGGATGCGCGCGAGCGACCCAGTCACGCACGAAGACGTCGGGAACGCCCATCTCGCGCAGCCCGCGCACCCCGTCGCTGACGTCGCCGAGCTTGGCAACCCCACTGAGGAGGAACACGCCGGCGACGACGAGCGGGGCGGCGAGCAAGGTCAACGGGGACACTCGGTCACCCTATCCGCGCCCCCTGGCTCCCTCTGCCCAGTCGAGGTATTTCGCCATCATCGGGGGATGGCGGAATACCTCGATTCGGCAGGGGATCAGCTTGGGGGGTCGGGCAGGGGTCAGGAGCCGGGGATGAGCCAGCGGTCACCGCGCAGTCGCCAACCCAGGCTCACCGCGCGCGCCAGCATGAACGCCGTGTAGCCGCCCCACAACCACACAAGCACCCGCCCCGGCTCGCCCCACACGCCCAGCGCGCGCACGAACAGCACGACCGGCGCGTATGCCGCCAGCGCCACGACCATGGCCCACGCGAGATAGCGGAAGTCCCCGGCGCCCATCAACACCCCGTCGGCGACGAAGACGTAGCCAGCCACCACCTGACCGGCGGCGACGACGAGGAGGGCGGGGACGGCATACCCGATGACGGCGGGGTCGGAGGAGAACAGGCGCGGCACCAGGCCCGCCGCGGCAGCCGTGAGCGTGCCGACGGCGAGGCCGAAGAGCAGCCCCCAGCGCAGCAGGGTCCGCATCACCGCGCGGGCCGTGTCAACGCGCCCGGCGCCGAGGTCGCGCCCGACGACGGCCTGCGCGGCGATCGCGAGGGCGTCGAGTGCGAACGCGAGGAAGCTCCACACCGTCGCGGCGATCTGGTGCGCGGCCAGCGGCGCGTCACCGAGGACGGCCGCCGCCCACACGGTCAGCAGGATCGCTCCCCGCAGCGCGAGGGTCCGCACGACAAGGGGTATGCCGTTGCGCGCGGCCGCGAGGACCCGCCCCGGATGGGGGCGCAAGGGGGCGTGGGTGGCTCGGGCCTTGCGCAGCAGGACGGCGGTGAGGGCGAGCGCCATGCCGGTCTGGGCGATGACCGTGCCCCACGCGGATCCGGCGATGCCCCAATGGAATCCGTGGACGAAGGCCAGGTTGAGGGCGATGTTGACGGCGAATCCGGCGACGGCGACGAGCATGGGGGTTCGGGTGTCGAGCAGTCCGCGCAGAGCACCCGTGACGGCGAGCAGGACCAGCATCGGGGGGAGGCCGAGGGCGCCGATCCGCAGGTAGGTGGTGGCTTGCTCCTGGGCTGCGGCGGAGGCACCGAACGCGGCCGTGAGGGGGTCGGCCGCGGCAGTAACGACGGCGGCCGCGATCGCGCCGAGACCGAGGGCGAGCCAGAGCCCGTCGAGCCCGGCCGTGATGGCAGTGGTGGGGGAGCCGGCGCCCATGGCTCGGGCGACGACGCTCGTCGTGGCGTAGGCAAGGAAGACGAAGATGCCGGCGGCGGCCATGAGGACCGACCCCGCGACCCCAAGGCCGGCCAACGGAATGGTGCCGAGGTGTCCGACGATCGCCGAGTCGGCGGCCAGGAAGATCGGCTCAGCGACAAGGGCGAGGAAGGCAGGGACGGCCAGCCCGATGATCTCCCGCCGGTCGACTCGTGCGTCGCCGGGGTTCGCAGGCGGTGCCGTGGCCACGTCGGTGACCTTAGCGGCTGGATGCGTTCAGGTGGTCGGGGCGTCCGTGGGTTGCGAGAGGTGCTTGAGCGCTTCGCGGCGGGACAGCCCGGACAGGTCGGGATGGTCGGCGACGTAAGCCCGCACCCAGTCGGGCGACGTCCAGGCGTAGTCGCGCAGCGCCCAGCCGATCGCCTTGCGGGAGAAGAAGACCTGCTCACCGGCATACCCGATATTGGGCGTGAGGACGTCGGCGAGCAGCACGGGATCGGTGCGGGCGCCCGCACCGACCTGGGCGAGCATCGCGACGCGACGGATCCACAGGTGATCGTCGCGGGACCACGCGCGCAGGACCGTGGCGATCGGCTCCGGCCAGCCGAGCAACAGGTCACGCACGACGTGGGTCGCGATGTCGTCGACGACATCCCACCAGGCACCACTGACAACGAGGTGCCGCACCAGCGGAAGCAGGTCGGGATCGCGCCACGCGCGGTAGTACCGGTGCTGCAGGAGGGCGAGCGCGGCATACCAGTGCTCACGGTGGGTCGCCTCGTCCCAGAGCGCGCGGACGCTCGCCTCCCACTCGGGCCGCGTGCTGATCCGGTATGCCGGGCCGCCCAGCACCGGGCGCAGCGCCGCTGTGAGCGTGGGGGAGGTGAGGCCGAGGTAGGGGAGGGTCGACTTCATGTAGCGCTGCTGGCCGGCGCCGCGGACCGGGTCGGCGTGCGCGAGGAGGGCGGCGCGGATCGCGTCAATGACGTCGCGGCGGGGGTGGGTCACGGGCGGCCTCCTCTAGTCTGCTGCGGTGCGCCCGCCAGTTGAGTCAGTTGAACCTCTTGAGCCTGCCGAGTCTGTCGATCCTGCCGACCGGGTTGGCCCCATCGACCCGGTAGGGATCGCGGCCCCCATCATGGACCCGAGCGACCTCATGCTGGCCTACGGGACGCTGCGGGCGGGGGTGCCGCCCTATGAGGAGTTCGACTTGCCGGCCCGCGAGACGGTGCGTGCCGGGGTGCGGGTGCCGGGGTGGCTGTTCGACCTGGGTGCCTATCCGGCGGCGCGGCTGGACCTCGCGGCGCTGCGCGGTGAGCGGCCGGTGACGGCGACGTTCGTGGCCGACGTGGTGCGCTTCGGGCTCGACCGGCCGGTGGACGAGGCCTTGGCGACGTTCGATGAGTATGAGGAGGTCGACCCGGACTCCTCGCCCAACATCTATCGCCGGCTGCTGATCCCGCTGGCCGGGCTCGGCGGGTTGACCGACGACTCGGTCGGGGTTGGCGCCGATCTGGCCGGGCGGTGGGCCTGGATCTATGAGTGGGTCGGCTCGATCGAGGACCTGCCCGAGGTGCCCAGCGGCGACTGGCTCGCCCGCTGACCCTCGCCGATCGCTGACCGGCGAGGAGCTCAGCCCATGGAAAGCTCAGCCGGTGGCGACCGGTCGGCCGTAGCGCTCGGCGGTGCGAGCGCGAGCCTTGGCCGCCTCGACCTCACGGTCCTTCGGCGGCGCCGTCGTCGTCAGGTGCTCGAGCAGGTGCGCGGTCGCCGCAGCCACGGCCGCCACCGCCTCATCGAACGCCTCGCGATTGGCTTGACTCGGGTGGGTGGACCCGGCGACCTTGCGCACATACTGCAGCGACGCGGCATACACCTCGTCGCTCGTCGCGGGAGGGGCGAAGTTGTGAAGCTGGCGGATGTTGCGGCACATGGGCACGAGGGTATGCCGCCTCCGCCCGCCGCGCATCGCCCCCAGGGACACGCCCGGGATTTTCTGTTCTCCACATCGGTGGACGCGCGACACCCGCCGTTTCCCGCACGGTCGCCCCGCGCCGGGGTATGCCGTCCCCCGACTGTCCACAGCCCGCGCCGGTTATCCCCAGGGTTATCCACACGGGGTGTCGGCGTGTTCCACAGGCTGTCCACGCGGCATACACAGGGTGCGGTTGAGGGTGGGCGGGCGCGGACCTAGGGTAGGAGAACCACCGGGGGCGGATGGTGTCGTCAGCACGTTTGCGCAGGTCAGAAGGCCTGTCAGTGCTGCGCGCTTTCCTAGAGTCGGTGGTCGTGAGCAAACCAAGGAAGGCAGGTCAGGGGAAGCAGTGTCGATCCAGGAGTTGTTTCCCGGTGCCCTCGATGGGCCTGGGGATGATCGGCTTCCTCCACAAGATGTCCACGCCGAGCAGTCGGTGCTGGGCTCGATGCTGCTGTCCAAGGACGCCATCGCCGACGCGGTCGAGGTGCTGCGCGGCGTCGACTTCTATCGGCCGGCCCACGAGTCGATCTATGAGGCGATCCTCGACCTCTATGGCCGCGGCGAGCCGGCCGATGCGGTCACCGTTGCCGACGAGCTGACCAAGCGCGGGGCGCTCGCGCGGGTCGGCGGCGGGGCGTTCCTGCACCAACTCATCTCCTCGGTGCCGACGGCCGCCAACGCCGGCTACTACGCGCACATCGTCGCCGAGCGGGCCGTGCTGCGGCGCCTGGTCGAGGCCGGCACCCGGATCGTCCAACTCGGCTATGCCCAAAGCGGCGGCGACGTCGAAGACATCGTCAACGCGGCCCAGGCCGAGGTCTACAGCGTCTCGGACAAGCGCGGGGGCGAGGACTACACCAAGCTCGGCGACATCCTCGAGCTCACCGTCGACGAGATCGAGGTCGCGTCCGGCAAGTCCGGCGAGATGACCGGCGTGCCGACCGGCTTCACCGACCTCGACGCCCTCACCAACGGCCTGCACCCCGGCCAGATGATCGTCCTCGCGGCGAGACCGGCGATGGGAAAGGCGCTCGCCCTCGACACCCCGCTGGCCACCCCTGACGGGTGGACGACGATGGGTGAGGTCGCGGTCGGTGACCTCGTCATGGGCGCCGACGGCCGCCCCACCCGTGTCGTGGCCGCGACCGAGGTCATGGTGGATCGCCCCTGCTACGACGTCGAGTTCTCCGACGGCTCGGTCCTCGTCGCCGATGCCGAGCACCAGTGGCAGGTGGCTGCCTTCGGCGAGCAGCGGATCCTCACGACCGAGGGCCTCGCCGAGTTGCTCGGCCGCCAGGTGCTCACGGTCATCGAGCGCGTCCCGGCACCGGGCAGCGCCGTGGCGCCGCTGGTCTGGAAGGTCGAGGCTGTCCGGGCGGTGGCGTCGGTGCCGGTTCGGTGCATCGAGGTGGAGGCGGCGGACCACCTCTACCTCGCCGGGCGCTCGATGATCCCCACGCACAACTCCACGCTCGGGCTGGACATCGCGCGGTCGGCGGCGATCAAGCACAACCAGGCCGCGGTCGTGTTCAGCCTCGAAATGAGCAAGACCGAGATCACCATGCGTCTGCTCTCGGCCGAGGCTCAGATCCAGCTGCAGCACATGCGCAAGGGCACCATGCGTGAGGACGACTGGCAGCGCCTGGCCAAGACGATGGGGCGGGTGTCGGACGCGCCGCTGTTCATCGACGACAGCCCCAACATGTCGCTCATGGAGATCCGGGCCAAGTGCCGTCGGCTCAAGCAGCGCCACAACCTCAAGCTCGTCGTTATCGACTATTTACAACTGATGTCGTCAGGAAAGCGGGTGGAGAGCCGTCAACAGGAGGTGTCCGAGTTCTCCAGGGCACTCAAGCTGCTTGCGAAGGAGCTCGAAGTGCCTGTCATCGCCATCTCCCAGCTCAACCGAGGACCGGAACAGCGCACCGACAAGCGCCCGCAGATGTCCGACCTGCGTGAGTCCGGCTGCCTGACCGCGGACACCCGCGTGCTGCGCGCGGACACCGGGGCGGAGACGACGCTCGGCACTCTGTATGCCGCGGGCGCTCGCGACGTCCCCGTCTGGGCCTTGGACGACACCCTGCGTTACGTCCGCCGGCCGATGACGCACGTCTTCCCGACGGGGGTGCGGCCGGTCTTCCGGCTCACCTTGGAGTCGGGCAAGGAGATCCGCGCCACCGCCAACCACCCGTTCCTCACGTATGCCGGGTGGTCACCCCTGGGTGAGCTGCGCACCGGCACGCGGGTCGCGGTTCCCCGGCACGTGCCGGCCCCGGCGTTCTTCGAGCCGTGGGAGGACCCGCGGGTCATCCTGCTGGCGCAGGTGCTGAGCGACCCGGCATACACGGTCGACCGCAAGCGCGCGAACGTCATCGGTGACTGGCTCGACAGCCTCGGGGTGCTGTCGGCGAAGCCGCACAAGCGGCGGCTGCCCAAGGCGTTGTTCCACGTGAGCAAGCCGCAGATCGCGCTGTTCATCTCGCACCTGTGGTCGCTGTCGGGGTCGGCGAGCGTCGCCAAGTCCGGCGACCGCGGCCGGATCCGGATGGAGTCGCCGTCGCGGCGGCTCGTCGAGGACGTGTCGCGGCTGCTGCTGCGTTTTGGCATCTCCACGCGCCTGACCGAGACCGAGCCGATGGGTGGGGCGCGGGCGGCATACCGGCTGGAGGTGTCTGGTGAGGACTCGCAGCGGCGCTTCCTGCAGGAGATCGGGCTGCACGGGGAGTCGCGCAAGGCGGCCAAGCGGCTGCTCGAGATCGTTCGCGCCGTCGAGGAGGCGGGCGCAGGGACCGCTGCCGTGCCACCGCGGGTCGTCGAGGCGATGCGCCGGGTGATGAGTGTGTCCGCTGCGCCGCGGCCGGTTCAGGGGATGGGCGTGGCTGGGGCTGGTGCTGCTGGGTCGCACGCCGGTGCCGCGAGTGACCGGCGGGCGGCGGGGGAGCCGTTGCGCGAGGTTGCCGCGGTCCTCGATTCGGCCGACATGGACCTGTATGCCGTCAACGACGTCCTCTGGGACCCGGTCGTCTCGATCGAGGCCGACGGGGTCGAGGAGGTCTTCGACGCGACGGTGCTGGGCGGGCACAACTTCGTGGCCAACGGGATCGCGGTTCACAACTCGATCGAGCAGGACGCCGACATGGTCATCCTGTTGCACCGAGAAGAGGCCTACGAGAAGGAAACTCAGCGGGCGGGCGAGGCCGACTTGATCGTGGCCAAGCACCGTAACGGCCCCACCGACACGATCGTGGTCGCCTTCCAGGGTCACTACAGCCGCTTCACCAACATGGCCCAACAGTTCTGAGGTATGCCGCGGTGCAGCGCCGATCCAAGACTCCCAGTGTCGAGATGCACTGAATCTTGTAAGTGTCGAGATGCACTGAATCTTGTAAGAACGGCCATCGATTCTAAGAATTACCCGACGTTATGCATCTCGGGAGTGTCGCTGCTTCTGTGTTATGGATGGTGACGGAGACTAGCGGGGACCTTGCCCGCTCTCGCGGTGTGGCTTCTCGACATGTGTGTCAATGAGGAAGCCGGCGATGGCGAAACCGGCGTTAACAGCAAGTTTGGCGTGACGGGGAGCTGGTCGGACAGCTCCCTTGCCCCGGCCGTGCGCATCACTGAGTGAGTTCCTGAGGGCTCCGATGCCGATGACGACCGTCGTGACTCCAGACAGGATTTGCTTGATCACCTGTTCACTGTGCTGGTCGGGAGCGATCTCCATAGCGGCGGCGGCGGCTTTGTAGAGCCGGCTCAGATCCCAACTGTTCTCATAGGGCACCCCACGCTCGTCGCAGATGTGCTTGCAAGTGCTCTCCAGAAGGGTTCGGGTCGCCGTGATGGCACCCTCTGGGTCGGAGTGGATCTTGTCGAGAGCCTGACGCCAAGATTCCTCAACCGCCTTCCAGTCAGGAAGTGTCGCAAGACGAGCTGCAGCGGCGTCCGCACCAGGTGCACTCTGGCCCAGCAGGAGTGCTCGCAGCCTCGCGATGTCCTCGTCCGCCGGACGGCCATGCTTGATGTAGCCGTCGTACTCACAGAGGTTGAGGAGGAAACGCACCTGCTGGTCGCGGGTCAGCAGACGAAGGCCACGCTGGAAGATCTGCCAGCGTGACTCCGCTCCGCCCCCCCATCCGGTGTACTCGCCAAGGTCATCGGTGTAGTCGGCGTACAGACGGTGCAGGTCGGGGCCGCTGAAGCCCGTCTCGCGCGCGAACATCGCTGTCGCCAGTTCGACCACTCGCATGGGCAAGCGGTTACTGTCCTCGACCACGTAGGCGCCCTGTCGTATTGCCATGGTTGGCCGGATCTTGCATCTTGACGAACTGCTCGAACAGGGCCTGCTGTCGTCCGCTTTCGTTGCGCTCCTCTATGCGGAGCCCAAACAGTTCGTCAACGACTCGATCCAGCCTCTCGTGTGCGGCTGCAACCTCCCCGGGAAGTCGCTGCGGCTCGTACAAGTCGGCTAGGGAACGCTCGGGGTAGCGAGAGCGTGCCTGAATGATGGCGTCGCCAGCCTCGATCATGGCGGTGCGGACCGGGTCGTCGACCGGTGGCAGCGGCAGGTTGTTCCAGACGATGGTCCCAGAGAAGTTGTACCGAGACTCCAACCTTCCGCCTACGGTCTTCTGCCAAGTCAGGAACATGGCGCTGCTGATAATCGCAAAACCGAAGCCATCGGGGTCGGGGCAGGTGTACACGCGGTTGTTGGCGATGACGTCCCGATCGAGCCTTGCCGCGGTGACCCACTGCCGGTTCTCGGAAAACACCTGTGGGACGCAGAGGTATGCCGTTGAGGGCTGATTGATGAACCAGAACAGGTGGGGGGTCGCAGCACGCTGAACTGTGTCGGGATTCCTGCTCGCCAGTCGCGTCGCCCTCACTGCCTCGATGCGAGATCGGAGCAGCCACGATCGTTCCACATCTGCTGGGTCCATATCCACCAGCCATAGGCACCACCTTTCGACGCCATGGATCAACTCCGAAGCGCCGACGTATCGCCGGAGGTACTTTGCAACGATCGGATCGTGCGACGCTTCAGCCGCGGCCGCACCATCGAAGATGAGGTGGCCACCATCATTTGGCATCGACCCATACTCCATCACTGGCAGGTGGGGTGCGAGTGGCTTGCCCGTGCGTTTCCGAACAAAGATCGACGGACCGTCGACCAGGTATGGATTGATCGCGTCCACTACGGGTACCTCAAGGGGTTCTGAGGTCGGAGTGTCGTAGGTGAAGAGACGCGGCTTGTCGGCCGTCTGTTGAGTGAACCCGAGGATGACGCAGTGGACCGTTGCTTTCCCGGTAGCCTCCGAAGTCCAAGCGAAGGTGCGATGCGCGAATTTGATGCGCCACCCTGCATTCAAGATTGTTGGGAACATGAGGGCGACCGGCTCTCCCTGTGTGACCGAATTGGTCGACACGAAAGCGAATACACCCTGAGTGTCGCTCAGGTAGCGACTTGCGATCGCGTGCCAGCCGGTTACGTAGTCCAGGTGTCCAGCGTTTTTCGTCTGCCAAGCGTTGGCCAGATCAGCGGCCTGTTCCTTGCTCCTCGTGTGCCGCCCGGAGAAGGGTGGGTTGCCGGCGACCACCACTGCGCTGCTGGCAGGGAGCACGTCCTCCCAACGAATCTTCAATGCATTGCCTACAACGATCGTCGCCTCACGCCGGAGAGGTAGCCGTTCAGGGGCTTGACCGAAGCGCTCCCGAAGCTTGAGGTCGCACTGTCGGTCCATCATGAACATCGCGGTCTCGGCGATACGCGCCGGCCACTCGTCGATCTCGATGCCGTAGAAGTGGTCGAGGGTGACTTTGAGGTCGG
>ERZ724516.655-NODE-655-length-21192-cov-4.913138_pt1 | contig 21192 bp, 13 predicted proteins | sample MGYA00376049_ERZ724516 | MGnify/ENA primary metagenome ERZ724516 (study PRJEB28724, sample SAMN07190886) | activated sludge metagenome | isolation source: activated sludge of sewage treatment plant in Hong Hong | place: USA: Christiansburg, Virginia | collected... | reverse complement strand
AAATCCCGTTGGGGACACCAACCTTCTCCTCGTTGATTGTTGGCTGAACTGCTTCTGGGAAGTATCCTTTTCAGAGCAAGAAGGCCGCACCTATACATCTATATGAAGTGTTTGGCGGCATCATGGAGGATGGTGTCTGTCGTGGGAGAGGATCTCTCGTAGATCGGTAAGTGGCCGAAGCGCGCCACCGAGGTCTCGACCGCGAAGCTGCAGTGTGTACCCGCCTCATGATCCGGCGTCTTTGCGACAGCGTGACGTACGGAGTCTTTCTGTGACTAAAGCAGGACTGCTCGGCTATCTGGCCTCGAAAGTAGGTTTCGATTCGACCCATCCCGACAGGCCCTGGTATGTGCTCTGTGCCGGTATCCTCCTCGGGACGTTCCTCATCGATCTCTACATACCAGCGGGTATTCCAGCTAGCCTGCTCTATCTCCTGGCCGTGTCTGCGGTGGGAATGGTGTCAGGCTCGCGCATACACTGGGCGGTGGCAGCCATTTCAACCGGCCTCACCGTCTTCGGACTGTCTTGGTCCTGGTCTGAAGGCATTGTCTGGGTCGAAGTGACGAACCGGGCCATTTCGATCGGCGCGATCTGGCTGGCGGCGTGGATTGTGTCGCGGTGGCAGAAGGGCGCTCGCAGCCGCGCTCACGATCTCTCCGTCCGGTTGCGCTCCCTCCTGGCCCATAGCCAAACCATCATCTTTGTGAAAGACCTTCAGGGCCGCTACCTGGAAGTCAGCGAGCAATTCCTGGCCTTGATCGATGCTCCGGCCGACCTGGTGATAGGAAAAACGGATCACGAGCTGTTTCCCCATCAGATCGCGGATAGCTATCGGGAACACGACCGCGAGGTGGTTCATGCCGGCGGCGTGCTGAATTTCGAGGAGCATGCGCTACTCAAAGGTGACCCTCGATTCTTTGTGGTGCGCAAGTTCCCGCTTCGCGATGAGGCCGGTCAGATTATTGCGATCGGCGGGGTGGCGACGGATATGACGGCTCGGTTACAAGCTGAAGTGGCTCGGCATGAAGCTCAGGAACGCCTGGATTTGGTGGTGGCCGCGACGCAGACTGGCATCTGGGACTGGGATCTGCGGACCAACAGAATCTACTACTGTCCGTCTTTGAAGGCCAGTCTGGGCTACGAGGAGTCCGAGATTTCCGATGCTCCCGCCGAGTGGGAGTCTCGCCTGCATCCAGACGACAAGACGCGCGCCTTGGCCTTGGTGGACGATTACCTGTCCGGCCGGATTGCGTGCTATGAACTCGAGCATCGGTTGCGCCATAAAGACGGAACCTATCGATGGTTCCACACGTGCGCCGTGCTTCAGCGAGACGAACAGGGGCATCCTCGGCGCATGACCGGTTCGCATGTGGACATCACGGCGCGGAAGCGAGCGGAAGAGGCGTTGTCACGGAGTGAATCCACCCTTCGAAGCTTCTTTGGGAGCGGGGTGATGATGATGGGGGTGGTGGAATTACAGGACGCCGATATTGTGCATGTGTCGGATAATCCTTGTGCAGCCACCTTTTACGGCACCACGCCGGAGTTGATGCAGGGCCGGTTGGCCTCGGAGCTGGGGGCGCCCCCGGATACCATCGCCTTGTGGCGTCGATTCTACGAGGCCAGCAAAGCGCGCGGAGAACCGGTTCGATTCGAATACCTTCATCCGCATCCGACCTCAAGTGCCGAACGGTGCTTGTCGGTCGCGGTCTGTTGGATCGGTGCCGGGCCAAGTGGCCGAGACCGGTTTTCCTATGTGGCCGAAGATATCACCGAAGCACGACGTACCAAAACCGTGTTGACTGAAACGGCAGAGCGATATCGGGGAGTCGTCACTGCGTTGGCAGAGGGCATCGTTCTGCAGGATGCCGAGGGACGGATCATTGCCTGCAATCCAAGTGCGGAAAAGATTCTGGGCCTCACGGCAGACCAGTTGATGGGAAGGTCATCGGTCGCTCCTGAGTGGCGGGCGATCCATGACGACGGTACGCCGTTTGACGGAGAGCAGCATCCCGCGATGGTCACGCTGCGCACCGGACTGCCATGCACGGATGTGATCATGCGCGTGTGTCGGCCGGGCGGGGAACAACGATGGCTGTCGATCAATACGCAGCCCCTTCGGGAGCCTCATGCCGAACGTCCGTATGCCGTGGTGGCGTCCTTCCACGACATTACCGAGCGTCGCCGAGCCGAGCAGGCTTTGCTGGACGTACAAACCCAGCTTGAACGACGTGTGCGCGAGCGAACCGCGAGAATTCATGAATTAGAGCACCAGCGGTCGCAAGCTGAGACGGTGGCGGCGCTCGGCCATCTCGCGGCCGATATTGCGCATGAAGTCAACAATCCGCTGGCGGGGATCAAGAACGCGTTCTATCTCGTCAAGCAAGGAATCAGTGCCGAGCATCGGCATTATCGATTCGTTGAGCTCATCGATCGAGAAATCCAGCGCCTCGCTGCCATTGTGAAAAAAATGTACACCCTCTATCAGGATGGGGCATCGGATCAGTGGCAGGCAACGAACGTGAGCGACCTGCTTCAGAATGTGACCACGTTGCTGGACTACAAGCTTGTCTCACGACGAATCCGATTACGGACCGAGATGGAGCTCACGTGTCCGATCGTCACCCTGCCTCGCGCGGATCTGTTTCAGGTGCTCCTCAATCTTGTGCAGAACGCCATCGATGCGTCCTCTGCCGATGCGGAGGTGGTGCTCAAGGTTACCCAGCAGGGGGACATGCTCCATTGGAGCGTGATGGATCACGGGACCGGCATTGCGCCCGAGGTGCTGCCTCACATTTTCGAACCATTTTTTACGACGAAATCCGCCGGCGGCCGACAAGGACTTGGTCTTGGTCTCTCCGTGTCGCGGCGACTCATACGTGCGATGGGCGGCAGGATTGAGGTCCACACGCAACCTGCCGGTGGTTCAATGTTTACCGTGATACATCCGCTGGATCTCACAGGCGGCGCGAGACAGCAGGACGCCATGCCGGCGATGAACAAGGAGCAGGACGATGACGACTACGCCAAAACGCATTCTCATTGCTGATGACGAAGAGACATTTCGAGAATCCACCGTTGCCATACTCGCTGATGCCGGATATGCCTGCAGTGCCGCCCGGGATGCGACCGAGGCCGAGCGGCTGCTCCAAACCGGGTTCGATTTGCTCCTGGCAGATGTGCGAATGCCAGGAAACTCCCAACTGGAATTTCTTGAGACTGTCTCCAGGCGGCATCCCGATCTCCCGGTGGTGGTGGTGACGGGATACCCGTCCGTGGGAACTGTCATTGAATCATTTCGACTGTCGATCGTGGACTATCTGATCAAACCCGTCGATCTGGATGAACTCAAGAAAGCCGTGGATCGGGGACTTCGCCGAAGGAGCATCGCGCGGGCCGTGCAGGATGCCATGAGCGAAACCTCAAAGATGGCCGGCATTTTTGAGCGGTTGGGGCGATCGATGAGCGAATACGGCGGTGGTGCGCAGGTGGAATGGACGGCCCACGAGTATATGGCCCAAGCTATGGGGCATATCAGTCAATTGTCGGCCCTGGTGAGCCGCACGCTGCAGGCGTCTCGCACGGCTGACCCTCAAGACCAGACGGATATCTGCGCGTTCATGAAATGTCCGCGATTGGGTCGCTATGAGGCGGCTATTGAAGAGGCCATCCAAGTGATGGACCGTACGAGGAGTTCATTTAAATCCAAGGAGATTGGCACATTGCGGGAGCATCTGGAGTGTGTGCTGCGGGAGAGCCGCCGATGAGCCTGCTTCCGAAATCCGGTCAGTTCATGAAGCCGAACGGCGCTTGATGAAGTTGGATGGTGTGTCCATCCGTAGAGGCTGTGAGATAGTCATGTGAGAGTGCGGGAAACGCGAGTGCTCTCTGGCAGACCTGGTTATCATGAGCGCATAGAGTACTCAATGCGGAGGGATCTATGTGCTGTGGTCTGTTTTCTAGTATCTACACGGCCACGGCGCAAGTGGATGTGTTGGTGATGTCCTGTCGCGTCGCCGCAGCGGCGTGGCCGTCCGGCCCAGCTAGGAACCCGCAGGTCGAGGAGGACGAATGAGGTCCGAAACGGGAAACCCAAACTGCTGGGCCTGTTGAACCAGGCGTTGGTAGGTGGTCTCATCGAGTTGGCGCGAGCGCGAGAGAATCCAGAGGTACCGGCGATCCGGGGTGCCTACCATCGCGGTCTGGTAATCTGAATCCAGCGCAAGAATCCAATAGTTGCCTTCGCGCGAGGAACCGAATAGGCGCGCAAAGAAATTGTCAAACACGACTCGCAGCCGGGCATTCGTGCTCGGATCAACCACCGTCGCCACACCATCGATTTCGTCATGCCCTCCGCTGTCGGTAATGCATGCATTGTGCACGCCGATCGCGCCATCGTTGCGCACCGTGTAGGTGGCTTTCGAGTCCACGCAATGCCGCTGAAACCACATCGGTAAGCGCGCAATTTCGTGCCATGTCCCGGCATATCGAGTCAGATCAACTGAGGCCACCGTCGGCAATGTGTCCTTTTGACTGACTCCGGCACAAGCGGAGAAGCCCAGGCATAGTGCCGTGGCCGCAACCAGGGCGCGCATTCTGGCGTAGGGATTGGCGATCGGCATGGTGTCCTCCACGATCCTCAGACTTTCTACAGTGTACCCCAGCAATGTATGAGAGGAAAGGATGGATAGGCGAACCGGCCACGTCATAGGACCCTGCGCTTCCATGGACTCATGGTTGGGCCAACGAATCCGGCGACATCACTCTTCGCTGCCTGAGTCCTACGAGCAGGTCTGGATCTCGGCAATCAGCGTTTATAAATCTAAGTATATCCTGGGCCTACCAAAGTTTTTGCCAGCGCCCATCCTCCGAGGAATATTCCGCTCAGCGACCTTCGAATAATATCGCTCTTGCCCAAGCACGTGTATCAACGCATTCCTGCGTAGACTTCACCTGTACAAAGGAGGGAGCGCATGGCCGTTGGAAGCAGTCCCAAGCAGAATGGTGACAAGTCAGTCGCGGTGAACGTTCGTCTTCAATCGACGGGGGATACCAGCCAACCGACCCTGGCGAATTATTCCCATGCGAGTCTCTCACAAGGGTTGGCGTACATTGATTTTGGATTTCTCGAGCCGGGCCTGATCGGTGCGGTCGCGCAGCGTGCCCACAAGGGCGAAACGATGCCAAAGCAGTTGGTGGGAACCAGGGCTGTTCGAGTGGCCTTGCCATTGGATGCGGTGATTCGCTTGCATCAGCAGCTCCAGCAGATGGTCGCTAGTCTCCAGCTCGCCAAATCGAAACTGTCCTAACTCTTCACTCGCCATCTCGTTATGGATGTCTCAACCTCTCAGCTCGATTCTTGTTCAATGGCGGCCTCTCGGCCGGATACCGGACTATTGTGCCTGCTTTTGGTCGCGCGGTTTCATGATGTGCCTATCGACGGCGGCCAGATTCAGCATCAGTTCGGGTTGTCTGGTCAAACTTTGACCACGAACGACTTAGTGCGTGCTGCCAAACACGTCGGCCTCAAGGCTGGTTTTGTGGCCACCTCGTGGGACGACCTGGCGGTGACGCCACTTCCGGCGATCGCCCGGCGAACCGATGGGACATACGTCGTCCTGGCGAAAGTCCAGGGAGAACAGGTGCTCGTTCAGGATCCGTTGAAAGAGCGGCCGCATATTTTCTCGAAGGACGAGTTCGTCGCCATCTGGAGCGGGAGTCTATTGCTCTGTACGAAACGTGCAGGCCTGCGAATGGAGGATCTTCATTTCGACCTTACCTGGTTTATCCCCGCCGTGCTCAAGTATCGGCGGTTGCTGGGAGAAGTCGTTCTCGCTTCCTTCTTCCTCCAGGTGTTTGCGTTGCTAGCTCCTCTGTTTACGCAAGTGGTCATCGACAAAGTGCTCGTGCACAAGGGATTCACGACACTCCACGTGATGGCGGTGGGCATGCTGGCTCTCGCCGTGTTCGATGCGCTGCTCGGCGGGCTGCGTGCGTACGTCTTTGCCCACACTACGAATCGGATCGATGTAGGGTTGGGCGCGCAACTGTTCCGCCATCTCCTTGCCCTGCCCCTGGCCTACTTCGAAGCCCGACGGGTCGGCGATACAGCGGCCCGTGTGCGCGAATTGGAGCACATCCGCCAATTTCTCACCAGCAACTCAGTGACGGTCGTCTTGGATGTGGTGTTTACCGTGGTATTTTTGGGTGTGATGTGGATCTATAGCCCCACACTCACATTGGTGGTGATGGCCTCGCTGCCACTCTACGCCCTGCTCTCGGTGCTCATTACGCCGACCATTCGTGCGCGACTCCATGAAAAATTCAACCGCGGCGCGGAGAATCAGTCATTCCTCGTGGAAGTGGTGAGCGGTATTCAAACCGTGAAGGCGCTTGCCGTCGAACCGCCGCTCCAGCGTCGATGGGATGAACAATTGGCGGGGTACGTTCGGGCGAGTTTCCGTGCCACCAGCCTAATGACGGTAGCCGGGCAGGTGGCGGCCTGTATTCAAAAATTGACCACGATTGCCCTCATGTGGGTAGGCGCTTACCAAGTTATCGACGGCGCGTTGAGTATTGGGGAGCTGATCGCCTTCAACATGCTTTCGGGACAAGTTACCGGACCATTGTTGCGTATGGTGAATCTGTGGCAGGAATTTCAGCAGGTCGGCATCTCGATTCAACGACTGGGCGATGTCCTGAATGCCAAGCCGGAACCGACCTACAAGCTCAACCGCACGACCCTCCCGCAGATTGCCGGCAAGATTATTTTTGAGGATGTGGCGTTTCGGTATCGTGTCGATGGGCCGCCCGTGCTCCAGCATGTCTCCCTTACGTTGCAACCGGGGCAGATTGTGGGCGTGGTGGGGCGCTCAGGGTCTGGGAAAAGCACGATTGCCAAGCTGATGCAACGTTTGTATGTGCCAGAGCGCGGTCGCGTATTGGTAGATGGCGTTGATCTTGCGCAGATCGATCCCGCCTGGTTGCGACGCCAAGTCGGGGTTGTGCTGCAGGAGAACTTTCTCTTTAACCGGTCAGTGCGCGACAACATCGCGTTGACGGATCCCGGGCTCGCCATGGATCGCGTCATGCAAGCCGCAAAACTTGCCGGTGCCCATGAGTTCATCCTTGAACTTCCGGACGGATACGATACGGTTGTCGGGGAGCATGGATGCGCGCTCTCGGGCGGACAGCGGCAACGAATCGCCATCGCCCGCGCTTTAGTGGCGAACCCCCGCATTCTCATCTTTGACGAAGCGACGAGCGCCTTGGACTATGAGTCTGAAGCGATCATCCAGCGAAATATGGCCCAGATCTGCAAAGGGCGTACGGTCATCATTATCGCCCACCGGCTCAGCACGGTTCGTCCCGCCCATAAGATTTACGTCATTGATCGCGGGCAATTGGTTGAGCAGGGCACGCATGATGAATTGCTCGCACGCAATGGGATGTACACGAGACTCCACCAGCATCAGGAAGGCCGTGCCGCGTAATGATGAAGATCATTCAACGAAACCTAAGCGGGTGGCGAGGGATGTGGCGCGTTGAGTCAGGGCAGTCAGGAAGGGCTGGAACCTCCGGACAAGCGATCGAATTTCTCCCTGCGGTCCTTGAAATTCAGGATGCCCCGCCGTCACCGGTTGGCCGCGCCATTCTATGGACTATCATGCTTGCCTTCGCGTCGGCTGTGGCATGGTCTTCGCTGAGCCAGGTCGATATCGTCGCAGTGGCTCCGGGGAAAATCATTCCCAGCGGCTATTCCAAAACCATCCAGCCATACGAGACGGGCGTAATCGCTGCCATTCATGTGCAGGATGGGCAAGCGGTTAAGCTGGGACAAGTTCTGATTGAACTCGACGCCACTCAAAATAGTGCCGACCGTGATCGAGCTTCGAGCGAATATCGCGCCGCTCTGGTTGAGGCGGCGCGTTTGCACGCGCTGATCGCTGGGCAAGGCACGTTCACCGCACCAGGGGATGCCGATCCAGAATTCGTGTTGCTCCAACGGCAACTCTTGCGTGATCAGACAGCGGAATATGCAGCACGGCTAGATGCCGCGCGACAGCTGATCGGTCAGCGTCAAACTGCTGTGGATGCGACGAAAGAGAATCTCCGACGCCTTGAAGCGACAGTTCCGATGGAAAATGAGCGGGCGGCGGCCTACCGGGCATTGCTGGCACAACAGTATGTGTCGAAGATGGACTATCTACAATTCGAGCAACAGCGCATCGACAAGGCGCAGGAATGGGCCGGGCAGAAGAGCAAGCTGCGTCAGGATCAAGCGGCATTGGCTGAAGCCAAGCAAAACTACCAGGTGCTCATTTCGGAATTTCAACAGAGCAAGCAGGCCGAGCTTTCGGCGCTGGAAACGAAAGCTGCGTCGCTCATCCAGGAGGTCCGAAAAGCGGGACAAAAAACTGAACTTCAGAAACTGGTTTCTCCGATCGACGGCGTGGTCCAGCAACTGGCGGTCCATACGGTGGGCGGCGTGGTAACCCCTGCCCAGCGGCTGTTGGTGGTCGTGCCTCAGGATCATCCAGTTGAGGTCGAGGCGCAGTTGGAAAATCGGGACATCGGATTCGTGAGGGAAGGGCAGCCGGTCGAACTGAAGATCGAAACCTTCCCGTTTACCCGGTACGGGACGATTCCAGGAAAGGTGTTGACCGTCTCAAACGATGCGGTACCGTTAGATAAAGAGAAGGGCGGTCTGGTCTATGCGAGCCGGGTGAGTATGGATCGAGCCACGATGCGGGTGGACGGAAAGTCAATTCATCTCACCCCCGGCATGGCCGTCACAGTGGAGATCAAGACCGGACAGCGGCGGGTCATCGAGTTTTTGCTGAGCCCGCTATTGAAGTCAATGAAAGAAAGTTTGCGGGAGCGGTAGGAGCATCAGTGAACCGCCGATGTCGCGATGAACCTTCAGGAAGAGGGTGATATATGAAGCAACCAAGAAGAATGTCCGGCATGCTGGGTCTTGTTGGCCTGCTGTTGTTAGCGGAAGCGAGTGTCTGTAGTGCAGGACTATTTCAGAAAGACGAGACAGTCGGTGAGCGATTTCGGAAAGCCATCGAGAAGATCAGGCAGAGTTGTGAAAGTCGAACACTGGCGCCAGGAGAAGTGTGCGGAGAGGTAGCCAAGCTCAAACCAGCAGATCCGTTGGCAACAGAAGAGGGACGGTTTGCTCATTCGATCAAGATCCCGAATCCTGTGCCGGAAGACAGTGGATATAAGCCCGGGATGACGAGCCAAGAGTATTTTGACCATCTCTGCAAGACGGAAGCGGGGGAGTTTATCTACAAGACGGTAGAGAATGTAGAGGGACTTTACATGATGCGGCCGCGGAAGGAGGCCACAGATTGGGATCTGGAGCATCTATACGCGCTGGAGGATCCGTACGGGTATGTCACAGAAGGTAGTGCCGAAACCGGCCGGCAATTGCTTGTGAGGCGTGGAGTGTATGTGTTTTTGGAAGAGCAGTCTCCAACTCTGAAAAATGGAGCAGCCTACCGGCGATACACAGCAAAATATAACAGCGACAAGAAGGCGCTAGTTGGAGAAGACGCTCCAGTGCTTAGAAGCCGATATGGTTATGTTTGGCGGGGAATTTCACGACCACATGACCGGGAATTGGGTATTGCAGGCGGAGAGTTAATTGTTCTCGACACTCAGAACAACGAAGTAGTGGCGATTCGTCGTGGGTTCATCCGAAGCGGAGACGTGCGCAATAGCTTGACCTCGATTTGGTGGCAGGGAGGGCACGTTTGCCCGAAAGGAAACAAGGGGAGGAGTGATTTTTATGCCTTTGATTTCATTCAGCAAGTGCTGATGCCTATTGATTTTAATGTAAAGAAGAAGGGAAGCGCAGATGCCCCAAAGTGACACTTCAAGCTGGCTGAAATTCGCGCTTCAACAAATGGCAGCAGAGAGCTATCTAAACGATGTCGATTTAAGTAGCTCCGAACAAGTTGTCAGACGGTTGCTGTCCGGCAATAACGCAGGAGGCTTTCCCGAAACAGGCTTTGTCCGATTTACCGGAACGTCTACCCAAGGGCAAGCCTATGATTTTGCGCAGCGGTATCAAATCGTTGATCATCACGCCAGCGACGCCACGGGATTCTCAGCGACATTGATACGCGATACGACTACAGGAGAGTACACGCTTTCCTTCCGCAGTACCGAATACCAGAATCAAGCTGTTGGTGGTGATTGGGAACGAGATGGGTTGTCCGGAGCCGACGGAGAAATTGCTGGTACCGGATTTGCGCTGGCTCAGTTAGTCAGCATGGAAAAGTACTATCGAGCGCTTAAAGCCGACCCCACGAAGTTACCATCTGGGGCCGTTCTGGACGTCACGGGCTATTCACTAGGCGGTCATCTGGCAACGGTATTTACTGAGCTCCATGCTAGTGAGATTCGGGCCACCTACACGTTTAACGGCGCAGGGCGTGGGCGAATCAGTGGCGGCACCCCAGGGCTTTCCGACAGTGAACGAATCCGGGAAATGCTGCAGTTGGCCGAAGCGCAGCTTGATGGTATCGATCCCACTTGGTTTGCCAGTGGGAATACAGGAAACGTGTATACCGATCAACGCTATCGAGATGCTAAGCAAGTTGCGATGCTCAACTTTAGCACTACCTATCAGTTTCTCCCACAGGGGGAGATAGGGACGGGGCTTGGTTTTAACAAGATCACCCAACTCGTCGGTCAAGCAACACATAATGATCGACCATATGTCGCGAACTCCGGGGTCCACGCGGTACCAACAATCATTTTTATTGAAGACCAGCCGAATGTGGATGGATTCGGAGGATTGTTTGGACTGGACGGGAGCTTTGGCACGACTCACAGCATTACTCTTATCGTCGACTCGCTGGCACTGGCGGAAAGACTCCAAGAGCTTGCACCCACTCTGGGACGAGAAGCAATTGAGCGTTTGTTTGCGGCATCCTCCAGCTGGACAGGTTCGGGCTTCGTCGGGGTATCCGGACTCGCGGAAGGTAACTCATTAGAGAATATATTGGACAGTGTGCGTAAGGCGTTTGACCCAAGTGCCGCACCTACTCCTTTTGGCCGCCTGACCAATGATTTTGGCCAGATTACATTTCGTAATGCGTTTTATGGAAACTTAGAAGAATTGCGAGGTAAGACCGCTGAGCTGGTCAGCCTCGTTGATCTAGGTTCGGCTGAAGTCTTTGCACGGGCAAACAGCACGACGCCTGATGCATCTGCCTACCGTTATGCGCTGCGCGAATTAAATCCCTTTGTGATAGTCGGCATCGATTACGAGACTCTCCACAACCAGGACCACTCACTGGACATATATGACCCCACTACGGGTACGGGGGGCTGGACTCAAATGGCTCTGAGCGACCGGGCAGAGCTATTGGCGGAAAAGTTGCGCTTTAACGTAAACGATGGAACTCCCAGCAGCTCGACTCTCTTTGTGGATGAAACGACGAATTTCAACAACCAGCGCGGGGCTACTGCGACCGAAGCAGTCATATTTGGAGATCTCGAGGGTCGGGAGTATTTGGGGCGGATAGGGAATGATCACCTCTATGGAGGGGCTGGAGACGATTTTGTTCATGGCGCAGGGGGGCAGGACTATCTCGAAGGCAATGACGGGAATGATGAACTATATGGCGAAGCAGACAACGATATTTTGCTTGGCCAGCTGGGCAATGACAAATTGGATGGCGGTACTGGCATCGATCAAATGAATGGTGGCGCCGGCGACGACATCTATATTGTCGACAATTCAGGCGACACAGTCGTGGAGATGGAGAACGGTGGGCGTGATGAGGTTCTTGCTTCGGCCAGGTTTACCCTTGGCGCACACGTGGAGAAGCTGACCCTGACCGGCATGGGAAATACTGCAGGGACAGGCAACAATCTTGATAACAGAATCACCGGCAATGCCGGTAATAATCGGCTGGCTGGCATGGGTGGAAACGACCTCCTCGAAGGCGGCATCGGCTTTGACACCTACATCTATCATTCCGGCGATGGGATGGATCAGATTGAAGACAGCGATGCTCAAGGGCAAATTATTTTTGACGACCGCCTACTGCAAGGTGGCATTCGTCGTGCAGGAGGTACTTCGAATACCTATACGAGTCTTGACGGGAAAACCACTTATCTCATGTCAGGAACCGATTTGATCGTCAATGGAGTACTCATCGTCAATGAGAACCTCCAAAGCGGTCAGATGGGAATTGAACTGCGTGACATGGCAGAAATGCCTCGTGATACGGGAATTCCAACCGGCCCTTTCCTTAACATCTACCATGGAGACGACACAGACAATCCTTATATAGGCCGGGGATTTGGGCCGATGGCGATTTATGGAAATGGCGGCAATGATTCCTTTCAGGGGGACACCTTTGCTGGTGGCACAGGTTTTCAGGATTTGCTGGATGGTGGGCTTGGAAATGACGTGTTCTTTGGCGGATATGGGGATGACTATTTGATTGGTGGTGCCGGAGATGACTACGCCTTTATGACCGAGGGGGATATGTTTCTGGGTGGGGACGGCGATGACTATGCCGTGGGTATTGCCGACTTTTGGGATTCGGCGGCCCCACGTATCGGTGGTGGGGAGCATTACGCTGATGGTGGGGCGGGTAACGACACGTTGATGGGGGAGATGGGAGCGGATGTGCTGTTGGGCGGAGACGGCAATGATGTCCTCCGCGGGGAGAATCGACCAGCAGGCTGGGTGAGTACTTACTATGACAATTTCGTATGGAATCGATCGGCTCAGTCTGCCATGACCTCCTTATCCGGTGGCGACGACTATCTTGATGGAGGGGCCGGTAACGATCTACTTGTCGGCGACGGTGGGAATGACATTCTCCTTGGCGGAACCGGTGACGATCAGCTCTACGGTGAGTCGGATTTCACTCAAACGATTGCAGGCGATGACTGGCTTGATGGGGGTGAGGGAAACGACTTGTTGTTCGGAGGTGCCGGAGAGGACATGCTCTCCGGAGGTGAGGGGGATGACCTCTTGGTCGGCGATTTCTCCGGCGACCCTGGAGCCGACGATATGCTTGACGGTGGAGCCGGAGCGGACGAGTTACAGGGAGGCGGCGGGGACGACATTCTCTATGGTGGAAGCGGGATGGATCGGCTGGCTGGATTTGCCGGGAATGATGTGCTCGATGGCGGGGCCGACAATGATGAATTGCAGGGAGGCTCAGGCGACGATTCTCTATGGGGCGGGCTTGGAAATGATCGTGTGACAGGGCAGGAGGGGGACGATACGCTCTTCGGTGACGCAGGGGACGACGAGCTGCAAGGAGATGTCGGGAGCGACACGCTGTTCGGTGGGGAAGGTCATGATGCGCTGTTTGGTCAAGATGGAGATGATCTTCTTTCGGGGGAAGCCGGCGATGATTTGCTAAACGGCGGACTCGGCAATGATCAGCTGGATGGTGGAGATGGCATCGACGATGTGCAAGGCCGCGAAGGAGATGACTTCCTGGTCGGTGGCGCCGGGAACGATTTTCTATACGGTGATGGGAATAATCCTACTCTTCTGAGTCTTACAGGTGGAAACGATACGTTGGACGGGGAAGAGGGTGATGACCAGCTATGGGGAGGTGCAGGACAGGACCAGTTATTGGGTGGTGAAGGCGCTGATCAACTGGTCGGCGACATTGGAGATGACCAACTTTATGGTGAGGCCGGCGATGATCTTCTCGTCGGGGATTCCCCGTTTTTTACTGGCCAGTCCGGCGCGGATTTGCTGGACGGTGGTGAGGGGAATGATGTGCTGCAGGGAGGCGGCGGAGAGGACGACCTCCATGGCAGTGGAGGAGATGATCGTTTGTTTGGAGGTGGCGGACTCGATACGTACCGATTTAATCTGGGGGACGGCACCGATACGATCGAGGACGATGGAGTGCAAAGTAACCGAATCATCTTTGGCGCAGGCGTCACTGCTGACTCAATAAGCTTGGATGTGGCCCCAGGAGATTCTCTGGTTCTGCGCGTCGGAAATGGCGGAGATTCAATCCAAATCTCCGGGTTTGGGGTGAATGCTGCTGCCGACTTCCATACCATCCGTCAGTTTGAATTTGCTGACGGGACGGTATTGACGGATGGCGAGTTGCTTGCCCGAGGATTTCAGACATCCTCTTCCGAAAGCGGTGGAACGCTACAAGGAACGAGCTTTGCCGATCGTATGCAAGGTAGCCAGGTTGGGGATTGGTTGTATGGGCGTGGTGGCAACGACGTGTTACTGGGTGGGTTGGGCAATGATGTCTTGGAAGGCAATGAGGGTGATGATGAATTAGATGGTGGTGCTGGGAATGATCGACTCTATGGGAACGAAGGATCCAACGTGTTGCGTGGTGGAGACGGTAACGACAGCTTGGATTCGGCAAGTGTTGCGGATCAGCTGTTCGGTGGCGCCGGAGATGATGCGTACCACCTGCGGTCTTTGGGCCAAGTCATTACCGAGGATGTGAATGCGGGCACTGATACGATCTATCTCAGTCCGATGGAATCGCTGAACTTTCAGGTGCTAGACAACGTTGAGAATGCGAGCATCGAGGATGATTTCTTCCTTAGTCCGACGACAGAGGTGAATCTGCTCGGAAACGCTTTGGATAATAAACTGTCCGGCTCCCATCGACTTGATGGACAGGCTGGCAACGACACGCTGCTCGGGACCGGCGACAATACCTTTGTCTTCGGCCGTGGATATGGACAGGATACCGTCGAAACGGGCCGGCAATGGTATGCGCACACCGGTATCGATAGAGTCGAGTTTCTGTCGGACATTGCACCCGCCGATCTTGCATTTGAGAACCATGCCAATGATCTGCTCGTCAAGGTCAATGGAACCACTGATCAATTGACCATAGCGTCCTATTTCATCTCGCCGAGTACCACCGTTGACCAGTTTGTGTTCGCCGGCGGCACCGTCTGGGGGCTTGCCGAGATCGAGAGTCGCGTCCAGACCTTTGTCGGGAGCGAAGCAGACGAGTCTTTCTACGGCACTATCAATGACGACACCTTCCAGGGTCTTGGCGGGAACGATCTAATTCGAGCAGCGGCAGGCAATGATATTCTCGACGGAGGAGCAGGAAACGATTACCTAGAGGGCGGGCTTGGAAATGACACCTATGTGTTTGGCCTAGGATATGGAGACGACTCTATTGGCGAAGAGGGCGATGTCTCTGATATTGATACGCTTCGGCTTGTAGGCATTAATCCGGGCGATATCACGTTGCGTGCGACACCGGACTTTATGACTAATGCCATTCTGACGATTAACAATACGACTGATCTCGTGTCTCTCGGCGGGTTCTTCTCATCTGATTGGCTGCGTGTTGACAGACTCCTATTTGCCGACGGGACGATGTGGGATTACAGCGCCATGTTGGCCCACACTGAAGGCGTCAATCTGGTCGGCACCGAAGAGACGGACTATTTCTACGGAAATGTGACGAACGATACACTGCTTGGCTTGGGTGGAGATGACATTCTCTCCGGCGGCGCAGGCAATGATACGCTTGATGGAGGCACCGGTGCAGATCGCATGACTGGTGGTTCCGGAAATGATCTATTTGTTGTCGACGATATCAACGACATAGTAGTCGAATCGGCCGGACAGGGTATGGATACGGTGCAGACAAGCTTAAGCTACGCACTGGGGGCGAATCTGGAGAATCTGACCCTCACCGGAAATGCCGCCATCAATGCTACCGGCAATTCTCTGAATAATATTTTAACCGGAAATGGCGCGGTAAACGTCTTGACGGGTGGGGCCGGAAACGACACCTACGTGGTGGGCCTGGGCGACACCATCGTCGAGGCGGCAAGTGCCGGAACTGATATTGTAAAGTCCGATCTCAGTTGGACACTGGGCACGAATCTCGAAAATCTCACCTTAACTGGCGTTGCTGCGGTTAACGGGACGGGCAATAGTCTTGCGAACACTCTGACAGGCAACAGCGCGGCGAATGTCCTTAGCGGAGCAGCTGGCGCGGACACCCTCATTGGAGCGCAAGGGGATGATTTCTACATCGTCGACAATGTTGGCGATAAAGTGACCGAATTGGTCGGCGAGGGGATCGATACGGTGCAGAGCTCCGTGTCGTATACGCTGACGGCCAACGTCGAAAACCTTGCGCTGACGGGAACATCCGCGATCAACGGGACGGGGAATGGATTGGACAACGTCTTGGCTGGAAATAGCGCGTCCAACCGGTTGACCGGCGGGGCGGGGAATGACACGTATATCATTGGCGCAGGCGATACGGTGGTTGAGGCGGTGAATGCCGGGATTGACACCGTTCAAAGTTCCGTAACCCATACGCTCGCCGCGAATGTCGAAAACCTCAGCTTGATCGGCACAGCGGCCATTAACGGCACAGGTAATACGCTCAATAATATTCTTGTCGGTAATAGTGCCGCCAACACACTAAGCGGTGGTGCCGGGGATGATATGTATGTCGTCGGGACAGGAGACACGGTCGTTGAGGCAGTGAACGCCGGTACCGATACGGTGCAAAGCACGGTGACCTGGACCTTAGGCGTGAATCTCGAAAACCTCACTCTTGCCGGAACAGCCGCGATCAACGGAACGGGCAATACGCTGGCCAACGTTATCATTGGGAACGCGAATAACAATGTTCTGACGGGTGGCGACGGCAACGATACGCTGTCTGGCGGAAAAGGTAATGATGCGCTCAATGGCGGGACGGGTAATGATGTGTTCCAGCTTGCACGTGGAGATGGCCAAGACACGATTACCGATGCCAGTGGGACGAGTGATCGACTAAGTTTTGCCTCGGGGATCAATCCCCTTGATCTCATGCTGAGTCAGAGTGTTAATGATTTGCGTATTGCCGTGTATGGATCGACGGATCAGGTAACCATTAACAACTGGTATGCCGGCGCAACCAACCAAATTGAAACCGTTCAAGCCGGCAATGGTCAAGAATTGATGAGCGCACAGGTGAATCAACTCATTCAGGCTATGGCGGGATTTACCCAGCAGACTGGGCTAAGTTGGGACCAGGCCATTGCCCAGCGACCACAGGACGTACAACAGGTTCTCGCCGCAAACTGGCACTAGGACCAAGCCTTTGCCCTGTATATGAGCCGGGGCGAAGGCGTTCTTCTCACATTGTCTGCCTGCTTCCCTGAGATTTATCAGGCCAGGTCTTCATTTCTCTCCATAGATTCTGTAATCAGCCAGGTTGACATGCCAACGGCATCCCATACCGAAGAGGTACAGCCTCCGTGTAATGGCTGAACCGAAGCTCGATGGTACATTCAGAACATCGCTGCAAGCCAAGTACATCGCATTATCGTCGCGCCCCACCCGGTGAGCGCGAGTTGAGGAGGCGTACGATGTCGAAACACAAGGCGTTCTATTTCACTCTTCTCCTAGTGCTCGTGAGTGTAATCGAGGGATGTACGACGATGCAGTCCGGCACCTCCACGACCTTGCCCAGCAGCGCATTTTTCCCCGTCGATGCCTCGGAATTGAAGCCGCTGCAGGCCCTTGCCCATGCGCAGGACGCGAGAATGAAGAGCTGCCATAAGGGCCCAGCCTGTGAAGATGCCTACTACACGCGAGCGTTAGTTGCGTTGTTTGAAAATCGTGCGGATGCCATCACGGTGTTTCAGGAGTTACGCACGGCTATGCCGAACAGCCGGTATGAGGTCTCCACGGTGGGCTGGTTGAATCTGCTCCAGGATGCCTCGGTATCGTCCAACCATAATCGGGCCCTCATGGTTCAATTGAAGCAGGAAGTGCTTCACAATCTGTTCGACCGGTCTGAAGTAGCCACGGTGCGACCGGTGAGAGATCATGATCGCCGTGTGGCAGAGCTTGCCCGCTAATCGTTGCACCCTCCTGCCCCCTCGCCCGGCCGGCAAGAGCCTTCTTGCCGGCCGGCGCTGTTAGCGCGACTGGTAAGGAATCCTTCCCGCTGATCAGCCTCAATTCATGGTCGCGCCACTGTCGTTCTTGAAGTCACCCCTTCACCTTCTCGATCCTCTTCGTGCTGTTGAGTTTGCCTGCCGGCACAGTTACACTTTGCCCGTGCGTCGTGCCCGCCTCTGGTTCTATCGCAGATGGGAGGAATGTATGCGACTCTTCAGTGCAGTGGCCGTGTTGGCTGCCGGCATGCTGTTCGGAGTAGGGATGGCCTCGGCGGCCGAACCGCAGGCTGCGGCAGGTAGCACCGCTGCAGAAGGCGCCAAAGCTAAAGATGGCGCACCCCTGGTGCTGATTCCGGCCGGGTCATTTACGATGGGGAGTAACGACGGACTTCCTGCTGAACGACCGGAACATGTCGTCACGCTCGACGCGTTTTATATCGATCGCTATGAAGTCTCCATGCAGCGCTATCGCTCGTTTCTTGTAGCCGCGAAGCACGATGCGCCTCCCACGTGGGATGACGAAGCCGCAGAGACGGTTGGTGATCGTCCGGCCGTAGGCATGGGCTGGGCTGATGCGAAGGCGTACTGTGTCTGGGCCGGGAAGCGGCTTCCGACAGAAGCGGAGTGGGAAAAGGCGGCGCGCGGTACCGATGCGCGGCGGTACCCCTGGGGGCAAATGCAGCCCTTCGTCGATATTGCGAATTACAATCGCGGCGTATGGGTGAGCGAGGCGGTGACGCTCACGTCAGTGAGCGGGGGTGTCGAAGGGATGAGTGTGCGCCATGGGTTGAAGGAAGGCGGACGGAGTCCCTATGGTCTACACCATATGGCAGGGAATGCTGCCGAATGGGTGGCTGATTGGTACGACCGGGAGTACTATGCGAAGAGCCCTGAGAAGAATCCCACTGGTCCGGAAACCGGAGAGAAGAAAGTGATTCGTGGCGGGGCCTGGTCTGATCTGCCGGTGGCGTTGCGATCATCTGCGCGAGTATCGGCGGAGCCGGACTTTCAGGATCGGTCAATTGGATTTCGTTGCGCAATGAATCCGGCACAATAGCTGCTGCCGTGTGCGAGGCTGGTACCCCGACGCGGGTCATTCGTCAGGCGGCACAGTAGCCTGCCTGTTCACTGTGTGTAACGTTCATGGTGCCGGTCTATGGTCGCTCCAAACGCTTCGTCCTCTGTTCCACCCTCGCAGCATAAAAATAAAGCGATTGCGGCATTGGTCGCCGGCTTGGTGTTGCTGCTGGCTCTAGTGGCAATTCAAAATGCCCCGCCGCCGTCCGCGATAGTTCCGGCTGTTCCGAACATAGACCCCAATATGGTGCCCTTGGTGACGGGGGAGGAGCCGATTCAAGAACTGTTCGTTCGTGCCGGGTGTGTGGTTTGCCATCGGATTCCAGGTATCGCGGGAGCTGATGGGAAGGTTGGCCCTCCGCTTTGGCTGGGCAAAACCGGCGTCTCTCGCCTGGCTGATCCTCAGTATCGGGGCCAAGCGCAGACCGTCAGAGAGTATATTGTCGAATCAGTGGTGTCCCCGGGTACCTATGTGGTGCCTGGTTTTCCTGCGGACACGATGCCGACGTGGTATGGAAGGAAACTGACCGCAGGGGCGTTGGATAAGATTGCGGCGTATCTCGAGCTTGCTATGGAGGTGCCGTAGCCAGGGGGCATTCAGCTGGTTGTCTGGCGAGTAGGGTGGATGCAGTGATTTCCTACTTCGTGCCCATTTCTAGAAAACTTCCGCGAGCAGGTCACCGTTTCTTGCCGCCGGCTTGGCCCATCTGTCCCTGAATTTGGAAACCCTTTTCATCTCTCTCGTTTTTGTCAAGCAGGGCCGCCACTGCGTCGTCGCCTTTTAATCCCGCCAGCTTAATCTTGAGACGAAGGTTGTTCGCGCTATCTGCGTTAATCAAGGCTTGTTCAATGCTGATTTTTCCAGCCTTGTAGAGTTGCAGCAGCACATGGTCAAAGGTCTGGCAGCCTTCATCAATACCTTGTTCCATCGCTTCTTTTAACGTATCGATTTCTGAACGCTTAATCAGGTCTTTGATACGGGGCGTATCGAGCATGATTTCCAGAGCTGGGACTCGGCGGCCATCGAGTGAGGGGATGAGGCGCTGCGAGATAATGGCTCGCAGGTTGAGTGAAAGCTGGAGATAAATCTGTGCGTGCCGTTCCACCGGGAAAAAGTTCATGATGCGTTCGATGGATTGGTTGGCATTGTTCGAGTGCAGGGTTCCGAGGCAAAGGTGACCGGTTTCCGCGAAGGTGATAGCAGCCTCCATGGTCTCCGTGTCCCGGATTTCACCGATGAGAATCACGTCCGGTGCTTGGCGCAAGGTGTTCTTCAGGGCGTTGCCGAACGAATGGGTGTCGAACCCGACTTCGCGCTGAGTGACGATGGATTTTTTGTGGTGATGGACAAACTCGATCGGGTCTTCCACGCTGATAATGTGCCCGGCATGCACGGTGTTCCGGTGGTCGATCATCGCCGCCAGTGAAGTAGATTTGCCGGAGCCAGTGGCACCCACAACGAGGACCAGCCCGCGTTTCGTCATGGCGATATCTTTGACGATGGGCGGCAGGTCCAACTGCTCGACCGTCATGATCTCTGCCTTGATGTGCCGAAACACCAGCCCGACGTTTCCCTTCTGCCGGAAGATGTTCACGCGAAAGCGGCCCAAGTCCTTGTAGTACAAGGCGAGGTTCATCTCCATTTTCTCTTCGAATTCGCCCCGCTGCTGGCCGCGCATCAGAGCCAGCGCCAACGACTCCAACTGCTCGTTGGTAAACGGCGGCGCATCGGTCCGATGGGTCGAGCCATGGATGCGATAAATGGGCGGGGCATCGACGGTGAGATACAGGTCGGACGATTCCTGTTTGACCATCACTTCGAGGAGCGTGCGAACATCCATGAGATGCCTCTTATGCTGCTATCGGTAGACGAATACAGTGAACCGGGCGTTATGCAGCGCCTGCCGCGTTGAAGAGGTTTGCATTCATGCTACGCGACTGGGCCTCGGCCTTGGTAACCATCCCGCGCGTGGCGAGATCGACCAGAGCCATGTCCATCGTCTGCATGCCGTCCTTCTGGCTTGCTTGCATCATGCCGGGAATTTGATGCAGTTTACCTTCGCGAATGAGGTTGCGTACCGCCGTCGTGCCGACCATGATTTCCACCGCCGCGATCCGGCCACCGCTTTTCTTTTTGAGCAGCGTCTGGGTCAGCACCGCTTCCAAGGTTTCCGACAGCTGCGCGCGGACCTGCGCTTGCTGGTT
>ERZ724516.652-NODE-652-length-21216-cov-8.665659_pt1 | contig 21216 bp, 23 predicted proteins | sample MGYA00376049_ERZ724516 | MGnify/ENA primary metagenome ERZ724516 (study PRJEB28724, sample SAMN07190886) | activated sludge metagenome | isolation source: activated sludge of sewage treatment plant in Hong Hong | place: USA: Christiansburg, Virginia | collected... | reverse complement strand
CCGCTGGCGCATGGACCTGATCTTTTTGATCTCCGGCATCTCCACCGCCTTCATGATGCAAAACACGTCCCGCATCGGCGACTTTTTGCGCCAGCGCAACTGGCGCCTGCTGCTTCCGCTGGCGTTTGGCATCCTAGTCGTGGTACCGATCCAGCCCTATGCCGAAGGCGTGAGCCACGGCGTGGTGCAGCCGGGCTTTGTGGCCTTTCTGGCGCGCTACTACACCGCCGCCGCCTGGCCCGAGCATGCATTCGCCGGCTGGCAGCACGGCTACACCTGGAACCACCTGTGGTACCTGGCCTACCTATGGTGCTACACCCTGCTGCTGGCGCTGCTGCAGCCTGCGCTGGCAACACGGGCCGGCCAGCGCCTGCAGGCGGCATGCACCAGCCTGCGCGGCCCCCGGCTATTGCTGTTGCCCGCGCTTCCCCTGCTGCTGTACACCGTGGCGCTGCAGCCGCACTTCCCCGGCACCAACGACCTCATCCACGACTGGTACATGCACGCCATGTACTTCACCATCTTTGCCTACGGCTGGTGCCTGGCCCGTTCGACCGCCATGTGGGCCGAACTGCTGCGCCTGCGCAAACCCGCGCTGGCACTGGCGCTGGCCTGTGGTGCCATCTACCTGGCCCTGGTGCTGCGGTTCCAGACCATTGAGGAAGTTTCCACCGCCACCCAGTGGCTGATCTGGGCGCTGCGCAACCTCTATGTCTGGGCCACGCTGTGCGCCATCCTGGGCTGGGCCCAGGCGCTGCTGAACCGGCCGTTTCGCTGGCTGCCCTGGGCCACGGAGGCGGTCTACCCCTGGTACCTGCTGCACCAGAGCCTGATCGTGCTGCTGGCCTACTGGCTGGTTCCACTGCAGGTGGGGGCGGTGGCCGAACCGCTGCTGGTGGGCGCAGGCACCGTACTGGGCTGCTGGCTGCTGACCTCGGGCCTGATCGTGCGCACACCCTGGTTGCGGCCGCTGTTTGGGCTCAAGCCCGCCAAACAGGCTCGAACGACGGTGACCATCGGCTTGGCGTAAATACTTTTGCCCTGTTTGTCGAAATCTGCAAGACTCAAACGTCATGGTGGAGATGGGGCGTTTGCCGCATCAAAAACCCATGAACCCAAGGAGTCTTTCCATGCAATACCTGTTGATGATCTACGCCAGTGAAGACGCCGAGAACGCCATGCCCCCTGCAGAGATGGGCGCCATCATGCAGGCCTACGGCGCCTATACCGAGGCCCTGACCAAGGCCGGCGTGCTGCGGGCCGGCGAGCGCCTGCGCCCAACGGCGGACGCAACCTCGGTGCGTGTGCGCAACGGCAAGTCCGAAGTCCTCAACGGCCCGTATGCCGACACCCAGGAGCAGCTGGGCGGCTACTATGTTATTGACGTGCCCGACCTGGACGCCGCACTGCAATGGGCCGCGCGCTGCCCCAGCTCGGTCTACGGCACGATTGAAGTGCGCCCGATTTGGGAGATGTGAACCCGCAAGCGCCAGAAGCCGGCGTAGCACGGCGCGCGGCAGAAACCGCCGCCCGCCACAGCTACGGCAAGCTGGTCGCGTTCCTGAGCCGGCGCACGCGCGACGTGGCGGCGGCGCAGGACGCGCTGTCCGCCGCGTTCGAAGCCGCGCTGCAACAGTGGCCGCTGCAAGGCGTGCCCGCCAGCCCCGAGGCCTGGTTGATGGCGGTGGCCAAACGCCAGGCCATAGACGCCCAGCGCCGCACCGCCACCAGTGACGCGGCCACCGACGATCTGCTATTGCTCACACCCGCATCCACCGACGATCAAGATGGCGACGACCGCCTGATCCCCGATGACCGCTTGACCCTGCTGTTTGCCTGTGCCCACCCCGCCATTGAACGCAGTGTGCGGGCCCCACTGATGCTGCAAACCGTGCTGGGTCTGGACGCCGGGGCCATCGCTTCCGCCTTTCTGGTGCCGCCCACCACCATGGGCCAGCGCCTGGCGCGCGCCAAGGCCAAGATCAAGCAGGCCGGCATTCCGTTTCGCCTGCCCGACCGCGAAGACCTGCCCGAGCGGCTGGACACGGTGCTGGACGCGATCTACGCCGCCTTCACCCAGGGTTGGTCCGATCCCGCCGGCCTGGACCCGCGCCACCACAACCTGAGCGATGAAGGCATCTGGCTCGGCCAACTGGTTGCCGCCCTGCTGCCGAATGAACCCGAGGCCCTGGGCATGCTGGCGCTGATGCTGCACGCCCATGCCCGGCGTGGTGCAAGGCGCGATGCCAGTGGTGCCTATGTGCCCCTGGCCCAGCAGGACCCGGCACTGTGGGACACGGCCCTGATCGATGAGGCCGAACGCCAGCTGCACCAGGCCAGCGCGCTGCGCGCCATCGGCCGCTTCCAGCTGGAGGCCGCCGTGCAGTCCGCCCACGTGATACGCCGCTTTACCGGCCACACCGACTGGGCCGCCGTGGCCCAACTGTATGGCGCGCTGGCCGGGCTGACCGGATCACCCGTGGTGGAAATCAACCGCGCGGTGGCGGTGGCCGAATGTGAGGGTGCGGCCAAGGGACTGGAGATTCTGGACAGCGTGGCCGACGATCCCCGCCTGGTCAGCTACCAGCCGTACTGGGCTGCGCGCGCCCACCTGTTGGCGCGCGCTGGCGCGCGGGATGCGGCGGATACCGCCTATGCCCAGGCCATCGGACTGGAGCTGGACCCGGCCGTGCGGCAGTATTTGCAGCAGCAAAGAAACAGGCTGTAGCCCTCGTGGAATATACGTTAGCAGCTATGAAATCGATAGTAGCTGGAATCCAGGCAGCCACCACGGCTAACCGTTCAACCTCACTGCACCGCCACCTCCGCCCGCAACCGCTCCACGGCCAGATCGATAAACGCCCGCACCCGCTGCGGTGCTTGCCGCCCTTCGCGGTGCACCACGTGCACAGGCAACGGCGGCGCCTCGTAATCGGTAAGCACTGTTTTCAGGCGCCCGGCGCGCAGGTGTTCGGCCACCTGGTAGGACAGCAGCCGCGTGATGCCAAAGCCGCTGACCACCGCGGCCACTGCCGAATCGTTGGTGGTAGTGGTCATGCGGGCCTGCAGGCGCACGCCGCGGGGTTCGCCGTGGTGCGCCAGGCGCCACTCGGGGCTGGGTGTGACGCTGCTGGCCGACACGATGGTGTGCTGCTGCAGGTCATCGGGCGTGAGCGGAATGCCGTGGGCCGCCAGGTAAACGGGTGAGGCGCACAGAAGCTGGCGCACCTGACCGACGCGGATGGCCTGCAGCGTGGAGTCTGGCAGCTCACCGATGCGGATGGCCACGTCTACACCCTCGTCCACCAGATTCACCACGCGGTCCAGAAACAGGCAGGATGCACTGACCTCGGGATAGCGCTGCAAATACGCGGTGACGATGGGGGTGACCACCATGCCGCCAAACAGCATGGGCGCCGTCACCGTGATACGCCCGCGCGGCGCGCCGTGCTGGCCGCTGACCGACTCGTCCGCCTCGGCCAGCTCCGCCAGAATGCGGCGGCAATCCTGCGCATAGCGAGCGCCGGCGTCCGTGACCCGCACGGTGCGCGTGGTGCGGGTCAGCAGACGCAGGCCCAGGTGCGCCTCCAGCTCGTTGACGGCCCGCGTCACTGCCGGTGGCGAGATGGCCAGCTTGCGCGCGGCGCCAGCAAAACCCTGTGTGTCGACCACGGCCACGAAAACATTGATCAGGTGAAAGCGGTCCACATTATTTCCTTTAGTGGAAGAGTGAATTGGATTTTTCAATGATTCTATATTTTCAGCAACGCCAATACAGTTCATCCATTCGCTGCAAACCCATCGAATACCTTCCGAAACCCGAACTTCAACTCCAAGGAAAACACCATGTCCCGTATCAGCATCCCCACCGCCGACCAAACCCTGGACGCCGCCAAGCCCCTGCTGGCCGCCGTGCACAAACAACTGGGCGTCACACCCAATTTGATGAAGCTGGTCGGCCACAGCCCGTCCTCATTGGAAGGCTACCTGGCGCTCAGCGGTGCCACCGGCAAGGGCAAGCTGTCCGTGCAACTGCGTGAGCGCATCGCATTGGCCGTGGCCGAGTTCAATGGCTGCGACTACTGCCTGTCCGTCCACGACTACCTGGGCCGCAACCTGGCCAAGATCAGCGATGCCGAGTTGACTGCCGCCCGCGACGGCCAATCGGAAGATGCCCGCACCCAGGCCGCGCTGCACTTTGCACTGCAAGTGTTGCAGACCCGTGGCAATGTGTCCGACGCCGCCCTGGCCGCCGTGCGCCTTGCCGGCTTTGACGAAGCCAGCGTGCTGGAAATCGTCATCAATGTGTCGTTGAACGTGCTGACCAACTACGTCAACAACGTGGCCCAGACCGACATTGATTTTCCCAAGGTCAGCGCACGTTTAGCCGCCTGATCCAACCCGCTATTCACACACCAAGCAGGACGCAGCCATGGACCTCAACACCGCCGTACAAAAACACGCCGAATGGAAAACCAAGCTCCGTTCTGCAATTGCCAAGCAGGAAAAAATGGATGTAGCCACGCTTTCGCGCGACGACTGTTGTGAATTGGGTCAGTGGCTGCATGGCGATGCCAGGGCACGCTTTGGCAAACTGACCGCCCACACCGAATGTGTACGCAATCACCAAACCTTTCATAACGAGGTGGCCAAGGTGGCAACGGCTGTGAATGCCAAGCGTTATGTCTATGCCGAAGGCCTGCTGGGTGCCGCCACGCCGTATGCAAAAGCATCGAGTGCACTGAGCGTGGCGTTCCTGCATTTACGAAAGGCCACCGACCATGCCTGAGCACCACTACACCAGCGACATCGCCTTCACGCCCACGGTGAAGGCCATACAGGCCCGCAAGGGCTCGCGCGAAGCCTACGCACGTATGGAGCGAGGCACAGGCTGGCAATCGGAGATCACACCCGAACTTGCCGCCTTTATCGCAGAGCAAACCAGTGTTTACCTTGCCACCGTCAATGCGGATGGCCAGCCTTACATTCAACACCGTGGCGGCCCAGCGGGATTCTTGCATCTACTGGATGCCCACCGCATCGCTTTTGTCGACTTTGCCGGCAACCGCCAATACATCAGCAGTGGCAACCTGGCGGAGAACCCCAAGGCGCATCTGTTTTTGATGGACTATGCCCACCGCCAGCGCATCAAGGTCTGGGGCGAGGCACAGGTTGTCGAAGGTGACGTGGCGTTGACCGAACAGCTCATGCCCAAGGACTACAAAGCACGCGCCGAGCAGATCATTATCTTCACCGTCAAGGCCTGGGACGCCAACTGCCCGCAGCATATTCCGGTACGCCTGGAAGCCAAGGATGTGCAGCATGCGCTGGACGCGCGAGACGAACGCATCAGGGTACTGGAGGCGGAGATTGCACGCTTGCGAGGTCACGTGCCCATATGAGAGCGCTGGCATCCATGCGTCGCCCACCTCCGCTACCATGCCCGGATGCAATCCGACTTCGCCCAACAACTCTGCGTCGGTCTTGAAACCCCACGCCTGCTGCTGCAGCCCCTGATGGGTGCTCACGCTGATGCGGCCTTTGGCCCCATGCAGGACGACGCCATCTACCAATGGATTTCGATGAACAAGCCCCGGACCGTGGTGACGCTACGGGCCAACTGGACGCGCCTGGGGTCGCGCCTGTCCGCCGACGGGACCGAAGCCTGGCCGGTGTGGGCCGTCACCACGCGCAACGATGGCGCACTCGTCGGCGAGGTGGACGCCGTTGTGGATGACAACCGTGTGTGTACCAATCTGGGCTACTACCTGTTCCCCGAATTCTGGGGCCGGGGCTTTGCCACCGAGGCCGTGCAAGCCGCAGCGGATCACCTGCTCAGCCACGGCGTCCACAGGCTGGTTGCAACCGTTACCGTAGGCAACCACGCATCCGCACAGGTGCTGAGAAAGGCCGGCTTCTCGTTCACCCGCATCATTCCCGAGAACGACATCTTGCGTGGCGAGCCGGTGGACGACGAGGAATATGTGCGCACGACCACATGAGGAGACTGGACGGCGGAGCGTTCTGCGCAGGTCAAGGAGGAGCCCGCGCAGCGGGCGGGGGACACGGAGCAGAACGCTCTGCCGCCCGGGCTCCTTGCCAGGGATATGGTTTAGGCCTAAAGTATTTTGCTGCTTGTTGGAAATAACCGACACCACGGCAATTTGCCCGGTGTTAACTTCGCAACTCCCTGCAACCAAGAGCCACACCATGATCACTTTGCAAGACTGCCAGCAGCGTGACGCAGCCGACCCGCTGCGCGCCCTGCGCGATCTTTTTTCGATTCCCCCGGGCGTCATTTACCTGGACGGCAACTCGCTGGGCGTGATGCCCAAAGCCGCCGCCGCGCGCGCGGCCGAGGTCATCACCCAGGAGTGGGGCACCGGGCTGATCCGCTCGTGGAACACCGCCGGCTGGTTCAGCCTGCCACAGCGCCTGGGGAACCAGATCGCACCGCTGATTGGCGCGGGGCCCGACGAGGTGGTGGTCACCGACACCACGTCCATCAACCTGTTCAAGGTGCTGTCGGCCGCGCTGTCCATGGCCGCGCAGGACGCGCCGCAACGAAAGCTCATCGTCAGCGAACGCAGCAACTTCCCCACCGACCTCTACATTGCCGAGGGCCTGTGCAAGCAGCGCGGCTACACGTTGCAATTGGTGGAGCCCGAGGAGATCACCGCCGCGCTGACCGCTGACGTGGCGATCCTGATGCTGACCCACGTGAACTACCGCACCGGCGCCATGCATGACATGGCGGCCGTCACCGCTGCCGCACACGCTGCCGGCGCGCTGGTGGTGTGGGACCTGGCGCACAGCGCGGGCGCGGTGCCTGTGGATCTGACCGGCGCGCTGGCCGACTTCTCGATTGGCTGCGGCTACAAGTATCTGAACGGCGGCCCTGGCGCACCCGCCTTTGTGTGGGTCAACCCCCGGCATGCGGACCGCTTCTGGCAACCACTGTCGGGCTGGTGGGGACATGCCAGTCCGTTTGAATTCACGGCCGACTACCAACCCGCCGCCGGCATCACCCGCTACCTGTGCGGCACGCAACCCATCGTCAGCCTCTCGCTGCTGGAATGTGGGCTGGACGGCTTTCAGGCCGCCGAGGCATTGGGTGGCATGGCAGCGTTGCGCAGCAAATCACTGGCCTTGACCGACCTGTATATCCAGTTGGTGGAAGAGCGGTGCGCGGGCTTCGGCCTGGGCCTGGCAACCCCACGCGAGCATGCACGGCGCGGCTCACAAGTCTGCCTCACACGAGAGCACTCCAGCAAAGGCTCGGGCGCCTTTGCCATCGTGCAGGCGCTGATTGCACGCGGCGTGATCGGCGACTTCCGCGCCGGTGACGGCGGTGTTCACAAAGACATTTTGCGTTTTGGTTTCACGCCGCTGTATACCGGCTTTGAAGACGTCTGGAATGCGGTGGAGCAGCTGCGCCAAGTGCTGGAGACCGAGGAGTGGAAGAAGCCTGAGTTCAACCAGAAACACGCGGTCACCTGAGATTGAAAAAACCATGACACAAGCACCCCCACCTTCTGGCTGCCCCATGCACGCCACCGCTCCTTCCGCGGGACAGCAAATCGTCACAGAGGAAAATGCCCAGCTCGACTTCAGCAAGAGCATGAGCTATGGCGACTACCTGAGCCTGGACGCCATCCTCACCGCGCAGCACCCGCGCTCGCCCGACCACAACGAGATGCTGTTCATCGTGCAACACCAGACGAGCGAGTTGTGGATGAAGCTGATGCTGCACGAGCTGGGCGCCGCTATCCGCAACATTGCGAACGACGAACTGGGCGCGGCCTTCAAGATGCTGGCGCGCGTCAGCAAGATCATGGAGCAACTGGTGCACGCCTGGGACGTGCTGGCCACGATGACGCCGCCCGAGTACAGCGCCATCCGTCCGTACCTGGACAACTCCAGCGGCTTTCAGAGCTACCAGTACCGCTGCATAGAGTTCTCGCTGGGCAACAAAAATGCAGCCATGCTCAAGCCCCATGCCCACCGCCCCGACCTGCTGGCGCTGGTGCAAGCCGCCTATGTGGCGCCCTCGCTGTACGACGAATCGCTGCGCCTGCTGGCACGCCGCGGCCTGGCCGTGCCCGCCACGCACACGCAGCGCGACTGGTCACAACCCTATACCGCCAGCAAGGACGTGGAGCAGGCCTGGCTGCAGGTCTACCGCGACCCCAAGGCGCATTGGGACCTGTACCAACTGGGCGAGGAACTCACCGACCTGGAAGACGCGTTTCGCCTGTGGCGATTTCGGCACGTGACCACGGTGGAGCGCATCATCGGCTTCAAACGCGGCACCGGCGGCACCGGTGGCGTGAGCTACCTGCGCAAGATGCTGGACGTGGTGCTGTTCCCTGAGATCTGGTCGCTGCGCACGGAACTGTGAGGCAGAATTTCACACGGGTTGATGCCCGTGATGGCTGACAATTTTTGTGATGCAAGCAGGTCTGTGCGTTGGCAAACAGATTGATTCGCCGATGGGGACTACGCTGGCCCGCACCAACTTCATTTGGTTTGCACTACGGGGGTAGAGGTATGAAACTTTCTGAAAATCCCGATTTCGCACTGGTCAGCGCGGCGTTTCCAAACATCGCCAAGAAGATCGATGTCTTTTGGGGCAATCCGGAATTGGTGGATCTGATGTTTGATCTGCAGCAGGACTCCAGTGATCGCCCGCGGGCAGGGTTTCCAGGCGATGTATTGCTTGCGCTTCAAAACCTGGAGGCCGCACACGATTCCGAATTTCCGCAATTGAAGCGCTTCATACCCAGCGTTTGGCAAATGCTGCGCTAATCGCGCGCGATGTTGTCGCGCCGTTCCTCGTTCCTACTTGCTCGCCACCTGGTTGATATTGGCAACCTGCTCCTTGTCAAACACGGCGATGACACGCGTGTGCTGGTAGCGCTGGTGCTCTTTCATCTTCACGTCCTTGGGGCTGTTCAGATCGCCATTGCCGAAGACCTTGTGGAATTCGTGCGGCACATTGACCAGGTATTTGTCCATGATGTCCAGTGGCACTTCCGAACGCTTCTTGGCCAGGTCCAGGTTGACCTTCTGGTTGCCATACGCCGACGCACTGCCGATGGACACAAGAATCACCTTGCGGCCCCGGCTCTCGCGGGCCAGAAAGTCGGCGAATCGGACCAATCGATCGTGCTCTGTGGCCCCCCGCGCCAGATGCGCGGACCCGTTCGGGAAGAACACCGAGATCTCTCCCGTCCCCTGGCGGTTGGCCATTTCCTCAAGGACCTTGAGCGAACGTTGCGCGGTTTCCAGGGATTGTTGGCTGCTTTTCTTGATCGCATCCAGGTCCGATTTCATGCCCTGGTTGGCGGACTTGATGTCTGCGATGCCGCCCATCACTTCCGCGTGGGCACTGACGAATTGCCGGACCGCCACATTGGCATCCGGCGACGGCGCCTTCTGCGCATTGGCAGCACTTCCGTCCATAGAGGTTTGCGCGGTGGTTCCGCAACCGAAGAGCAGGGGCAGCGAGATCAGGGAGGCGACTGCGATCTTTGTAAGCATGGTGTTTGTCCTATGAGTTGCAAAAGGAACGGCACTTGTGGCGCCGTTGCGAGAGTCGTTTTCTAAACGTAGGCGATTCTCACTGGGCTAGCGGCCCACAGGTCCCGATATTGGTAAGTGGATGTTTCGGGTGTAATTGAGTGAGCTGCTTGCATTGACACTGCCGCGCGCGCCGTGTGTGCGATAGCGCACATACGCCGCCACGACCAGCCGCCACCATGGCGACATGACATACCAAGGCGCACGGTCCCGGCCAGCAATGAGCGAGACAAAACAGTTCTTTTCGGTGTCCAAAGTTCGCTTGGACGACGCAGGGTTTGCAACCCATGTGATGTGGAGTGAAATCGACTCCAGGACCAACCTGGACGTGGGCAACCCCGTCGTGGTGCCCGTGGCCGATGTGATCGACGCCCTGCGCGATGGCGCCCAGGTGAACGCCACGTTCCTGCCGCCGCACACCCACCTGCCGGACCAGACCCTGGAGGTCGTTGGACGGTCGGACGGCAGCGAGACGATTGCGCTGGCCAGGCGGCCCGGCCTTGCACCTGCCCCGCTGGTCAGCCTGCACGACATCGCCGCGCTGGGTGACCCTGCGCAGACCAGGAAGACGCTGTCAAGCTATTCGTCGCACCGACGCCCCCACGGTGTCTATGCTGTGTCGAAGGTGGGCCTGGACATCGACGGCCGCATCACGCACGTGCAGTGGGGCCGTGTGGACACCGCCCGCAACCAATGGATTGGCGCCGAGGCTGTGGTGGCCGTAGCAGATGCCGTGTCCGCCCTACTGGCTGGTGACCAGGTGTTTGCGTTGTTTGCGTCGGCCAACGGCCATCTGCCTGTGCGCCAATTTGCCTGCGTGGACTATGCCGATGGCCGACAAACCGTCGTACTGCAAGGCCCTCCGATTGCCGGGCACGAAATCCATGACATGGACCGCCTGTCTACCTGATCGTCGAATATAGACAGCTACCTGCGCAAAATGCTGGGCGTGGGCTGGAACAGCATGACTGCGTTGCGGCCACTGCCCTTGGCCCGGTACATCGCATGGTCCGCATGGCGGGTCAGCTCGATTTCGGTCAAACCGTGGTCCGGGTAGATGGCGACACCAATGCTGGACGAAATGGTGTGGCTTTGGTACTCATTCAAATCAAAAGGCTGACTCAGGGAATCGCGAATCTTGTCAGCCACGGCCATGGCGAAGGAATCGTCCTCGATGTCCGGCAAAACCACCACGAACTCGTCGCCGGCCAGCCGGCCTACCGTGTCGGACTTTCGGACATTGGACTGCAAACGCAGTGCAACCGCCTGTATCAGCAAATCTCCAGCAGCATGACCGCAGGTGTCGTTGACTGTCTTGAAATGGTCAAGGTCGATGAACAGCAATGCCAGCCGGGTCTTGTTCCGGACGGCTTCGCTGATGGCGTGCTGCAGACGGTCGGAAAACAATGCGCGGTTGGGCAAATCGGTCAACCCATCGTACTGGGCCATGCGTACCAACGCTTCCTCCGCCAGCTTGCGATCCGTGATGTCCTTGGAGATGCAGATCACGGAAGCTACTTGAGATTCGTCGTCAAGAATAGGCTTGGCCGTCGTCACATAAAACCGGTCTCCGTCGGGCCGGGGAACGCGCACCTCAATGATCCTGGTCTGCCCATTCTCGAATACCCACTTGACCACCGCAAAGCGTTTATCGGCTTCATCTTTGGGGAAAACGTCCCAAATCTTTTTGCCCATGATGGCGGTGCGTTCGCGCACCACCCCATTCGCGAATGCCTGGTTGACATAGCGGTATCGACCATCCGGGTAAAAGGCAAAAATCGGATCGCTCGACTCGTCCAGCAACAGCCGGTATTCCTTTTCCATAGCCCGCATGGCTTCCAACTCCCGTGCCAGCCCGGCTTTGGTGGTGCGATTGATCCTGGTGGTTTTCATGCGTGTACCCGTTCGTGAGCAGTTCACAGTATCCACGCTTGGCCATCCTTGATGTGGGGGCCAGCCTCTACTGGTGAACCATCACGCGATCGCAACCAACAGCTTCCGGCATGCGGGGCACACCGGACCGGGACTTACAAAAACCCGGCGCCTAGCGTGCGACCTTGGGCCACCACCAGGCGTCTACCGACCACTTGCCCGGGCCCCACAGGACCACCCCCAGCAGCAGCGCGCCCCAGAACTGGTGCTGCTGCAGCGCCGCCGGGGCAATCTCGGACAGGCTCAGCACCGCCACGATGTTGACGACGGACAGACTCAGCGCCGAGAAGCGTCCGCACAGCCCCAGCACCAGCAGCACCGGAAAGAACAGCTCGCCAAAGGTTCCGGCAACGGCGGCCACGTGGGTGGGCAGCAAGGGCACGTGGTATTCGTCGGCAAACAGGGCCAGCGTGGTGTCCCAGTCTGCAATCTTGGTCAGGCCCGAGCGGAAGAAGGCCATGCCGACAAAAATGCGGGCGGCCAGCATGGCAGGGGCCTGCAAATAGGTGAGGGCTTTTTGGATCGTGGCAAGGAGCTTGAACATGGTGATGACTGTAGGGTGGTAAAGAGTTGGGGTCAATGCGATGGCAAGGAACAGATCGCGCCGGTACCGAGCAGTTGGCACAGCAGATTGACGGCGGTCGGCGCGGCGGCGTCTTCGCCGACGCGCTGGGCCAGCGCCTGGCACACCGCGCCAAAGCGCTGGCCAGCGATCAGGCATTGCACAAAGACGGCTTCGGTGGGCGTCAGCGACTTCCACTGCGTGCTCATGCCCTGGCGCCAGACCAGCAAGGCGTGGTCCAGAGCCTCGGGCGGCGGCACATCTGCTTGCCCGGATTTCATCGCATGCCAGACCGGGCCGACCGCCCAGCGCAGGTCCAGCAGTTGCACCGACGGGTGCAGCGTGAACTGCAACTCCGCCCAATCCTGAGGTGGCACGGCCGCCAGTTCCGCCGGGGTCAGCAGCGCGGCGGGGGGGGCGTCAAACGCCTGGCGCAGCGCCCACTCCATGCGCGCCAGGTCCAGCATGGCCGGGTGTTCCAGCAGCGCATCGTTATCCGCCATGAAGGCGCACAGCTGGTGGCCGAACCAGCGCAGCGAATAGTGGCGCGACGGGTGGGCGGCTATGTAGGCATGGGCCAGCGCATCGAAAGCCTCATCCCCCATCACCAGCGGCAGCACCTCAAAGTTGTCACGCAGGGCGGCGCGCAGCCGCGCCCGGTAGGCGTTGCGGTAGACACCAAACTGCGCCTCGCGGTTGGCAGCGAGCAAACCCGCCACGGCAGGCTGGTCTTGCAGCAGCGCGCCCTGGAACTGGCCCTGCAGGGTTTGCAGCTGCGTCATGCCGGGCACTCCTGCGCCACGGCTTCAGAGTGCCCCCAGCCCAGCCCAGCGGCTGGCCCCCCGAGGGGGTGCAAGTCAACTTGGGGCGGCCCGGCGTTGACTTGAGTGGCCAGCGCCTGCGCATGAACCTGGCGTGCCTGGTCCAGTTCATCGAGCAAAGCGTGCAGGGCGGGAATGTTGTCGTCGCGCTCGATCATCGTGGGCACACTGCCGCAGTGCTGCAGCGTGTAGCCATAGAGTTGCCACACGGCCGCGCAGACCGGATGGTCGTGGGTGTCAATCAGGTAGCCGTCGTCGTGCGTGGTATGGCCGGCCAGATGGATCTGGCGCACTCGCGCTGCTGGGATAGCATCAATGTAGAGGTGCGGATCAAAGCCATGGTTGACGCTGCTGACAAACACATTGTTTACATCCAGCAACAACTCGCAGTCCGCGCGGCGCAGCATCTCACCCACAAATTCCCATTCGGGCATCTGGTTGGCGGCAAAGGCGACATAGGTTGATGGGTTCTCGATGACCAGGCGCCGCCCCAAAAAATCCTGCACCCGCAAAATGCGTTCGGTGACATGGTGCAAGGTTTCCTCGGTGTAGGGCACGGGCAGCAGGTCGTGCAGGTTCAGCCCCTGCATGCCGGTCCAGCACAGGTGGTCGGACACCCAGCCGGGTTGCACGCGCTGCACCAGGGCTTTCAAGTCACGCAAGTAGTCCAGGTTCAGAGGGTCGCTGCCGCCGATGTTCAGCGACACACCGTGCATGACCATGGGGAAGTCCCGGCGGATGCGGTCCAGGTGCCACAGCGGGGCGCCACCGGGGACCATGTAGTTCTCGGACAGGATCTCCAGCCAGTCGACACGGGTCTGGGGCTCTGATTCAAACGCGGCGTAGTGTTCGGTGCGCAGCCCGAGGCCAAAGCCATGGATGGAGTTCATGACAGCAATCAATGCGAAGTGAAGAAAGAGGCCCGGTTTTATGCGGGCCGGTCCAGATTGCGGTGACCGCTTATTTGACGACGGTGCCGCCAGCGGCCATGCATTCCTTGGCCGACGCCTTGGCGTTCCAACCCTGGCCCTTGCAGCTGTTCATGCCCTTGCACTCGTTCTTGGCCGTCTTGCAGTCCGAGGTGCCCTTGCAGCTATTGATGCCGGAGCAATGCACCGACATGTCGTCAGCCGCGTGGGCCATGGTGAGGGGCGCGCCCATGGCGAACAAGGCGGCGGCTGCGCTGGCCATGGCGATAGCGGATTTGAAGTTGGATGACATGGTATTTCCTTTGACGAAAGAACTGTTGATAGAAGTTGAATTGCAATCAGGGCGAATGCCTTGGATGCTTTTGCGTCTGCTTGCTATCGTCAGTCGGGCGGGAAACCAAGTCCTTACAAAGAAGTTGAGAAATATTGAAAAAAAATTGGACGCCGAAAAGTTTTCGCGCGCATACGCCCCAACCAAAGGGGCGGCCCTTGCAGTCCCATGGGCAGTGGGTGGTGTGGGAGGTGTGGGGGCGACGCCTACGCCAGCGGCATGCTGTGCCACCAGAGGCGGCACTCCTGGCACACGCCATGTGCAAACTCTGCCTTCAGCACACCGTCAAGAACCATCCGGGGCAACGGATCGCCCGGGTTGCGCGCGATCAGGTTGGTACCCGTGGACCGGGCCCAGATCTGGAAGAGTTCCTCGGATGCCACCTGATACGTGACGTGCCAGTGCGCCATGCCACCGGACGGAGTCGATGCCAGCACCTCGTAGCTGACCTGGATGTCCTTCTGCAGCTTCACCCGCTGCCAGTACTCGGCCAGTTGCGCATGGCCACGTTGAACGGCGAAGGGCGTGTTGTGGTACTGGCCGTCAGCCGCGAAGAGCGCGCAGAACAGGGACTCGTCCTGGCGCTCCCACGCTTGCTGGTAGCCTTGCATGAACTGTTCGATGTGCATGGTGCTCTCGCTTTCCTTGTCGTTCGTGATGTGGCGGCTCATCGGTCCACTTCGAAGTGCGCGTCTGACACTCCACTATAGGCCGGAACGCTACAAAAACAATAGTGGCATACCTATATTCGACTAGGGCTAGCGGCCGATTTCATCTACAACCTATTCCGGAATGATGGCCGTCACCTCAATTTCCACCTTGGCCCGTTCCTCCATCAGCGCCGTCACCTGCACCGCCGTCATCGCCACTGCAAAGCTGCCAATAATCTCCCGGAACGCCTGGCCCACTTCCCGCCCCGCCGCCAGGTACTCGCGCTTGTCGGTCACGTACCAGGTCATGCGCACGATGTGCTCAGGTCTAGCACCGGCCTCATTCAGCACCGCCACCACATTGAGCAGCGCCTGGCGCACCTGGCCGGCGAAATCGTCGGTGTGGAACTGGCACTGGCCGTCCCAGCCAATCATGCCAGCCACGCACACGGTCTGGCCGCGCGCCATGACGCCGTTGGCATAGCCGCGCGGACGCGACCAGGTGGGGGGTTGCAAGACTTTCATGGTGTGGCTTCTTTGCGGTTTGTTGTGGGGGTTCAGGTCAGGCCAGATCGCGCAGCTTGAAGCGCTGCAGCTTGCCAGTCTGGGTGCAGGGCAACGTGCCAACGAAGGTGATGGCACGCGGGTATTTGTAGGGGGCGACGGTGTTCTTCACGAAGTCCTGCAAGGTCTTGACCATGGCGTCGTTACCCTCGTGGCCGGCGCGCAGCGCGACGAAGGCGTGGACGATCTGGCCGCGCTCCTCGTCGGGGCTGCCGATCACGGCGCACTCGGCAACGGCGGGGTGCAGCATCAGCGCGTCTTCCACCTCGGGCGCGGCGATGTTGTAGCCGCTGGAGACGATCATGTCATCGGTGCGCGCCTGGTAGATGAAGTAGCCATCGGCATCCATCTTGTAGGCATCGCCGGTCAGGTTCCAGCCGTGGCGCACATAGGTCTTTTGCCGCTCATCGGCCAGGTAGCGGCAACCCGTGGGGCCGCGCACGGCCAGCTTGCCCACGGTGCCCACCGGCACCGGTTGGCCCTGCTCATCCAGCACACAGGCCTGGTAGCCGGGCACCACCTGGCCGGTGGCACCCGGGCGCGCATGGGCCTCGTCAGCGGAAATGAAGATGTGCAGCATCTCGGTGGCGCCAATGCCATCGATCATTTCAATGCCGGTGGCCTCGCGCCACAGCGTGCGGGTGGACACGGGCAGTGCTTCACCAGCCGACACACAGCGGCGCAGGGCGGTCTTGCGCAGCTCGGTGCCCCGGGGTGCCAGCGTTCGGTAGGACGTGGGCGCGGTGAACAACACGGTGGCACCAAAGTCGCGGATGCCGTCCAGCAGTTGGGCTGGCCCCGCCTTTTCCAGCAGCACCGTGGAAGCACCCACAGCCAGCGGGAACAGGATCAGCCCGCCCAGCCCGAAGGTAAAGGCCAGCGGCGGGCTGCCAATGAAGACGTCGTCCGCCGTGGGCCGCAGCACGTGGCGCGACCAGCAGGCGCAGGCGGCCATCACGTCACGGTGGAAATGCATGGTGGCCTTGGGGATGCCGGTGGTGCCCGACGTGAAGGCAATGATGCAGGTGTCGTCCGCCGCGGTGTCGGCGTTGGTGAACACGCCGGATTGGCGCGACATGGCGGCCTCCAGGCTGTCGGGGCCGGCGTAGTTGAAGTGGCGAATGGTCTGCAAGCCTGGGCATTGCAGGGCCGTGTTGTGCATTTCCTCCGCCAGGCTGGCATCGCACAGCGCATGGCGAATCTGCGCCTTGTCGACCACGGCCTTCAGCTCCTTGGCCCGCAGCATGGGCATGGTAGCTACCGCGATGGCGCCGACTTTGATGATGGCAAACCAGCAGGCCGCCATCATGGGGTTGTTGGGCGCATGCAGGAGCACGCGGTTGCCCGGCACCACGCCCATGTCCCGCACCAGCACATTGGCGATGCGGTTGGCCTTGTCCTGCAGGTCGGCGTAGGTCCAGCTCAGGTTGGGCGCGCGGATGCAGATGCGGTCGCCTCGGCCTTCCAGGATGTGCCGGTCCAGCAACTCGGTGGCGCAATTCAACTGCGCTGGAAACTGCAGCTCCGGCAGGTCAAACAGAAACTGCGGTTGTTGCTCGACGGGCGGCAGGTTGTCGCGCGCGAAGCTGTCGATGTGGGCACTGGACATGGTGGTTCCCCTTAGCTTTTCATCTCGCGCAATAAGTCTTTGGCGATGATCAACTGTTGCACTTCTGTGGCGCCTTCGTAAATGCGCAGTGAGCGGATCTCGCGGTACAGGCGCTCGACGATATGGCCGCTGACCACGCCCATGCCGCCCCAGATTTGCACGGCGGCGTCGATGACCTGCTGCGCGCCTTCGGTGGCGGCCATCTTGGCCATGGCGGCCTCGCGCGTCACCGGCCGACCCTGGTCGCGCAGCCAGGCAGCGCGGTAGGTCAGCAAGGCGCTGCTGTCGATGGTGGTGGCCATCTGGGCCAGCTTGGCCTGGGTGAGTTGAAAGTCGGCCAGCGTCTGGTTGAACATTTTGCGCGTCGTGGCGCGCTTCAATGCCTCGTTCAGTGCCCTGCGGGCAAAACCCAGCGAGGCAGCGGCCACCGAGGTGCGGAACACATCCAGCGTGCGCATGGCCACCTTGAAGCCCTCGCCCGCCGCGCCCACGCGCTGGCTCAGCGGCACTTTGCAATTGGTAAAACGCAGCGTGGCCAAGGGGTGCGGGGCAATCACGTCAATGCGTTCGGCTATTGAAAAGCCCGGTGTGTCGGCATCCACGATAAAGGCGCTGATGCCCCGCGCGCCAGGCGCCTCGCCCGTGCGGGCAAACACCACATAAAAGTCGGCAATGCCGCCGTTCGATATCCAGGTCTTGGTGCCGTTCAACACCGCATGCTCGCCATCGACATGGGCGCTGCACTGCATGGCCGCCACGTCGGAGCCGGCGTCAGGCTCGCTCAGTGCAAAGGCGGCAATCGCTTCGCCGCTGACGACCCGCGTCAGGTAGCGCTGCTTTTGTTCGTGCGTACCGGCCAGGCTGATGGCGCCCGAGCCCAGGCCCTGCATGGCAAAGGCAAAGTCGGCCAGGCCGGAGTGGCGGGCCAGCGTCTCGCGGATCAGGCAGATGGAGCGCGTGTCTATGCTGTCCTCGCCGCCGCCATAGGCCGTGCCGGCCACCGCATAGCGCAGCCAGCCCGAGGCGCCCAGCTTGCGCACCAGCGTTTTACATTCGGCATCCACATCGTGCCCGTGCGTCTGGGGCACATGCTGGGTGGCCCAAGTCTCCAGCGTGCGCGCCAGATCGCCATGGTGGTGGGTGAAGAAAGGCCAGTCGAGGTAGGCGGTGTCGCTCATAGTCTTGCCTCCGTTCTCAGTTGCCTTGGAAGACCGGCTTTTGCTTGGCCACAAAGGCCTCGTAGGCGCGGTGGTAATCGGTAGTCAGCATGCAGATGGCCTGGGCCTGGGCTTCGGCTTCGATGGCCTGGTCAATCGACATGGACCACTCCTGGTGCAACATGGTCTTGGTCATGCCGTTGGCAAACGTCGGGCCTGCCACCAAGTCACGCGCCAGCGCGGCCGCGTCGGCCGCCAGTTGCTCGGGCGCGCACAGGCGGTTGAAGAAGCCGCTGCGTTCGGCCTCCTCGCCGCCAATCGCGCGGCCAGTGAACAGCCACTCGCTGGCCCGGCCCTGGCCGATGATGCGCGGCAGCATGGCGCAGGCGCCCATGTCACAGCCCGCCAGGCCCACGCGGTTGAACAGGAATGCGGTCTTGCTGCGCGCGGTGCCCAGGCGCAGGTCGGACGCCATGGAGATGATGGCGCCGGCACCGGCGCACACGCCGTCCACCGCGGCGATGATGGGTTGCGGGCAGGCCCGCATGGCCTTGACCAAGTCCCCGGTCATGCGGGTGAACATCAACAGCTCGGGCGCTTTCAACTGAATCAGCGGGCCGATGATTTCATGCACGTCACCGCCGGAGCAGAAGTTGCTGCCCGCGCCGGTCACCACCACGGCGTGCACGTCGGGCGCGTATTTGAGCTGGGCAAACAGGTCGCGCAACTCCACATACGAGTCAAAGGTCAGCGGGTTTTTGCGCTCGGGCCGGTTCAGCGTGATGGTGGCCACGCCGTCTGCCAGCGCCCACAGAAAATGCTGCGCCTGGTAATGGGCCAGGGGTTTGCGGTTGCCGCGCTCCAGAGCGGGGTCGAGTGCGGAGGGTGTGGTGGGGTGTGTCATTTGTTGTCCTGGTGGGCGACCAGCTGGACGCGCAGGCTGCCCAGTTGGCGGTAGAGTTGTTGCACGGTGTCGGGTTGCAGCCCGGAGAAGAGTTCCAGAATCCACTGCTCGTGTTCCTGGGCCATGGTCTCAAAGGTCGCGCGGCCCTTGGGGGTCAGACACACGATCCAGGCGCGACGGTCGGCCGGATTGTTTACGCGCGAGACCAGGCCTTCGCGCGCCAGCTCGTCGGTCAGGCCGGTGACGTTGCCACCGGTCACCATCAGGTAGCGGGACAGTTCGCTCATCTTCAGCCCCTCGGGCTGGCGGTAGAGCTGCGCCATGTAGTCAAAGCGCGGCAGCGAGATGTCAAAGCGCGTGCGCAGGCGTTTGCGGATCTCGTCCTCCACCTGGGTGGTGCAGGCCAGCATGCGCAGCCAGAGTTTGAGCGCACCATGGTCGCCGCCGTCGGAGCGGGCCTCGTGGCCCAGCTCGTCGGCATCGTTGAGCAGGGTGCGGCTGGGATCGGCTTTCATCGTTTTCATGCCTCGGCAGCGCGGGCGGGCGACAGCGCGGCGGTGGCGGCCTGGGCTTTTTCCCGCTGAAAAATGGCTTCCATCTGCGATTTTCCCGACACATATTGCTTGGGCCAGGCCAATGCCGTGTAGCCAATCTTGGCCGCCTCGGTCAGCGTCCAGGCCGGGTTGGCCAAATGCGGCCGCGCCACGGCGCACAGGTCGGCACGGCCCGCCGAGATGATGCTGTTGACGTGGTCGGCCTCGCTGATGGCGCCCACGGCAATGGTGGCAATGCCGGCCTCCTGGCGGATGCGGTCGGCAAACGGCGTCTGGAACATGCGGCCATACACCGGCTTTTCCTGCTTGCTGACCTGGCCCGACGAACAATCGATCAGGTCGGCACCCGCCTCCTTGAAGGCGAACGCGATCTCCACGGCGTCGGCCGGGGTGATGCCGCCCTCCACCCAGTCGTGTGCCGAGATACGCACCGACATCGGCCGCTCGGCCGGCCACACGGCGCGCATGGCGGCAAACACTTCCAGCGGATAGCGCAGGCGGTTCTGCAGGCTGCCGCCATAGGCATCGGTGCGCCGATTGGTCAGTGGCGAGATAAAGCTCGACAGCAAATAGCCGTGGGCACAGTGCAGCTCCAGCCAGTCCACGCCGATCTCCAGTGCCGCTTGGGTGCTGGCAACAAACTGGGCCGTCACTTCATCCATGTCAGCGCGGGACATGGCGCGGGACGTCTGGCTCACGCCCTCCAGGTACTGCTGGGCCGAGGCCGAGACGATGGGCCAGTTGCCGTTTGGCAGCGGCTGGTCTATGCCCTCCCAGGCCACGCGGGTGGACGCCTTGGCGCCCGCATGGCCCAGCTGCATCGCAAATTTGGCGTCGCTGTTGGCATGCACCCAATCGGCAATGCGCTTCCACGCGACAGTGTGTTGGGGCGCATACAGGCCCGGGCAACCGGGGGTGATGCGGGCCTCGGCGCTGACGCAAGTCATCTCGGCAAACACCATGGCCGCCCCGCCCATGGCGCGGGCGCCCAGGTGCACCAGGTGGTAGTCACCGGCGACACCATCCACGGCAGAGTATTGGGCCATGGGCGACACAACAACGCGGTTCTTCAGGGTGAGGCCGCGCACGGTATAGGGCGTGAACATGGGCGGTGGAGCGGCCTGGCCGGGCTCCAGTGGCAGACCGGCGCGCTTGGCAAACCAGGTCTCGAAATCGCCCAGCCACTTTGCATCGCGCAGGCGCAGGTTTTCGTGGCTGATGCGCTGGCTGCGGGTCAGCATGGAGTACATGAACTGCGGCCCCTCCAGCTGGTCGCAGTAGCGTTCACCGCAGACTTCGAACCACTCCATCGCGTTCCAGGCGGCATTTTGCAGGCGCAGCACATCAATGCTGCGCAGCGCCTGGTAGCGGGCCAGCACGGCGGGGATGTGTTCGGCCGTGTCGCCCTGGTCGCGGAACTGGCGTGCCAGTTCAATCGCATCTTCAATCGCCAGCTTGGTGCCCGAGCCAATCGCAAAGTGCGCGGTATGCACCGCGTCGCCCATCAGCACCACATGGCTGCGGCCGTTGAACAGCGACCACTGCTCGCACTTGACGCGCTGGAAGTTCAGCCAGGCCGAGCCGCGCAGGTGGCGCGCATTGGTCATCAGTTTGGCGCCCT
>ERZ724516.651-NODE-651-length-21256-cov-6.556436_pt1 | contig 21256 bp, 24 predicted proteins | sample MGYA00376049_ERZ724516 | MGnify/ENA primary metagenome ERZ724516 (study PRJEB28724, sample SAMN07190886) | activated sludge metagenome | isolation source: activated sludge of sewage treatment plant in Hong Hong | place: USA: Christiansburg, Virginia | collected... | reverse complement strand
AGCAGATGACCCACTTCGGCACCTCGGCCAAGTTCATCGACGCCGCTGCCAAGCTTGGTTTACAGCCAGGAAAAACGCACGACCTCAGCGCCCTGCGTGCCATGTTCTCGACCGGCAGTCCGCTCAGCCCAGAAGGTTTCGATTGGGTCTATCGCGAAATCAAGGCGGACATCCTGCTCGCCTCGATCTCCGGCGGCACCGACATCGTTTCGTGCTTCGTGCTCGGCAATCCGGTATTACCCGTCTATCGCGGCGAAATCCAGTGTCGTGGCCTGGGCATGGCGGTCGATGTCTTCGATGAAGCCGGCCAGCCGGTGCGTTCCACCAAAGGCGAGTTGGTCTGCAGCAAACCTTTCCCGGTCATGCCGGTCGGTTTCTGGAACGACCCGGATGGTGCGAAATACCATGCTGCCTATTTTGAGCGCTTCACCAACATCTGGTGCCACGGCGATTTTTCCGAACTGACTACCCACGACGGTATCATCATCTACGGACGCTCCGACGCCACGCTCAATCCCGGTGGCGTGCGTATCGGTACCGCTGAAATCTACCGTCAGGTCGAACAGCTACCGGAAATTCTCGAAGCGCTGGTCATCGGTCAGGACTGGCCACCCGGCAAGAACGACGATGTGCGTGTGGTCTTGTTCGTCAGGCTGCAGGAAGGCGTGACGCTGGATGACGGGCTGGTCGAGCGCATCAAGAAGAAGATCAAGGACAACACCACGCCACGTCACGTGCCGGCCAAGGTGGTGCAGGTGCAGGATATTCCGCGTACCAAGTCAGGCAAGATTGTCGAACTGGCAGTGCGCAATCTGGTGCATGAACAACCGGTCAAGAACGTCGAAGCACTGGCCAACCCGGAGGCGCTGGAATTCTTCCGTGGGCGATCGGAACTGGCCGATTAGACGCGGCGGGTGAGCAGGTTGGCGATGAATGGTAGCTTGCGAGCCCGCGCCCTGGCTTTGCCGATCAAGTAGCCCAGGGCGCCTGCGATGCGCTGGCTGGAGACGGGGCTTTCGATCCAGCGGTAAAACAGGCTGGCGCTGGCGATGCTGGCGGTAAACGCCAGAATAAGCGCAAAAATTGCCGATGCGGGTGAAGCCAGTTCAAGCTTGGCGTAGAGGCCATTCGCCAGCAACAGAATCGGGAAATGCACCAGAAAGATCGAGAAGGATATCTGGCCAAGATAGGAGATCGGCTTGAGGTCGGGGAATCGTTCGAGCCAGTCGGTGCGGCGGGCGAAACCCAGTATCAGCGCGATGGCCAGTGCCAGCAGGATGCGCAGACGGAAATCAAAGACCAGTGCGGCGGTGGCGATGACGGCAATGACGCCCAGCCAGGAGGCGAGTTGCTTGCGGTCTGAGGCCCACCAGGCGGCAGCACCCAAGCCGTAGGAGCCGAAAAAATATATTGCCCAGTTATCCAGAGCAGCGTTACGGTTGAACCAGAACAGCGACGCTGTGGTGAGAGCAAGTACCAGCGCCGGGGCGACGTAGCGGATGCGGCCGGCCCAGAGCAGCACAGCCATCAGCGCGAACAACTGGAAGTCGATGGCGACGTACCAGACGCCGGCCGAGAGCGCTTCGAAGCCGAGGATACTTTGTAGCATCAGTGCATGAGCCAGCCATTGTTTGAAGGTGGCGCGGGCCGGGATAGCGTCGTCATCCATCCAGTGATCGGCGATGGCGGCGGCGACAATGGCCAGGCCGATCGCGGCAAGAAATGGGATGGCCAGGCGCAGGTAGCGTTTCCAGATCAGCGGCAAGGGCGAGGTGGCCAGCGCCTGCCCATCGGCTGACAAGCCCCGTGCGGCGAGAAAACCGGCGATGACCAGAAAGACCTGAACCGCCATGCGGCCGTAGCCGTAGAGCCACTCCACGGTTGCCGGGAATATCTGGTTCGCGGCAGCAGCCAGCGGCCCGTACGAGGAAAAGTGGTTGAGCAGGACGAGCAAAGCCGCGATCGCCTTGAGGGCGTCGATCAGCGGCATGCGGTTGGTGTTAGTGCTCATGGGTTGGATGTTACACTGCTTGCTGCGGTGCACCAAATTGATTGTGGCTTGTTTTGTAAAGATTAATTACACAAAACGCGCGACAAAGGAATTGGTGTACTGCGCCGGCAAATCAATCCAGACGCGATGCCCGCTACCCGGGGCAACTGTGACGGCTTCCCCCTTCCTGTTTTCCATGCGCAGCAGGGGCGTAATGAAGTTACCGGAGGGATGCACGCATTCCAGACGGTCGCCGACCGAGAACTTGTTCTTGACTTCGATTTCCATCAGCCCGCGCGCGTTATCGAAAGCCACGGCATCGCCAACATAGAGGCTGCGATCCGACTCGGAATGGCCTTGCAGGTAATTCTGGTAGTCGGCATCGTGGTGGCGCTGGTAAAAGCCATCGGTATAGCCGCGATTGGCCAGGCCATCCAGTTCGCGCAGCAGCTGCGGGTCAAGCGGTTTGCCGGCAACGGCATCGTCAATTGCCTGACGATAAGACTGGGTGGTGCGTGCGACGTAATACGGGCTCTTGGTACGGCCTTCGATCTTCAGTGAGTCAATGCCGATTTCGACCAGGCGCTGGACATGCTCAATGGCGCGCAAATCCTTGGAGTTCATGATGTAGGTGCCGTGCTCGTCTTCCTCGATCGGCATCAACTCACCGGGCCGCATTCTTTCCTCGAGCAAAATTTCCTGCTCCTGCGGCGGTTGACCGCAACCGGCTGGCGCAGCGCCGTCCGAAGTGCTGACCTTGTAATCCCAGCGGCAGGAATTGGTGCAACTTCCCTGATTCGGATCGCGGTGATTGAAATAGCCAGAGAGCAGGCAGCGCCCGGAATAGGCAATGCACAGCGCGCCGTGCACAAAAACTTCGAGCTCGATATCCGGACATTGCTGACGAATTTCCGCTACTTCATCAAGCGACAACTCGCGTGACAGAATAATTCGAGTGAGCCCTAACTTCTTCCAGAAGCGAACGGCAGCCCAGTTGACGGTATTGGACTGTACGGAAAGGTGAACGTTTTGCTCGGGCCAGGTTTCGCGCACCATGTCGATCAAACCGGGGTCGGACATGATCAGCGCATCCGGCTTGAGTGCTATCACCGGTGCCATGTCGGCCAGGTAAGTGGTCAGTTTTGCGTTGTGCGGGAAGATGTTGCTGACGACGAAAAATTGCTTGCCGCGGGCATGGGCTTCGTCGATGCCTTCCTTCAGCGCAGCGATGGTGCCGAAGGCATTGTTGCGTACGCGCAGGCTGTAGCGTGGCTGTCCGGCGTAGATCGCATCGGCGCCAAAATCGAAGGCGGTGCGCATCATTGTGAGCGAGCCGGCAGGTGCGAGGAGTTCGGGAGCTTTGAGCATAGTAGAATGCGGCAAAACCGCGCATTCTACTTCCCATGACCGAAGAAATACTGATCAACTTCACTCCGCAGGAAACGCGCGTTGCCGTAATGCAACAGGGCGTTGTCCAGGAACTGCACATCGAGCGCACTGCCAGCCGGGGTTTGGTTGGCAACGTCTACCTCGGTCGCATCTGCCGCATCCTGCCCGGCATGCAATCAGCCTTCATTGAAGTGGGTTTGGACAGAACGGCGTTTCTGCACGTCGCCGATATCTGGCAGCCGCGCGAAACAGCGACTGAGCGGCCCATCGAAAAAGTCCTGTCGGATGGCCAGAGTATCATCGTGCAGGTCGTCAAAGATCCGATTGGCACCAAGGGCGCACGCTTGTCGACGCAGATCTCGATTGCAGGCCGCATGCTGGTCTATCTGCCGCAGGAAAAGCACATCGGGATTTCACAGCGCATTGAGGTCGAAGCCGAGCGTGAGGCCTTGCGCGAAAGAATTACTCGTCTGGTGCCGCAGGAAGAGCCAGGTGGCTTCATCGTCCGCACCATGGCAGAAAATGCCAGCGATGAAGAGTTCGCCACCGACATCGCCTATCTGCGGAAAACCTGGAGCGATATCCGCGACAAGGCTCGCGTCTCGGGGCCGCCAACCGTGCTTTACCAGGAGTTGTCGTTAGCCCAGCGCGTGCTGCGAGATTTTGTGAACCCGGAAACATCGAAGATCACCATCGACTCCCGCGAAAATTTTCAGAAACTGGCAGCATTTGCCGAGGAGTACACACCGGCCGTTCTGCCTTTGCTCGACCATTACACAGGTCAGCGGCCCTTATTTGATCTGCACGGAGTCGAGGAGGAGATTCAGAAAGCGCTGGCCCGTCGCGTCGATCTCAAATCCGGTGGTTACCTGATCATCGACCAGACCGAGGCAATGACCACTATCGACGTCAATACCGGTGGCTTCGTCGGTGTGCGCAATTTCGACGACACTATCTTCAAGACCAATCTCGAAGCAGCCGTCACCATCGCCCGCCAACTGCGCCTGCGCAATCTGGGCGGCATCATCATTGTTGACTTCATCGACATGGAAAACGAAGAGCACAAAAAAGCCGTGCTCGAAGAATTCAACAAAGCCCTGGCCAGCGATCACACGCGACTAACGGTCAATGGCTTTACCGCGCTGGGTCTCGTTGAAATGACGCGCAAACGGACCCGTGAATCGCTCGCTCATGTGCTGTGCCAGCCCTGCCCAACCTGTGGTGGACGCGGCGAGGTGAAAACGGCACGAACTGTCGCTTACGAAATTCTCCGCGATCTGTTGCGTGAGGCGCGCCAGTTCAACGCCCGTGAGTATCGTATTCTGGCTGGCCCGGCGGTGGTCGATCTCTTTCTTGACGAAGAGTCTCAGTCGCTGGCCATGCTTTCCGACTTCATTGAAAAATCGGTTTCCCTGCAATCAGAACCCAGTTATTCGCCAGAGCAGTACGACATTGTGTTGATGTAAAACCCCCAAGGAGACAAAACATGAGCGCCAACCCGGAATTCGACAGTCTTGTTCCTATGCAATCCTTTGATCGCCGCAGTTTTTTGGCGACCAGTCTAGGCGCTGGTTTTGCGCTTGCCGTGCAGCCGGTCATGGCGCAAACCGCCATCAAGACCGATGCCGAAGGTCTGACCGCCGGTGAGATCAAGGTGCCGGTAAAAGATGGTGAGATGGTCGCTTATCGCGCATTGCCAGTCGGTGCTGCCAAACCGCCGGTTGTGCTGGTCGTTTCCGAAATTTTTGGCGCTCATGAGTACATCAGGGATGTCTGCCGCCGTCTGGCCAAACTTGGCTATTGCGCTATTGCTCCCGAGTTGTTCGCGCGTCAGGGCGACCCGCGTCAGTTTTCGAGCATCCCCGAAATTCTCAGCAACATTACGGGGAAAACACCGGATGCTCAGGTGATGGCTGATCTTGATGCCTGCGTTGTCTGGGCGGCTGCTCAAGGTGCCGACGTCAGCCGATTGGCGATTACCGGATTTTGCTGGGGTGGCCGTATTACCTGGCTATACAGCGCGCACAATCCCCAGGTCAAAGCTGGCGTGGCCTGGTATGGCCGATTGGTGGGGGCGGTTAGCGATCTGTCGCCTAAACATCCGACAGATCTGGTGGGCCAACTGAATGCGCCGGTTCTCGGTCTCTACGGTGGACTCGATACTGGTATCCCGCTGGAAACAGTTGAAGCAATGGAGAGAGCGCTAAAGCAGGGAAGTGTCGCGGCCAAGGCCTCAGAAATTTATCTCTACGACAACGCGCCGCACGCTTTTCACGCCGACTACAGACCCAGTTACCACAAGGCAGAAGCAGAAGATGGCTGGAAGCGAATGCTCGCCTGGTTCCGTAAAAACGGCGTTTGAGCCCTATTTGAATGAACTGCCGGAGCCCGGCTTTGTGCTAGGCTTCGTGACTTATAGAAATTTCGTCCCAAAATGACTACCGCTGAACCTAAAGCCAACCCCCAATCCGATTCGCGTGCCCTGCTCAAGGATATTCACGCCCGCTTCGACGTCTTTCGTAATCATAGCCCGTTGGCCATCGGCATTGATCGTCAGGTTTTGGCTGTGTTGCCTGAGCTGGAAAAGAAGTCGCTACGTCTCGCCATGCGCAGCCACACCATTTCGACGCGCTATCTCAAGGAAATGGAAAAGGCCACCGTGCGCTTCAACCTGGATGGCACGCAGGCTGACGAAGTTACCGATGAGAACCGTAAGCATGCCGCAGATTTGCTGCGCGAACGCTTCAAAAAACAGGCTGAGCAGCGCAAGGCAACAGAAGAAGCGGCCAAAGCTGCCGAGGCAGCAGCCAAGGCCGAGCAGCGCCGAATTGAAAAACTAAGCCAACTGGCTGATAAATTTAGCCGAAAACCCCGGTAATACCGGTGGCTAGAGTGCGAAAGATAGAAAAGCCCATTTATACCTTGTTGATGAATTTAATGTCCTGAAAAGGTAATAATTGGACGCCAAGGCGGACCTTTCCGGTTCTGCTTTTTTTGTGCTTGCCAAAGATGTGGCTAGATCAGGTAGCCTTTGACAGCTTTTCACCAGCCAATCCCACGTGTATTGCAGGTAAGCAGTTAGAAACATTTCGGTCCGAGCTAAACGGGAGACGCTGGGATATGCTTTCGCATCCTGACTTGTGTGCTGGAAATTGATTCCGAATTTTATCCAGCAGCTCCGACTTAATAAAACTCACTCCCGAAGAAACTCGATATGTCAAAAAATTTACAGGGAACTGTTTCGCCACCAGAACCCAAGCAAAACCGTCTTCTTGCAGGTCTTCCCACGCAGGATTACGAGCGTTTGCTTCCTGATCTTAAATTGGTGGAAATGCCATTGCAATGGACCATGTCTGAATCTGGCGACCATGTAAATTTTCTGCACTTCCCCATCTCCGGCATTGTCTCGCTGATGTACACCCTGGAAGACGGCTCTTCGAGCGAAACTGCTTTAGTTGGCAACGAAGGTTTGGTCGGTATTTCCATCTTCATGGGTGGCGAGAGCATGCCAAGTAGTACCGAGGTGCAAGCCTACCGAAACGCGATTCTGATGTTTGACGAAATCGAGGACGTTTTCCCGTCAAGTGGTGGCTTACTAAGCCAACTTTTTGGGGGGTCTATGGAAAACAACAAGGCTCCGGGCAAGGCATGGGTCAATCGGACCTTGGAAAATAATCCTGTACCGGCAATCTGGATTACCAATGATCCCGCAATCGACCCTGCCTATCTCAGGCGATTCGACATTTCGACCCGGTTTCCTATACCGCCGCAAAAGGTCCGACTGCAGATTGCCCGCCACCATCTGGAAGAATTCAACCCTCCTGAAGATTGGCTTCTGAAAATCACGGCCAACGAAGCGGTTTCACCTGCCCAATTTAACCGGGCAGCGAAGGTGGCACGTCATGCGTCCTCCACCCAACAGATTTCTCCCTTGACGGCGATTGAGCAGACATTAGATCGCAGCATGACTCTGCTGAATCAGAAACGTCAGCCTCCCCGCAATACCATTTCGACAGGCTACGACCTCCGCTACCTCAACACCGACAGCGAGCCCCACCAACTCCCGCATACTCTCTTTTGTCATACCCTGTCGCCTCATAGTTATCAGTGCTGCGGCGACGAAACGATTTCCTGCCTCACCCCGCTCGAATCGCTGGCTGTGTCAGGAATCCCCCTCCGCGACACACTTGCGTTTGGGGGACGTTAGCAAGAATTCCGGTTATGGAAAATTACGGCTTCTCTTTGCAATCATCCTCGATATCACCGTGCGGTCCAGACAGCACAACGATTTCGACTATCCACATGGTTTCATTTGCAATTTCGCCGTCGGGAATACGGATCAGCCTGTAACGACCCGCTGGCAAAGTTTCAGCAGTCCACACAGCATCTTTTGCAATTTGGGCTGACTGACGTATTTTCTGCTGACGTCGGTTTTTGTCGGTGTACTCGGGATGCTCGTTGCGGTAGCGTTTCCAATATCCAGGGTTCTTAGCGAGCCAGTCGCGGAGATATTGGGCATTGCTATCTTTTATGGAGGGGTCTTTTGCTCGTCGTTCCTGTTGCTTGCGGCGTCGGCGCTCACGCTGACATTCAGGGTTGGAACAAAACTGCTGTGTTTGTACTTGCGAACATGGCTCGAACAGCGTTCCACAGGCATGGCATTGCTTCGTAATCGCTTACTCCTAGGGTGAATGGAGCGAGCAATTCAGGACCATGATTTTCGTTCTTGAAAGGATTTTTATGCGCCGCTTGTACGCCAAGTTGAATTGGCCTCGGGGTCAAATGGCGGGGCCTGTTCCGGTCCTTGTCCGGTCTTTTCGAGGACAAATCAGGCGCATCTGGTGCACTTCTGGTTAGTCTTTTTTCTTGAAAATGTTGACAGGCCGGCCATAGCCCTTGATAATCCGGCCTCTTTTCGGTGGAAGCAAAAATTATAAGTTGCTGTAAAGTTAACTTTTAATCCGTTGGTCCCGAGTTCGAATCTCGGCCGACCCACCAAAAACAAATGGGATATGGGGCGCTAGCTCAGTTGGTAGAGCAGCGGACTCTTAATCCGTAGGTCGACAGTTCGAATCTGTCGCGCCCCACCATAATACCAAAGTAATTCAAGCACTTAGGCCAACCAACCGGTTGGCCTTTTGCTTTCTTGCTCACCTGTCTGGTGCATTTCTGGTCCAGTAGTCCGGCTCCGAGCAATCCGGCAATCAATTGGGCAATGGCTTCGATTCCCATCGCCCGCTCCACATGGAATATACGCAGGTAGTTGATCTGCAAAAGAAAAAGCCAACCTCACTGGGTTGGCTTTTTTGTTGTCTGGTCGATATCTGGTCAGAGCTGCGTTGGGCCAAATCAAGCTGCTTCCAGCGCAGTCTCGATAAGAGAGTTGGCAAGAACGGCTTGCCGCTGCCGGGCCGTAGCAAGGTCGGCTTGTAGACGGCCGCAGAGGGCCATCAGTTCATCGACTTTGGCGACGATAGCTCTTCTTTCAGTTCGCCGTGATACAGGGCAATTTCGCGCTTGGAAATGCTGCTCATCTTGCGATCACCAAATTTCTTGTCAATTCGGAAGTTGAAGCGGTTTCGGTCTGCTGCCCAACTTTTCTTTCGCGTCTTGGCGTCCTTAAGATAATCGTTGATGAAGAAATCACGCAGGGTCGGCTCTGCCTTCAGCGTTTTACGTGCGGCGGTCGGGTCGAGGCCACGGTCGAGTTGTGCCTTGAGTTCCAGCGCCGTGCGTCTGGCTTCTTCAGGGCTGATCGCCGGGAAGTGGCCGATGTGGTACGAGTAGCGTCGTCCGTCACGCTGCGCGCGAAACCAGAAGCTGATCGTGCCAGTGACGGTGATTTCCGCCTTCAAGTGGCGGACTTTGGCATCCGAGTATTCTCGACTCTTGCCGTTCGTAGGCACCGGCAAGCTGGTCAAGGTGCGGGTGGTGATGTTGATAGTGTTGCTGTTGATTGCGGTCATGATTTCTCCTGCTGTCCGCTGAAAAAATAATGGCCACCACCCGGCTAATGCCCGGCAGCGGCCACCCACGACTGCCGGAAAATTCCGGAATCGCTATCAGGTTGTTCTGAGTTCTTTTTTGAAAAAGAAGCGGCAAACGGATTGGCATCGCGGACGGTCGATGTCACGGCTGGCGCGCATGACGACTGACGAAACGACCGGGGTCTGTACGATCCTTCGGTCGGGTGCGGGCTGACAGGCGGCACAAGCCCATAGCGGCTTGGCCGGTCTGTACTTAGTCGAAGCTAATTAGCTGAGTCCAAAAGCTGGCACCACTACGCCGGGCCATCGTCGGGTAGTGACACGACAATTGGTGTTGAATACGCTCAGGCCGACGTGGCGAGAAATGCCAAGCCACCGTATTGGCTGTGCAGGACGTCGCCGAGCGCTTCCTCTGAAATGTCGCCGCCGCCGACTTCGCGCAGAAATGCGAGTGGCTGAGCCAGATCAGCAGACAGCGCCCACTGGCTGCTGCCATCAGGCATCGCCAGCCGGAACACACGAACTACCGATTCAGCTTGGGCAACCTTGCCAACCAGTACATCCAGAAGCGCCTCGATTTCGCCCTGCGCCTGGCTGTACCCGCCAAGGTGCTGACGAATTCCAGCCTTTTCTTCGAAGGCCTCACGTTCAGCCTCGTCTAGTCCCTGAACCAGCAGTGCAACGCGGGGATCTACTATCTGGGCATAGTGAGTGCTCGCCATTAGTAGTCGCCCGGTAGCAACAGAGTCGTAGCCAAACGGCGGCCATCGTCGCCGGTTGCGTCGGTGATTACCCAGACCTTTTTGGGCGAGCCGGCAGCGAGCAAGGTGTAGGCCGACATTAGCCGTGCGCCGCTGACCAAGGCCTCGGTATTGGCGCGCATATCGCACGCGTCAAGCTCGCCCCAGTCACCGCAGGCGTGACGACAAATAATGTCGAGTGCCGATTCGGCACATTGACTCAGAAGTTCGATTGCCGCCGGAGTTGCGACAACCTGTCCCAACTCGAACTTTGGCCCGGTCGGCAGGCCAGGTAATTTAGGCAGTGGCAGTTCGGGTACAACAGGTGGAATGAACATGGTGATCTCCAGAAATAGAAAAGCCGCCGGCCTTGAGGGCGCGGACGGCGTTGAGTGAGTAATGGCTAGAGGAAGAGGCTGAAAAGCGCTGAGCGGTTAGCGTTGATGCCTAACCCGGTGAATCCTGTTGAGTTACGTAAGCGGCGCACAGCGCCCGAACGGTGGCGTCAATGTCGTCGCGCTTCGGCACGACCACGGTGAAGCAGGCACCAGCCCCGGCTGGCTGAACGTGGATAGCGAAATCCAGTTCACGATCGACAACGTGCTCACTAGCGATACGTCGTTGGTTGGCGCTGGCCCCGGACATCAGGCTGACGCAGCGGGTCAGGTCATCCACCGTGTCGCCAGCTTCCAGTAGCAGAACGATGCCGTCGGCGTTAGGCAAGAGGTACATGTTGTCCCTCCTGCCCGTTGCCCACCGGTTTTGATGCGAATTCGCGGCAGTAGCGCAGTATCTCGGCGTCAATCGAACCGGTGGAGGGCACAATCAATACCGTGCCATCGCCTTCGTCGCTGACCAAAAACACCAGTTCGAAACAGCCGGGGTGCGCTTCCGCCACTTCAAAGCTGGCGGCGTAGTCGGGTTGGCCGTACACCGCATCGTCGAAGGGATTGGTTCGCAACCAGCAACCTGTATCGGCCTCAATGCTGTCGAGCGTGTCGCCGGTTTCGACCAGCACAAAGCTAACAACCGCATCCGGAACACAGGGTAGATCGGCGGCCAGTTGCTGGAAGCGCTTTCTCAGCAGGGCGCGGACGTCGGGATTGTCCAGGCGCTCGACTTCCGTTACGTCAGTCAGCCGGCGCATGGGCTTCTTCCTCTTCTTCAGCCTGCAACTTCCGCTTCCCGGAACGCCGGCCCTTGGGCACGGGGTCAGCAGTGTCGGCTGGCAGTGCGGCGGCAGCCAAGGCCATGGGCAGTTCTACCGGCTGGCCGGGTAGGCTGAGGCAGGATTGTCGCCATGCGTTCCAGTCAATTTCGCTCACGGTATGGTGGTGTGCCTTGTCGCTTGGGCTAAGGAAGCCTTCAGCGTAAAGCGCACAGACGATGAACCCGGCATTATTTGTCGAGCGGCCAGTAAACGTACTGCGCAGGGTGCGTGTCCGGATTGGTTCCTTGCCGGCCAGTGGGCTAAGTGTTGATTCCAGCTTGGCCGTCGGCACCAATTCGAGTGAATGTTGCCCACCGCCATCATTAGCGGCAATCTGCCAGTAGATTTCTTGACGCTGGTCGTCAGTCCACAGGCGGTAGTGGATGTTCATGACATCTGAGCGCTTGCCCAGTTTCGGGGCATTGGCTGCCTTCAGGACAGTGAGCGTGACCAGAGCAGGCTGCGCCGTTTCAGTGTGTGTCGTCATGGTGTTCCTCAATGTGGAAAATTTGATTCAGAAAAGACGAAAGCCCCAAGACCGTGACTGGTCTTGGGGCTTTCTTGAGGGTGCGGCGTTGTCATGTTTATTGAGCGCAGCGACGCCGCCAAACGCTCTTGTTGTGCTTCAGCTTGTCGTTACCGGCAAGCGATCGTTATTCGTCAGAACTCGATGTCGATGTTGATTCGCTTCGGCCAGAACTGGTGGGCAATGGCGCTGCCGATGATGCCGGCGACGATCTTGGTGGTGGGGGCGATGGCGAGGGGAAACATGGATACTCCTGCAGGGTGTGAACGAAAAACGCCGAAGGCGGATTGGCCTTCGGCGTTCTGGGTGGCGTTGCGCCAAGAGAATAATATGGCTACGAACAGCTATTCTGCTGCGCCATGGGCGTTAAGCGCTAGCAGTGGTGGTGGCGAATTTTCTGTCCAAATCCTTGGCGATAGACCAGCCCGCAGCTTCAAGCATGACCGCACTGATGGCGGGGCCAACGATCTGGCCAACAAAAGGAATGAACTTCGATAGTTCTTTAGTGAGGGTTCTGATGGGCTGCCTGAGCATGGTGCCCTTGATGGCGGTAATCGCCAGGCCTTTCGCCGCCTCTTCTGTCAGGCTGCCACCGAAAACACCGGCGAGGCTCATGGTCATTGCCGTCATGGCTACAATATCTGCTGCAATCCCAACGCCGGGGATCGGGATGAGATTACCAGCGGCTCCACCGGCAGTACAAGAGTGAATGATCTTGTGGCAGCTGGATTTTTGGTCGGGGGTCATGCATGTTACCTTGTCGTTAAATGGTTGATAGTCGGGGATAAGCTGACTCTGATTTAGTAGCTCAGCATGGGTGATATTCCGACTTTCTTGAAGCCGGTTCGGTAGAGGATCGAGCTGTCATTTAGATCGGCCACGGTCTCTGTTACTTTCCGCCAGTCGTCATCGCTCCACGTCTGCGGCGTGGCAGCGAAGCCCCAAGGCTTTCCGCTGGCCGTCGAGATTAGGCTGAGGCCTACCGCTAAAGGGTACGACCCGAGTGGACCATAAATTTCCACCGCTTGCTTCTGAGCAAGTTGATGGCATGCGGCTACGGCAATTGGCTCGCATTCCCGAAGTTGGTGCTGAAAAGCGAGCGTCGTTGCATCTCGCCCCGGCTGAATTCGATCTTCGATCCAGTTCAGGGCGGTCGTTAGTAACTCCCCGATGGGAATCTGTTGGCCAGGAAGTGTTTTCGACACATTCAAAACCAAGTCAATCTCGCGCTTGATTTCAGGGCCAGACATTTTTTTCTGGATGAAGCCCTTCACGATCATTAAAGATGATTGAGGGCGACGTTCGTTAGTCAGAATCAGACTCTCGAAGTTTTTTCGCCATCTCTCTTCCCGTATTGTGGTGATCTGTATAAGCATAGGTCTCAACTTTTTGACGTTGCACATCTGTCAGTTGATCACCCTTAGTAGCAAGTACCTTATTCGCGTAGTTTCGCTTCCGTTCGATATCATCTGCACATCCTTCGAGTATGGATGCTGCAATTTTTTTCCAGAATGACATATTAGGTTCCGTTTGTCTGAATTTTGCATGCTGAAAGCCACAAAACCCGATGCTTGTTTCTAGTGCGCTACGCTCAGACGCCTCAAACGTGGGCATCCCGACTTTCTGCCGAGGATACATCCGTCAGGAAGAGCGCCGCTCACGCCTTATTTACTGCGGTTCTTGATCGTGGCGGCAGCTTTTTCGACTCGTGCCATTTCGTTCGAGGCTCTAGTTTGAAGAGCCTTTGCTGCTCGCTCATTGCCTTCTGCTTGCAATTGTCGGGAACGCTCAAGATGTTCCTGAGCTCGTTTACTTTCGGCGGCGATGAAGCCAGCGTTCTGTTTAAAAACCTTGTCTGTCATTGTGATCTACCTCGAAATATGAACTCGACGGCAATTGGTAGCGGTAAAAAGTATTACCGTTACCTAGCCAGCTAGAACAAGAGTCAGTTACCAATTTTCCCTGTGCCCTCGCAGCGCTCACATTGCCCACCAAATGAGTAACCGGTGCCAGCGCAAACGGGGCATGTCTTGAAGTACAGCTTTTGAATTGGATTCTTGATTAGGCGATACATGTGACCCTCCTTGACGGGTAGCCGGCCTTGTTTGTTCAAAGACAACAAAATTTGTTGAATCGATAGTCGGCGATTTGGATTCTGTCACAACCGACAATGCCGGACAACTATATCTGTCGATAAAAAGGTCGACATTTATGATTGTCTCGAACCCCGCTGAATCACCCGTTGCCGCCCCTGGTGGCCAGCCTCTTCTTGCTCGCCTCTCCAAGAACATTTCAGCTCGCCGCAAGGCGCTTGGTTTAACGCAGGCACAGTTAGCCGAACAACTTGGCGTGGACACCGAAACCTTGTCTCGCTTTGAGCGCGGCATGCACCTGCCATCGTTGGATAGACTGGAGCAGCTGGCCGGCTTGTTGCTCATTACGATTGCAGACTTGTTGGCGGAAGAGCCCCCCAAAGCAGATGATGAGGTGTCGATGCTCTCAGCTTGGCTGATGCCACTTTCGCCGCAAGATCGCGATTTCGCGAAAGGCGTTCTGAAGCAGTGCTGCGACTACCTGAATAGCCGTCAGCCTGCGCAGCCTGTCGTTGTAAAAACGGCGGAATCAGTTACGTTTTCAGAGGTTGTCCAGGCACTTCTATGTCCCGTTTCTGAACTTGAGGGCAACATCGACAACGTTCTGTCGTTGATCGAGCATGGATTGCGAATTGAGTTGCTGAGCGGAACGCGCCGGCAGTTCGTGACGAAACAGAATGTGTCTGTACTGTTCGAGGCTGTGCCGGCGCTTCGTGATCGTATTGTCAGCCGCTTCCCTGGGTCTGCCGCTGAGGTAACGACAAAGAAGATCAAGCCGAAGCCACCGGCAAGGGCTACACGATTTCCGTTCAGCGAACCGCCGTCCAAAGGTGATTCAAGTTGGGTTGATACTGTGTCACCGACAATGTTGTCACCGTCAGTCGATGCGTCTGTAAGCGAGCCGATCGAAGAGGATGCCCCGGCAATTCCACGGCAATCTGGGTTGCCAACAGCGTGTCGCATGTGGCGAGTCGAAGCAATTTTCGAAGTTGACTCGCTGGTCGATAAGTTTGTCGAAATTGCGGCGCTACTGGATGCCAAGAAGGTGATTGGCCTGGCCGAAAATGGTAAGCATCTTCGCAAGGTTACAGCGAGCACGGCTTACGCGCTTTACCAGTGCCAACCTGCCCTTCGTGATGCCGTTCTGACGAAGTACCCTGATGCCAAAAAGAGAGAGCGGGTCGACAAAAAGGAAGAGGCCAGTGATCTGGAGGCCTCTGACCCCAAGACGGCACCAACCAAGAATAGGAAGCCACACAAGGTTCTGGCGCCCTTGCCGGAGGATACGGTGGACGACCCGGACGAGGAAGAAGGCGTCGAGGCAGATGAGTAGTACGATCCCTAGTCTGTTGAGACTAAAAGTACAAAACAGCCAAACCCCCGAAGGCAGCGTTGGTTGGCTTCGAGACGGAAACACTATCCAGGTTTGAGCGGGGAAGCACCAGACATCGCTCACTTCACTTGAACTGTTGCCGGGGTTGCTGCTGACAACGGTTGATGAGTTGCTGGTGAAACGGACTAAAGTGGTCGACGGTTAAACGCTGGCGGTCACCTCTTGGCTGTCCGCGTTGACGAATGAAGATAGTGCGTCCGTACGCGGTCTGTCGAAGCAATGCTGCGACTAACTTGCAGCGCGTGATGTGTTTAACGGGAAAAACTTTGAATAAAGGTGGCTGAGAAATGTTCAAGCGCGAGGCGGGTGACTGGGTGCGGTTCCGCGAGCTGCCCAATTTGATGGAGCGTGATTTGCATTGGGCCGGCGAAACGCCGACCGGTGCCTATTGGGAACATATGGAGACGGTTTGGCGTGTCGCGCTTGAGAGCTTACGGGCGGCGCAAACTCAAGGGAAACAGTTCGTGCTCTTTACGCACGGCTGGTCCACATCGCGCGGTGGAGTTACGACATCTCGTTCCCAAGTGCGAAAGCTGATGGCCAGCAAGGAAGCAACGCCGTACATTCTTCGGAGCCAATGCATCCAGCACAACAGCGTGTTCGTGGCAGCGATCCGTCCGCTACCACCGGAAGCGCGCCCGGGAATGCCCCGGCCAACGGACTCGACCAACGGATGAAAACAAAAAAGCCAACCTGACTGGTTGGCTTTCTGCCCTTGTCTAGCAAGGCTTGTTCCTTGGTGGGTCGGCCGAGATTCGAACTCGGGACCAACGGATTAAAAGTCCGCTGCTCTACCGACTGAGCTACCGACCCACGAAAGAGGCAAAATTATAACCACCTTTTGACCTTTTGCCAAGTTTAAGGCGTTTCAAGGGGTTAAGGCAGAATAAGTTACCGAAGTCTGAACCCATTCACTGTAGATACCATTCCATATCTGCAATAAGCATGGACCAGAAACGGACCAGAAGCCGTTTTGGGGACCGTAGCCGGACCGGAAGTTGGCATCGGTTCTACACCGTTCTGGTGAATCCATTGATCCTTGTTCTGCAAGGCACTTACTGACGTTGTCAGGCACAACCCCAGCGAGCACAGCTCACCGGGGCCCTGGTGGGCACGGCTGCGTTTTACGCACCCGTGCCGGTTATCAGCGCACGGAACAGCCCTGCGGGCCACTCCGTGCTTACGTTAGCCGACCAGAAGTCGATCAGGCATGGCTGGTGCCAGCGATACCGCCATCAATCGGCACAAAGAGCTTCGCCACATCAAGGTTAGGAAAGCGCTGCTTAACAACCGCAAGGAAGGCCAGCACCTCCGGCGTATCCATTCCATCGTTATGAATGAGCAATGGCGTCACGCTTTCCTGATTCTCTAAGGAAACGCTGATTTATTCCTGAAGGCCAGCCGATGTCGTCGGTATTTGAGAAAATACGCTCTGTCAGGTCATTGGTCTGGAGCGAGCGTGCAAACGAGTTTTTCTGAACTGGAATACGCATCCAAGAAGAAGCAGACGCGGCGAGATCGTTTTCTGGCCGAGATAGAGTCGGTGACACCGTGGGCGATTCTGGAGTGTCGGCGCGCGTTTAAAAATACCCAGCTGTGCGCGTTGAAGGATTACTCAGGGACATTGGCCGCCTGAGGCAGGTCGGTTGAAGTTTAGTGTAGCGGATTCATCCGGGTTTTGAAGGGTGCGGGAAGCCGATGTATTGCGTGGGGATAGCCGCGTAGGGCGAAGCCCGGAGCGGATTTCCCCACGCGGCCTCCGCTCAGAACGGTTCCCTTTCCTCGGCTTGTCCTGGGCGCTTGCTCTCTTCCCTTGCCTTGATGCGTGACTTGGCGGTCGCACTGCTGTGGCGGAATCGGTAGGACTCGTTGCCCGTCTCCACGATATGGCAATGATGCGTCAGCCGATCCAGCAGCGCCGTCGTCATCTTGGCATCCCCGAACACGGCTGACCATTCCTTGAAGGTCAGGTTCGTCGTGATCATCACGCTGGTATGCTCGTAGAGCTTGGAGAGCAAGTGAAACAGCAAGGCGCCACCGGCCTGACTGAAGGGCAGATAGCCTAGTTCGTCGAGAATCACCAGATCCATGCGCATTAGCGCAAAGGCCAACTTTCCGGCCTTGCCGGCAGCCTTCTCCTGCTCCAGCAGATTGACCAGATCAACCGTCGAGTAAAACCGCACTCGTTTGCCGTGCTGGGTAATACCGGAGACACCTAAGGCCGTGGCCAGATGCGTCTTGCCGGTCCCTGTCCCGCCGATGAACACCACGTTGTGGGCTGCCTCGGCAAAGGACAGATTCGCCAGTTCGGTGATCAGACCACGATCAACCTTTGATTGCCCCTCTATGCAATTTCAGCAACTGGCTATTAGTCACCCCACAGAATCAACTTGTAGCGTTTTTCGATAAATATTATAAAAATTGGCGATATGTTATTATATTTCGATTGCGGTTAACAAATTTCGAGGAACCATGGCCTATCTTGGATACGCTTGGCTGATTGAACAACTTTCCCTCAGGGTATGCCCGTTGGCAAAGCCGGCCGAAATCAGCACCTCGGTGAACCGCCGCGTGGATACACCGCATCGGGTTCTCTTTCCTCGTGGCGTGGCCGTCGAAGATACGCCGGTTGGTCACCTGGAATTTGCGTTGCGCCATGAAGGGGTTAACCTGGAAATTGTGGATGCAGCGTTCGAACATTTGCCACCGGCCGACCTGTGCGCGCGACTGGAGGCCGCGCCGAACGGCGTGCATATTCGACGGGCTTGCTTCTTGTGGGAGTGGCTGACGGGGAAAGAGTTACCCATCACGGTTACGCCCGCAGGAGGCTATGTCGAACTGTTTCCTACCGGGACCTACGTGACCGCAGGGGTGCCGACCAACAACCGCAAGTTCCGGGTGCGGAACAACGCCTTGGGCACCCCCGATTTTTGCCCTGTAGTGCTTCGCTCCGCGGTCCCCGAGTCCCCAAGTTTTTCTGAGTTGTTGGCGAAAGCGCAGCGGACGCTGGAGTCCGTGAGCGACCCGGCCCTGTATGAGCGTGCGCTCAGCTTTCTGTACCTCTCAGAGACTCGGAGCAGCTTTGAAATTGAGCGCGAAAAGCCAAGCTCCGACAAGCAGGAGCGATTCGTTCAACTATTGCGCCGAGCCGGCGAAACGACGAGTGTGAGCGAAGACTGGCTGGTCAGCCTGCAGAACGCAGTTGTTCGAGATGTCTTCAGCCAGGAGGCTTCGTACCGGGTGCAACAAAACTGGCTGGAAGACGCGACGGGACGTGTAACCTTTTTCCCTGTGCCGGTCGCGGACCTTCAACGGGCGATGGCCGGATGGGAAACCTTCGTGAACGACAACGGCGCGCTGTGCCCGGATGTGCTGGTTAAGGTCGCTTGTGCCGCGTTCGGTTTTGTATATCTGCACCCCTTTATGGATGGCAATGGGCGCCTGCATCGATTTCTAATTCATCATGTACTGACCCATTCCGACATGCTAACCGGAGGTCGAATTGTGCCGGTTTCAGCGGTCATTCTGAAGCACATCCCGGAATATCTGGAGGTGCTAGCAGGCTTTTCTCGACCAGTCACTCGGCTCTGGGAGTACGTCCGTGGTGAAATGACGCCGCACATCACCGTGTCCCCTGGGAGTCGGGCCTACCGGTTCTTCGACGCAAGCCGGGAGGTGGCATTTCTATATCGCATGATTCGCTTGGCCGTTGAAGAGGAGATTCCTCGGGAACTCGCCTGGTTGAGCGGATTCGACCAAGCACTGGGCCTCTTGGAAAGCGAGTTCGACCTGCCCCAGAAGGACCTGGCCGCCCTCATTCGGATGGCTCACTCAAACCACGGCCAACTGTCGGCCAATCGGCGAAAGCAGTTCAGCTATCTACCGGTTCCGGTATTCGACCGAATCGAAGCAGTGGTCCAAGCGTGTTTCAACTCTCAGGAGGGGGGAAGATGGATTGAAAATTAATATTTTTCGATGGCCGCTGCATTATTGGTGCAATGGCTGACCATTTTTCGGAATCGATGAACGTTTTTCGAGAGAGCGGAAGCTGATGCTAGAGTTTTTCGAGACGACTTCCCTAAGCAGCCCAGCTGATATTCTGGCGGGGGCAGGTGCTACCTAATACCGTTGAGACACAAAAAAGCCCCCTCCGCTGGGGTGCTCTACGTCGATTGGCCGTATAAAATCGATATTTGATATTTATACGGCAAATTACTTAAAATCAATATGTTACGAGTAAAGCTGGCTAAAAAAACCATCCAAAAATTAGCATCTGGCAGCCAGCCGGCAACCGCTTAACGTAGCGGCTAATCTCCGGTAGGCTGGGTCCGTCTCGAAATTGAGCGTTTGAGAGACAAAGACTGAACGACTCAAATCGACCCGATGCTGCCGTTGAACGGCTTCCTTTTATCTGACTGCTTTAAGTGGTGTTACCGACATGCAGTGGTAATACATTAAGCAGAAGGTTGCATCGCAACTACCGCCATGCCAACGAGGGCTCAGGTGCAGCAGTTCTATCGATATTCTCGAAGCAGCTGAGCCTGCAACGCTGCCTCAGTTAGCCGGCCGTTGTGCCAGAAGCCTCTCTCTCATGGAGTATCTGTACTACGCTGGCGACGACCGATTCGGTGCGCTCGGTGTTTCAACGTTGTCGACTACCTACAGTCCGCGAGACAAAAGCCCACTTCCTCGGCTTGAGGCAGCGACGCCGGCGACTTGCTCGCCGCAAACCGGCCGTTGAGCTGGGGTAGTTGAGGCCTTGGCTATTTAAGTTGGAAGGCGACCTCGACAGGCAGCTCATGGCCGATGCTGTTGAAAACTCGCTTTCCAGCAAAATGGGAGTCTTGCGGAACATTTCGACCTCCGTAATCGCGCTGTAATCGACGATTGCCCCTCAGGGATGGTCTCGAGATGCCCTGAAAATATCCGGTTTCGAGTTTTTCAACAGCATCGGCCGATTTGAGCCAGTCGTTATGCTTGATACCGGCCGTTGCTTGTTATCCAACGATGTCTGCGGTGTGGCGTAAGTATTGGCGCGTATGGTGAAGTTGAATAATTTCCAGCGCTTTTTGCCAAGAAATACGTTCCTGCTCTAGCCTTAGTTGCGAACCCCAGGTGCCGTTCCTCAAACCTTCGAAAACCTCCCGCTCGCTCTTGGTCAACAGCGCTAACTCAGCGGCGAGCACTGCTGACGGCACTGGGTCTTGACCCTACGCCCCTCAAGTCGATTGATGACCTGGATGCCGCCCTGTGCGCGGTTACGGCCCAATTTTATCTGAGTCGAACCTTCAAAACCTATGGCGATGCCGAGGGTGGTTTTCTCATTGTTCCGGCCGCCGCCAATCGCATTATCTTGCCCTGACTCATCTCTGAAAGCCCCCTCATGCGTGCAATCGGCAATTTTCTGTGGTTCATCCTCGGTGGGGTCATGATGGGATTGGGCTGGTGGCTTGTCGGCCTTCTGTGCTTTCTTACCATCGTTGGCATTCCCTGGGGCAAGGCCTGCTTTGTGATTGGCCAGTTCACCTTCTTCCCGTTTGGCAAAGAGGCCATCAGCCGCAAGGAATTGTCGAATCAAGGTAACATTGGGACGGGAGCCATGGGGCTAGTGGGGAATATCCTCTGGTTCATCTTCGCCGGCATCTGGCTGGCATTTGGCCACGTTCTGTCAGCACTTGCCTGCGCCATCACAATAATAGGCATCCCTTTTGCCATCCAGCACCTTAAGCTAGCCGGCATTGCCTTGGCCCCCATCGGTAAAGCGATTGTGACCAAGGAAGTCGCCGAGGCCGCACGCCGCCGAAATGCAGAAGTTTCGGTTTCGCAACTGCGCGGCGGCTAACAATCCTTAATGCACCCCTTGTAAGAGTCACTGATGCCTGCCTCGCTTGACGGAAAACTTGTAGTCGCCATCTCTTCCAGAGCCCT
>ERZ724516.650-NODE-650-length-21286-cov-5.929537_pt1 | contig 21286 bp, 21 predicted proteins | sample MGYA00376049_ERZ724516 | MGnify/ENA primary metagenome ERZ724516 (study PRJEB28724, sample SAMN07190886) | activated sludge metagenome | isolation source: activated sludge of sewage treatment plant in Hong Hong | place: USA: Christiansburg, Virginia | collected... | reverse complement strand
GTACCTCAACGTCAAAGAACAGAGTGCTTGCATACGAGAAGGGGTCCATATACGGTCATTCGATTGTTGGAGGCAGTTCAAAGAAACAATGAACTGCGCGTCCCGCCTCAGCCCAATTTCATGGCCTTTTCTTCCTGCAGCGCAGCCTTGAGGTCGTCTATCAGACGGTCAATGGATTTGTGCGCGTCGTAAAATTCATATTCTCCCTTGCTGATCTCAAGAACTACGTTGGGCTCATCGCCATGCAGCGGGACTTGTACATGGACGCCATCGGTAATGACGATCATCCCGTCTTCTCTTTTGGAGGGTTCGCTCAGTGCGGTGGGGGTGAAACCGAGCTTGTTGAGCTTTTCTGCTAATGCCTGCGCGTTCATGTCTTTCCTTTCTTGATAATGGGTCAAAGCACCGATGTGGCGCATCGGTGAGCGGCTATCCCTGTCTATTTTTGGCCGACTGACCAGATGATGGATTGCACATCGATCAGATCCCGGGGCATCATGCCTTCTTCAGTCAGGCTGGTGCGCAGATGGCTGTAGAGGCGTAGCACAGCGCTATAGGTTCGCCAGTTTGGTTCGGATTTGTAGTGGATGCGCCAACAAAATGCCTTGGCTACATTCTGGATTATGGTCGGCTTGATAAAGGCCCGCTCTTGCGGGAAGCGGAGGAAGCCGAAGAGCGTGGCATACGGCCAGCGGTTGATGCCCAGCAGATCAAGCGCACGGGCAAAGCCCTTGAAGCGGTTTTCTTCGGTGTCTGTCCCATAGAGAAATTCGGCGAGGGCGAGTGAGAAGGTCTTTTGTTGCAAGGGCTGTTCCAAGGCACAGTAGAACGCGGTCTTTTCACTCTTGGTCAGCAGCGTCGTCCCCGATTCGATGTGCCGTGCACGATCGCAGATATCCTGATAGCGGCGTTCTGCGATGAGTTCGGCTAATCCCGCCTCGCTGAGCAACTGGATGCAGAGTTGGTGGGCGCGAACACTGCTATCCCGCTCGTCCTTGAGAAAGCGTGCTGCGGTAAAACCTTCCGGATAGAGTTTCAGGAAGCGATCAATGGCCATGGCGGGCGTCACATAGTCCGCGTTGGTGATTTGCGATGCTTCTGCGAGGTTGTCCAGGAGACGATGCTTAGCCGCGGCTCCCTCGGCCATCTCAAGTTGGACAAATGATTTTGAAAGGCGCTTGGCGCCTGTGCCAACAAAGAAAACGTCAATGTTGTCGGGGGTTACGCTGAGCACTTTTCCCAGACCCCAGCCCTTCTGGTTGGGATGAAATACACGGTCACCTTGGGTTGGATTGCTCATCTTGCTCTCTGCCGTTTCCGGAAAAAAGCCAAAAATTTTATCACGCGCACGGAAATACCGATCAGTTTAGGCAGCCTTTTACTTATTGCTTTTGCTCTTTCTCCGCAAAAAGTCGTGTGATTCAGGTTGTTGAGGTGGTGCTTGGTTGGCGTTGAGCGGGATTTTTCGCTCTCTGTTGAGGTCCATCCCCAGCTCTTGTCTTCTTTGTCTTGGGCTGTGCGGTTAAGATGCGGCCTGCCTCGGTACTTTGCAGCTTTTAATGTGCTGATGAATCTTATGGAAGTCCTGCCATGAAAACAGCCTTGATTCTTTTTGCCCATGGTGCCCGTGATCCCGAGTGGGCCAACCCGATGCGCCGGGTGCAGACGGCGATTCGCCAGCGCCATGGCGAGATGTCGGTTGAGCTGGCCTTTCTTGAGTTCCTGACGCCGAGCTTGCCGGAGGCGGCAGCGAAACTGGTGGCCGCCGGCAGCAACAAAATTGTCGTGATGCCGATGTTCATCGCCCGTGGCGGGCATTTGAAGAATGATTTGCCGGGGATTATTGAAGCGTTGCGGTCGACCTATCCAAAGGTCGAGTTTTCTTTGGGTGGCGCGATTGGTGAGGATGAGTCGGTTGTCCAGGCAATGGCTGTGGCGACGCTGAAGTTCGCTGGTACGGAGTTTGCGTAACCCCTGTCATGCTTACCGTACTCGTTATTGATGAATCTCGCTCTCGCGCCGGAGAAATTTGTGCCGGGCTGGCGCTCGCCGGTTATCAGGTAGCCGCCATTCTCGCCGGTTCAGAAAACCTGACCGCCGAAGTGGAGAAGCTACAGCCGGATGTGATCCTGATCGACACCGACAGTCCCAGCCGCGATACGCTGGAACATCTGGCCACGATGAACAAGGATATGCCACGTCCGGTGGTTATCTTTACTCTGGAAGATGGTCGGGACAATATCCGCGATGCCGTCAAGGCGGGGGTTTCAGCCTATATCATCGACGGCCTTGACCCGAAACGGATCAAGCCGATTGTTGAAGTGGCGCGGGCGCGTTTTGAGGAGTCGCAGGCGCTGCGCCGCGAACTTGATGAAATTTCCAAAAAGCTGACTGACCGCAAACTGGTGGACAAGGCCAAAGGTGTGCTGATGAAGGCGCGTGGTCTGGATGAGGATGCGGCTTACCACGCGATGCGCAAACTGGCGATGGAGCGTGGCCAGACCATGGCCAAAGTGGCGCGTGATGTGATCGACATGGCCAAGGTTCTGCTCTAAAGCTGTGCAGAGTTTTGGCTTGTTGCACTGCAACAGTGCATGAGTTTGGGCCGGCATCTACGAGCCGGCCAGAAAAAAATCCCTAAAAAACCAAATAGTTACAAAGTATTAGTCCTAAATAACTAGTGCTGGCACGTCCATTGCGATAGTCCTTTCATAGCGCACGGTCAAAGGCGGCCGGGCGAGAGCTGATAAAGCTCAAGGGACAAGGGCGTCCATCCGTGCTGCCATTTGCGGTGCGGGTGCGACGCCCATTTTGTTTTTCGATTTGAATAATCAAGGAGCAAGCAATGGAAGACAAGAAAATGGTAACGGAAGGCACCTTGGAAAAATCGCCATCCTTTTCACGTCGTGATTTTGTATCAGCCGCTTTGGGAGCCTCTCTAATGTCCATGGTACCCCCCGGCGTTCGCAGCGGTGCCTGGGCCGCTGGTTCGGATGCCCCCGAAAAGAAGGAAGTCCGTATCGGCTTCATCCCGCTCACCGATTGCGCCTCGGTTGTCATGGCTTCGGTCATGAAGTTTGATGAGAAGTACGGCATCAAGATTATCCCGACCAAGGAAGCATCGTGGGCGTCGGTGCGCGACAAGCTGGTCAACGGCGAGCTCGACGCCGCCCACGTGCTGTACGGTCTGATCTATGGCGTGCAGCTCGGCGTCGGTGGCCCGAAGAAGGACATGAGCGTGCTGATGAGCCTGAACAACAACGGCCAGGCCATTACGCTGTCCAACCAGCTCAAGGACAAGGGCGCCACCGATGGCAGCAGTCTGGCCAAGCTGGTCGCCAAGAAGGAGAAGGAATACACCTTCGCCCAGACTTTCCCGACCGGCACCCACGCCATGTGGCTGTACTACTGGCTGGCGGCGCAGGGCATCAATCCGATGAAGGACGTCAAGACGATTACCGTGCCGCCGCCGCAGATGGTCGCCAACATGCGTGTCGGCAACATGGATGGTTTCTGCGTCGGCGAGCCGTGGAACAACCGCGCCATCATGGACAACATCGGCTTCACGGCAACAACGACCCAGGACATCTGGACCGATCACCCGGAAAAGGTGCTCGGCACGACTGCCGACTGGGTCAAGCAGAACCCGAACACGGCACGCGCTATGGTCGCGGCTATTCTCGATGCCAGCAAGTGGATCGACGCCTCCATCGCCAACAAGCAGAAGACGGCCGAAACGATTGCCAGCAAGGCTTACGTCAATACCGATACGGAAGTCATCGTCGCCCGCATGCTCGGTCGCTACCAGAATGGTCTGGGCAAGAGCTGGGACGACAAGAACTGCATGAAGTTCTTCAACGAGGGCACGGTCAACTTCCCTTATCTCAGCGACGGCATGTGGTTCATGACCCAGCACAAGCGCTGGGGCTTGCTCAAGAGCCATCCGGATTACCTGGCCATCGCCAAGCAGGTCAATCGCATCGACATCTACAAACAGGGCGCCACCGCTGCCGGCGTTGCCTTGCCGAAGAGCGAGATGCGGACCTCGAAGATGATCGACGGCGTGGTCTGGGATGGCAAGGATCCGGCCAAGTACGCCGATGGTTTCAAGGTCAAGGCATAACGTAATCCGTGAGCAGTCATTTCCGGTTTGACCGGGAATGACGCTTCACGCCACGCTTAGGAGAGTCCCATGAGCACCCTGACGATGGATGTTGATTTTGGCCATAAAAAGCCGGTCGACCACAGCATAAGCAGCCAGCCGGTGGCGGAAATCGTCGCCGAGCCAGCCGAGGAAAAGAAAATGGAAAAAACTGCAACTTTGCCGGCAACCGAAACGGGTACGCCGTTCGCTGAAAAACTGGCCGGCCTCGGCCGCGCCATTCTGCCGCCGGTCGTGGGTATGCTGGTGCTGATTGGCATCTGGTATCTCGCCACGATGAAAGGCGGCAGTATTCCCGGGCCGATACAAACCTGGGATGCCGCGACCGTGCTGTTTGCCGATCCGTTCTACCGCAACGGTCCAAACGATCAGGGTATCGGCTGGAACATCCTGTCTTCGCTGCAGCGCGTCGGCATCGGTTTCGGTTTCGCGGCGCTGGTCGGTATTCCGCTCGGCTTCATCCTCGGTCGCTCGGCATTTTTATCGGCAATGGTCAATCCGATCATCAGCCTGCTGCGTCCGGTTTCGCCGCTGGCCTGGCTGCCGATCGGCCTGCTCGTTTTCAAGAAGGCTGACCCGGCGGCGACCTACACCATTTTCATCTGCTCGATCTGGCCGATGATCATGAATACGGCCCAAGGCGTTCAGCGTGTGCCGCAGGATTACCTCAACGTTGCTCGCGTGCTGGCTTTGTCGGAATGGAAGGTGGTCACCAAAATCCTTTTTCCGGCCGTGCTGCCTTACATGCTGACCGGTATTCGCCTATCGATCGGCACCGCGTGGCTGGTTATCGTCGCCGCTGAAATGCTCACGGGTGGTGTTGGTATCGGCTTCTGGGTGTGGGACGAATGGAACAACCTCAAGGTTGAACACATCATCATCGCCATCTTTGTGATCGGTATCGTTGGCTTGCTGCTTGAACAGGCGCTGATCATGCTCGCCAAAAAGCTGACCAAAGAATCCGTCTGAACCGGGAGAACATCATGGAAAAATACGTACAGATTGAACGTGTCGGTCAGACCTTCGATACCAAGAAGGGCAAGTTTGTCGCCCTGCGTGACATTGATTTGACCATCAAGCAAGGTGAATTCATTGCCCTGATCGGTCACTCAGGTTGCGGCAAATCAACCCTCTTGAACCTGATCGCCGGCCTGACTTTGCCGACCACTGGCGTGCTGCTGCTGGAGGACCGCGAGATTAACGGCCCCGGCCCGGAACGCGCTGTGGTTTTCCAGAACCACAGCTTGCTGCCCTGGTTAACCTGCTTTGAAAATGTCTATCTTGCCGTTGAACGCGTTTTTGGTGAAAAGGAAGGTAAGCAACAGCTCAAGGACAGGACGGCAGCCGCCATTAATCTGGTTGGCCTCGATCACGCCAGTGGCAAGTACCCGAATGAGATTTCTGGCGGCATGAAGCAGCGTGTTGGGATTGCTCGTGCGCTGTCCATGCAACCCAAGGTGCTGCTGATGGACGAGCCTTTTGGTGCGCTGGATGCCCTGACCCGTGCCAAGTTACAGGACGAGTTGATGAAAATTTGCGAGGCGACCAAGGCAACGACGGTTATGGTCACCCACGATGTCGACGAAGCGGTACTGCTCTCCGACCGTATCGTGATGATGACCAACGGCCCTGCAGCAACCATCGGTGAGGTGCTCGATGTCAAGTTGCCGCGCCCACGGCATCGCCTGACCTTGGCGCACGACCCGGATTACATCCGCTACCGTGCTGCGGTGCTGGAATTCCTCTACGAGAAGCAGGCACACGTCGAAAAAATCGCCGCTTAATAAATCCTTTACCTCCATCGTCGCCACGTTCTCTCTCCTTTGGCGACATTTGCCCACCGCTTGATTGCGGTGGGCATTTTTTTTGCCAATTGATTCATCCCCTTGATTTTTCTTTGATCACAGGTATGGTTGGCTCGTTCAATTCACAGAAATACTGATGCTGATTTCAACAAGCAAGTTGTCGAGCAAGATACTCGGCACGCTGTTCGTGTTTTTTTTGGTGGCCCTGAGTGCCATTGGCATGACCTTGGCCATTTCCTGGCAACTCGAAGGTGTCGCTGCAGCGATCAATGACGCCGGTAGCCAGCGTATGCGCAGCTACCGGATTGGCCACCTGATAGGGCACGTTGGTGATGGTGGTGAGCGTGGCAAGCAGGCTTTGCTCGGGCTTGGGCGTGAAATAGAGAATTTCGACAAGGTACTGGCTGATTTGCAGAATGGCGACCCGGAACGCCCGATGGCGCCGCCACGCGACGACGATGTTCAGCAGCAACTCCTAGCTGTCGAGGCAACATGGCGCTTTTCCGTCAAGCCGATGGTGCTGGATTTCATGAATGCCAGTACGAATCAGCGAGTCAGGTCAGACGAGCGTTTTGATGCCGAGCTGGAGGGGTTTGTCAGCCGTATCAATGATCTTGTTCTGGCCATGGAGCTGGACTATGCGAGCAATACCAAACTGTTGCGGACGATGCAGGCGGCACTGGTTTTGCTCGCCATACTCGGGACGGCTGTTCTGGTTCGGTTTTTTGTGCAGCTTGTCATCAGGCCGGTGCATGTCTTGCATGCTGGCATGCGGCGTATGACCGGCAACGATCTAACAGTGCGTTTGCCAGTCAATACCAATGACGAACTCGGCGGCTTGGCGAATGGCTTCAATCAGATGGCAGAACATCTGCAGTTGGCCTATAGCACCCTGGAAGAAAGAGTCATCGAGAAAACTCGCAGTCTGGCTGAACGCAATCAGGCGCTGGGGACGCTTTACTCGGTGACGGCTCTGCTAAGCGAGCCGGCACCGATTGAAACGCTGTGCAACAGTTTTCTGCAGAGTATCAAGCAGGCGCTGGGGGCGGATGGTGGCGCCGTGCGACTCTACTCCCCGCAGACAGAGGTGCTCTATCTGGTGGCGCATGATGGCTTGTCCGAGGAGTTTATTGCCCGTGAGGCGGCGATGAACTGTGGTGACTGCCTATGTGGTGAGTTGGTACGTGGCGCGATGCCGGTGGCGTTTGATACGGTCAACCCGCCAAAAGGCATGAAATTATTCACTTGTGTGCGCGAGGGGTTTGCGACAGCGACTGCCTTCAATATCGTTTACGACAAGCACCGCCTGGGGGTCTTCAATCTGTATTTTTGCCAGAAGCATCCGCTCGATGAGTCTGAAATGCAGTTGTTGGAAACCCTGGGTCAGCATCTTGGTGTGGCCATTGAAAACCAGCGCCTGAAATCGCGGGAGAAGGAATTGGCTGTTTCCGAGGAGCGTAACCTGCTGGCCCAGGAACTGCACGACTCAATTGCCCAAGGCCTCGCTTTTCTCAATATCCAGGTGCAGTTGCTGCAGGACTCGTTGCGCAAAGGGCGCTCAGAGGAGGCCATGCAAACTGCCGGCCAGTTGCGCGAGGGCGTACAGGAAAGCTACGACGATGTACGTGAGTTGCTCGTGCATTTCCGTACCCGAGTCCACCAGTCTGATCTTGATACGGCGATTCGCTCGACCCTGGCAAAATTTGAGGGGCAGACCAGTATCCATACCAATTTCGTGCGCTTGGGCGAAGGCGCGCCACTACAGCCCACCGACGAAATTCAGGTCATGCATATTGTTCAGGAGTCGCTCTCCAACATCCGCAAGCATGCCCAGGCCGGCATGGTTGAAGTAACGGTTCGTCGTAGCATGGGCCAATTGAGCGTCGAGGTGGCCGATGATGGCCAAGGTTTCGATGTACTCAATGAACCCCGTGTTTTATCCGATCGCCATGTCGGACTGAAGATCATGCGCGAACGAGCCCACCGGGTAGGCGGTGAGTGCCTTGTATCATCAACAATCGGCCAGGGAACCAAGGTGGTTCTCAACCTGCCCAGGTTGCAGAAAGAGATAGCTTGAAATGACAACAAAAATCCGTGTATTGCTGGTCGATGACCACACCCTGTTTCGCAGCGGCATCAAGTCGTTGTTGCAACGTAGTGAAGAGTTCGAGGTGGTGGACGAGGCGGGTGATGGACTGGAGGGGATCAAGCGTGCACGCTCGCACAAACCCGATGTGGTCTTGCTTGATCTGCACATGCCAGGTGTTTCCGGGCTTGAGGCGGTCAAGGTGATTGCCGAAGAACTGCCGGAGGTGCGGGTACTCATGCTGACAGTCTCGGAGGATGCGCAGGATTTGATGGATGCCCTGCGTGGTGGAGCCTGTGGCTATTTGTTGAAAAATATCGAGACTGATGCCTTGCTGGATGCAATTCGTCGCGCTGCGCAGGGTGAATCCGTCGTCTCGCCGCAGATGACCGCGCAGTTAATTCAGGGTGTGCGCAACCCGGTGAAGGTGGCCGGCACAGCGGTGGAGCGTGATAAATTTTCCCCACGTGAGCGGGACATCATTACCTGCCTGGCGCAGGGTGAAAGCAACAAGGAGATTGCCCGCGCACTTGACCTGGCCGAGAGCACAGTAAAAATCCACGTGCAGAATATTTTCAAGAAGCTGAATATGACGAGCCGCGTTCAAGTCGCACTTTATGCGGTTGAACACGGTTTCGGTCAACAATCAAAATCGCCTGAACCCGGCCGCTGACAGGCGGTTGTGGTCAGTTAACTTCGGACGCGATGGGGTGAGTCCGCTGCAGGTGCGCGTAAGTCGCGGCGAGATCCTTGACATGCTGATATTCGCCAACTTCCAGCGCATGTTGCATGTTTTCGATAATCATGGAATGCAACTGATAGACACCTTGCGGTGTACATAAAAGCTGTTCGCTCATTTCCGCTGCGACAACTACCGGAATGTGTTCGTGCTCGGCAATTGCTTCAATTTCACCGCGTTCGAGATCGCAATAGTCAATAACATCTTGTATCGATAGCATGTTTTTTGTCTCCAGAATACTCAAGGAATCAACGGGGAGAACTCACCCGGATAATGAGGACGTTCTGTCCACCTTGTATTTGTTATCGGTAGAGGACTTCTTTATTTCTAGTAGAAATACTCTAAATTACAAGCTCAAATATGTAAGCGTCCGGCCGGGAGGGCAAGGCCAAGCTGCAGGCGGGTGATTGTTGGCAGCAGATCAAGACGGGTGGTTTTTTTGAGTTGCACAGCTTGTTCGCGCATGATTTCAAGCGTCGTGTCGACCGGCGTGCCGGCACAGGCAAAGGCAATTGTGTTGCCGCTGTCGCAGGAGGGGAAAACGACTACGCGCCCATCGAAAGCGCTGCCTATTCGCGTAACGCTGGCCTGAAACCTCCGGCTACGGCCAAGCAAATTAACCGCCAGCACGCCGTCATCGGAGAGTCGGGCGCGACACGCCTGGTAAAATGGCAGAGTGTCCAGTACGCCAGCACGGGCATCGTCATCAAAGCCGTCAAGCAGGATGCTGTCGAAGCGGGTTTCGCCGCGCAACATGTATTCAGCACCATCTTCGATAACGACACGCAAGCGATGCAGATCGTTCGGTAGTTTGAAATATTGGCGGGCAACGTATTCAACCTGTGGGTTGATTTCAACCGCCGTGATCCGGCATTCAGGCAGGTAGCGATAAATGAATTTGGCCAGCGAACCGGCGCCGAGTCCAATCAACAGGGCGTTGCGTGGCCAGCGCCCGGCGGGACGCAACAACAGGCTGGACATCATCTCACGGGTATAAGACAGCTCCAGCGACCAGGGGCGGGCGATACGCATGGCGCCCTGGACCCATTCAGAGCCAAAATGAAGATAACGGACGCCTGATTCTTCGCTGATGTCGACTGAGTGTCTGGGGAGTGATTTGCTGGGTTTCATGGCGGTAATTTTACTGTGATCGTGGGCCCGAAGGATCTTCCCAGCACTCCCGGCATTTGAGGCCATGCCGGAGGCGGAGTAATATTTCAAAAATTATCGGCAATGAGGCTGACATCATGAAATTTACCAAACCTCCATTCGGTCGCCTGCTGGCTGTGCTCTCCGTGCTTGGAACTATGGCAGCCTGCAGTTCTCAGCCACCACAAAACGAGTCCCCTTGGCTCACCGGCTACACCTGCTGCAACCTGCATTACGATGGTGACTGGATTAGTGATGCCAATTACACCGACCTTCCATTTATTCCGGCTGGAACGCCGATTTCAGTGGCTTATCCCGCCAAGGATGGCTACCGGGCTTACGCCACCATCGGCGGCCGACCTTTCCGCCTCGGGCTGGATTTTGGACGGGCAGTCGAAGGGACAGAACAATGGGTAAGCAAGATCGTAATGCGTGACGATCCGCGTATTAACAACGCCGCATGGGCGCTTGATGTTCGTCAGGCGATTGCGCAAGGCAAGGTTATGGTCGGCATGAGCAAAGAGCAGGTGCTGACAGCTGTTGGCTACCCGTTGCCGACCAAAACACCGAATCTTGACTCCAATGTCTGGCGCTATTGGCAAAACACCGTCACCCAGTACGATGTGCACTGGGAAAATGAGCGTGTTTCGCAGGTTGCCAAGGCCAGCGAAACCAAAGGTGGTTTGCCGGTCATCATGCCGGGCAAGTCGGCAAAATAGGAAGCCAAAAAACCTGTGTTTTTAGCAGTCGACCGCAACATCCGTCAAGGTGATCAATTCACCTTGCGCCAGCCGCGGCGTTCCAGGCAGGAGTGCATGCGCCGCACAGTGGCTTTGGTCACTGTGCCGTCGTTACCTGAGTAAGTCTGAACCTTGCAGTCTCTTTCATCGCGCCCATAGTCTTCATCCGTCGCGCCATGTTTTTCCCAATGCCAGTCAGGGAATAGGGCGCAGCCGCCCAGGCAGAGCAGAAGAGGGGTCAAGAAGCGAAGCTTTGAGGTCATCCTGCAGTTTATTCCGAGCGCTGTACGCACGGTGAAAGTACCACGAGCGTAGCCTTGATATTGAAAATAACGCCTTGATTTATATGTGTAATTGGCATTAGTTTTGGTACCCCCAGGTGGAATCGAACCACCAATTCGCCCTTAGGAGGGGCGTGTTATATCCATTTAACTATGGAGGCACTTGCGAAGCGCGCATTGTACCGGGCCGCTTCTCCTTGTGATAGATTGCCCTTTCCTAATAAAACAAAAATCAGGGGAGACATCCGTGTTTACAAGCTTTCAGCGGCGCCCGATTGCCCAGCAATTGATGATTTTGACAATGGCGGTGTTGTTTGCCATTTTCGCTATTCTTACTTTGGTCGTGTAGCGCAATGCGGATAGTGCTGCGCTGACTGTCGCCGAGCACAATCTTGAGCATGAGGCGCGGATCATGGCGGGAATGCTCGATTCGATTTTCGAGTCGGTCAAGGATCGTGGCGAACGGCAATCGCAGTTTTTCCTCAAGTATGTTGGCGGAACGCCAACTCTGTCGCCGGAGTCGTCAAAAGTCGGTGCTGGCGAGCAAGGTCGTGGCTTTGCCGTGGTGGCCGATGAAGTGCGAAAATTGGCCGAACGAACAGCACTGTCTACGCAGGAGATTTCAACGACGGTGAGGGCCATTCTCGAAGAGACCAGCGTCGCGGTGAAGCGCATGCAAGTGGTGAGCGCCAGCATGGCTGGCAGCGTTGGTTTGGCGCGTGAAGCTGGTGAGTCGCTGTCACTGATCGATGAACATGCGCGGCAGACAGTTGAGACGGTACAAAGCATTGCCGATAGTACGCGCGAACAAAGTGCCGCCAGCCAGGAAATTGCCCGGCTCGTCGAAAGCATCGCTCAGATGGCCGAAGGCAGCAGCAGTCGTGCGGTCAACAACACCGAGCGGGCGAAAAATTTGCAACGTCTGGCAACAGAGTTGCAGGCACAGTTGTCCCGCTTCACGACGTAAAACGTTAGAATTCGGGCATTCCCAACACGGCGCCTTGCGGGGCGCCGTTTTTAATTGGTGCTATGCCCTACCTAAAACTTGCTGATGCCTGTCTCGCCTACGGCCACGTGCCGCTTCTTGATCACACTGATTTTTTGCTTGACCCGGGTGAGCGTGTTGCGCTGATCGGGCGCAACGGAACCGGGAAATCCTCGCTGCTGGCAGCGCTTGCAGCAGGCACCGGACGCGGCAAACTGGATGATGGCGAAGTCTGGGTGCAACCTGGTATTCGTGTTGGCTACGTGCCGCAGGAGCCGCCCTTTGACATGGATGTGACTGTCTTTGAGGCAGTTGTCTCCGGTATGGGCGAAACTTCCAAGTTCCTCGCCGAGTATCACGAAGTTGTTCATCATCTGTCAGAAGGGGCTGGTGATCAGGATGAGTTGTTGGCACGCAGGGAAATCTTGCAGCACGAACTTGAAACTCGTGGCGCATGGGCCTATGAGGCACAGGCCGAGAAGGTGATTGACCGCTTCGGCCTCGATCCCGAAGCTAATGTCGGCAGCCTCTCAGGTGGCCAGAAAAAACGTTTGGCTCTGGCTCAGGCGCTGGCCGTGGCGCCTGAAGTGCTACTGCTCGACGAACCGACCAATCACCTGGATATTGCGGCCATTGAATGGCTGGAAAACCTGCTGATTGAAACCGGGACCACGCTGTTTTTCATTACTCACGACCGATCTTTTCTCAACCGTGTATGTACGCGCATCGTTGAACTGGATCGTGGCAAATTGGTCAGCTTCCCCGGTAGTTTTGCCGAGTATCAGCAGCGCAAGGAAGCCTTGCTGCATGAGGAGGGGCTGGCCAATGCGCGTGCTGACAAACTGCTCAAGGAAGAAGAAGTCTGGATTCGCAAAGGTGTTGAAGCTCGGCGTACGCGGGCTGTTTTCCGTGTTCAGCGGCTGGATATCCTGCGTGCCGAAAGGCAGGCGCGGCGCGAGCGTATGGGCAAGGTCAATCTGCAACTTGATTCGGGCGACAAGAGCGGCAAACTGGTCGCCGAACTGGAGCATGTGAACAAATCTTACGGTCAACGCCAGATTGTGCGTGATTTTTCGGCACGTATTCAGCGCGGTGACAAGATCGGACTGATCGGTCCCAATGGCGCCGGGAAAACCACACTACTACGCATGATTCTTGGCGAACTGCAGCCCGATGACGGGATTGTTCGCATGGGGACCAAAATTGATGTGGCGTATTTTGATCAGTTTCGCACCCAGCTCAACCCGGATTCGACACTGATTGATGTCATTTCGCCAGGTTCGGATTTCGTTGAAATTGGTGGCGCACGCAAGCATGTGATCGGCTATCTGGAAGATTTTTTGTTCGCGCCGGAGCGTTCGCGTTCACCGGTCAGCTCCTTGTCCGGTGGCGAGCGCAATCGCCTCCTGCTGGCCCGTTTGTTTGCCAAGCCGGCAAATGTGCTGGTGCTCGATGAGCCAACCAACGACCTCGATATCGAAACCCTGGAGTTGCTCGAAGAACTGCTGGCCAACTACGATGGCACCCTGTTTCTGGTCAGCCACGACCGGACTTTTCTCGACAATGTCGTCACCCAGACCATTGCTTCTGAAGGTAACGGCGGCTGGCGCGAATATGCCGGTGGTTACAGCGATTGGGCCAATTACAAGGCCAGTGTTCAGAAGGAAGAGGCGGCTCGCCAAAAAGCCGAGGCTAAATTGCCTGCAAAGCAAGTTGAGCCGCTTAAGGCCAAGCTTGAGAAGCGGTCATGGAAAGAACAAAAAGAACTGGATGGTCTACCTGGGAAAATTGCCGGTCTGGAAAGCGAGCAACTTGAGTTGAGCAAGCGTCTCGAGGATGCCAGTATTTACCAGAGTGACCCGGCCGCAGCGCAAAAGGCTGCTGACCGACTGGTGGCAATTGATGATGAATTGATTGTCTTGCTTGAGCGTTGGGAGACGCTTGAAGCGAGCTCGGGTGGCGCGGTCTAGGGCGGTCTTAGCTGCCTTCTTCAGGTCCGTCAGCTTCGCGCGCCGGCATCGGGTCGACGCCGATGCGCTGGCGGACCGCTTCCGGGCTAATGTTGAGTAAGTGGCCAATATCAATGTAATCGTCGGGTAGGGCCGGATTGTCCCAGCCGTGCGACGAATGGCGGGCTAGTCGCACGGCCAGTGCGACATTGTGTTCGCGGAGATTGTTGCTCTCTGCCCCAAGTACGTGCTGCAATAGCTCTGGCAGATGCCAGACGCGGCATAGCGCTTCCTGAATTTCCTCAAAGCTCAGCCCCAGCGTATTGCGCTGTGCATCCACACTTCGTAAATTGGGGTGTGCCAGTTGCTGGGCATGTATTTCGAGACCGAGGCTGGGGGCGAAAGTCCACACCAGCAGTTCGGCCAGATCGTGCAGCAGGGCGGCGATGCGGACTTCTTCCATGTTGACGTCGTTACGCCAGATTGCCCATTCCTGTGCATAGTCGGCCGCACGTTGCGAGCGACGAATGATTTGCAAGACACCAAGCAGGGCGTGTTTGTCCTCACCCTTGAGCATGCCTTCGATGGTCGGTAGATCGTTAAAACGTTTGAAGAAGGGTTCTACACCTATCATCATCACTGCGCTGGCGATGGTCGTTATGTCGCGTTGCAGGGAACGACTGCCGATGCTCTGGGTGAAGGCAAAAACCCGTGCCGTCATCATCGGGTCCTGAACAACGACGCGGGAAAGTTCGCGGGCATCGACGTCATCAATGTGTTGCCGCATTTCGTCAAGCCGGCGCTTGGTTACGCGCAACACTGGCAGGCTGTTATTGCTGAAGAGCAATACCCAGGCATCAATATCCTGTAACGGGTGATCAAGCATGCGGTGCTCCCCTGTGGCGTTTTCCATTCTGCGTTGAGGCGAGTTTAAGGGGGGATGCGCAGGCCAGCAAGGTCGCTCATGCGATAATCAACGCCTTTCTGATAAATCATTGATTCCCATGCGCTACGCCATCATTCCTGTAACTCCATTCGAGCAAAACTGCACCGTATTCTGGTGTGAAAAAACCGGTCAGGCAGCGGTGATTGATCCGGGTGGCGATATTGATCGTATTCTTCAGTTGCTGAAGGATGAAAAGCTGACGCTGGCCAAGATTCTTGTGACGCATGGTCACATTGATCACGCCGGCGGTGTGGGTGCGTTGGCCGAGCGTACCGGTGTGGCGATCGAAGGACCGCATGAGGAGGATCGTTTCTGGATCGACGGCATGCCGCAGCAAAGCAAGATGTTCGGTTTTCCCAATGTGCAGAGCTTCACTCCGACGCGTTGGCTCAAGGCTGGTGACAAAGTGAATTTTGGCGAGGTTGAGCTGGATGTTCTGCATTGCCCTGGCCATACGCCGGGCCATGTGGTTTTTTTCCATGCATCCAGCAGTCTGGTTCAGGTCGGCGACGTGCTGTTCCAAGGCTCGATTGGTCGCACGGACTTCCCGCGAGGGGATCACGAAACGCTGATTCGTTCGATCAAGGAACAGTTGTTTCCGCTCGGTGATGACGTCGAGTTCATACCGGGCCACGGCCCGATGTCGAACTTTGGCGAGGAGCGACGCTACAACCCGTTCCTCAGCGGTAAGTTTGGCTGAGTCTTGAGGCTCAAGCTACCGGGTTGATTTTAGCCGCCCAGTTGAGGGCGGTAAGCTGGGCATCAACGTAGGTATTGCCATCAAAGGGCAACTTTATAATTTGTCTTTTGGCGGCAGAGTAGTCGCGCGATTCGGCAAGGACAATCAGTTCCAGCAGGTTGCCCAGCGCGCCCTCATGCGCCGAAAGCGCATGCGCAATAGGTTCCGGCAGCGTGAGTTGCTGAAGAATTTCGCTGATTGACATGTTGAGAAGTACATTGAGCAGGGAAAATGAGCCAACCATGAAGGCGGCGTCATTCAGGTGTTCAATCCCTGTTTCAGCGGCAAAGTGAGCCGAGAGTATTTCCATCAGGCGGCCGCGGGCGGCGGCTTTTTGCAGCAGTGGGTTAGGCTGTTGTCCATTGTTGGGGTCTGCATAGACTAGGAGTTGCAGCCAGCGCTGAAGCTGTCGGCGACCGAGCAGATTGATTGCTTGGGAAAAGCTGGTAATTGGCGTGCGTGGCGCATTGGCGGCTGAATTGACCAAGCGCAGCAAGCTGTAAGAGAGCTTGGATTCATGGCGGAAAATTCCTTCCAGTGCATCGGTGTCGGCATCGGCAGCGATCAGGTTGAGCATTTCGAGCAGCTTTAGGCGCGTTACATCTGCTTTTTTGCCGTTCGTGACCCTGGTCATCAAAAACTCGCCGGTGGCTAGTGTGCAAGCATTGGCTAACACCCATTGGTGATCGGCATGGCTCTGCACATCGGTGGCAACCACAACGCTGCGACTGGCGACGCCCAGCAGGGTATAGGGCGGCAGGGTGCGCGCGTGGCCGGCGCCGATCAGCAGGTAATCCCAAGTGCCAGCAGCGGGTAGTTTCTCATTGATGCTGGCGATTGCTGCGACTTTGCGTCGTGCCTGGCGCACGCTGGCTTCGAGTTGCTTGAGGGCTTCCGGTGCTGTTTCATTGGCTTTTGGAGAGAACAGAGTGATAGCGCGCTCGCCGAGTGGATTGACCGGAGGGAGGGCTTCGCAGGCAGGGATAAACCAGGGTTGGCGCTGATCAAATTCATTGAGCAACGGGTTGTTGCAGAGGCGCAGGATCGCGGCACTGGCTTTTTCAGGCTGACGGCCGCCCTCGACCAAGTAGGCTGACCAGGCATCGTTGGCGCCAAGTAGAGGATGGATCAGCAGGAGGTCGGATGTCGGCATAATCAGGTTCTCAGTGGATTCGCGGGTGATGTTAGCAAATTCCATTGTTGTTTTGGAGGCAGGGCAGCGATCTGTTGCGGTCGACGGCTTAAAAGGCGAAGTTTTTATCATCAACCGTTGAGTGCTTCGTTATTACGCTCGGTGACTTTTGTCTGCTGCTGGCTTTTGAGGTGATGTTCTGATCCACTTCAGTAGTGGCAGAGCTTTTTTGCCTTTGAGGTAAAATACGGCGCAATCAAGTGAACGGGCTGTCCATGAAAACATGTTTCCTCGACTTCGAGCAGTCGATCGCCGACCTCGAAGCCAAGATAGAAGAGTTCCGCAGTGTCCAGAGTGACTCTGCGGTTGATATTTCGACAGAAATTGATCAGCTTAAGGTCAAGAGCACCCAACTGACCAAGGATATCTACGCCAAGCTGACACCATGGCAAATTTCGCAGGTTTCGCGACATCCGCAACGGCCCTATACGCTCGACTATCTGTCGCTGATCTTCACTGATTTTGAAGAGTTGCACGGTGATCGTTCCTTTGCCGATGATCATGCCATCGTTGGTGGCATGGCCAGACTCAATGGCCAGCCAGTGATGGTGATTGGCCATCAGAAAGGGCGAGATACCAAGGAAAAGATTTTCCGCAATTTCGGCATGCCGCGTCCGGAAGGCTATCGCAAGGCCTTGCGTCTGATGAAGCTGGCAGAAAAATTCGGTATCCCGGTTATTACTTTTGTTGATACGCCGGGTGCTTACCCAGGTATTGACGCCGAGGAGCGTGGTCAGTCAGAGGCTATTGGGCGCAATCTCTATGTAATGGCTGAGCTGAAGGTTCCTATTATTGTCACCATCATTGGTGAAGGCGGTTCCGGTGGTGCCCTGGCGATTGCCGTTGGCGATATGGTTCAGATGTTGCAGTATTCGACCTATTCCGTGATCTCTCCTGAAGGCTGCGCAACCATTCTCTGGAAGAGTGCCGAGCGCGCTCCCGAGGCCGCGGAAACCATGGGGATCACCGCTCAGCGACTAAAGTCACAGGGTCTGATCGACAAGATTGTCAACGAGCCTTTGGGTGGCGCCCATCGCGATCACGCTGCAATGGCACAAAACCTCAAAAAATCCCTGCAGGAAGCCCTCAAGCACTATGCCGGCATGCCAACTGCCGAGTTGCTGGAAGCTCGTTTTGAGCGGTTGATGAGTTATGGTCGCTTCAAGGAACAAGCTGTCAAATGACTTGTTAAGTCGGGTAGGTGACTTTGTCGCCACCCGGACTGAACAGGATGAATCGTTGGTGGTCGGCCTCTCCGGAGGTTGTGATTCTGTAGTGTTGCTACACCTGCTGGCCAGCCTGGGCTTGGGGCATCGGCTTTCTGCGGTGCATGTCCATCATGGGCTATCGTCTAACGCTGATTATTGGGCTGATTTTTGTTCCAGCCTTTGTGCGCAACTTGGCGTAATGCTGCTGGTCAAGCGTGTTGACGTCGATCTCAGGTCTGGCCAAGGTCTGGAGGCGGCAGCTCGTGCTGCTCGTTACGCGGCTTTTTCCGCGTGCAACCAACACACATTCTTTCTGGCGCATCACCAAGGTGATCAAGCAGAAACCCTGCTTTTTAATCTGCTACGCGGATCAGGCGTGGCAGGTGCTGCCGCAATGGCTGATCAACGTCAGCATGGCGAGCTACGTATCCTGCGCCCCTTGTTGAATATATCGAGATCAGCCCTTGAGGCATATGCCCTGATCAATAAGCTTGCCTGGATTGAAGATGAGAGCAACGCAGACACCACACTGACGCGAAATTTTCTGCGTCACCAGGTGTTGACCGTAATCAATCAGCGTTTTCCGGCGGCCGAACAAAATCTTGCCCAAGCCGCCAGAAACTTTGCGGAAGCCAGTGAATTGCTCGATGAACTGGCGCTGGCCGATTGGCAGATGGCCTGCGATGGCGAAGCCTTGCATCTGGCACGCCTGCGCATGTTGTCAGCGCAACGGATCAAGAATCTTCTGCGCTTTCGCTTGCGCCAATTAACCTGGCAGGCGCCGGTCGCCGCCCGCCTTGATGAATTTGTGCGTCAGTTGATGACGGCAGGGCCGGATCGTCATCCTGAACTCAAACTGGTAGCCGGCATCATGCGTGCCGGGAAAGGGCGCTTGATCTGGATGGCGCAAAAGTAACATTCTGTTACCAAGCGACGTTTCGTAGTCAGACCCCTTAAGTTACAATCGCAAGATTACTTTTTTGCTCATCAGGCCATGATTACTGGATCCATTGTCGCAATTGTTACGCCCATGCATGAGGACGGCAGCCTCGATCTGACCTCCCTGCGTAATTTGGTGGATTTCCATGTGCGCGAGGGCACGGATGCCATCGTGATTGTCGGTACCACCGGAGAGTCGCCAACGGTAAATGTCGATGAGCACTGCGAACTTATTCGCGTGACGGTCGACCACGCCGCGGGCCGCATTCCAGTGATTGCTGGAACTGGCGCAAATTCGACGGCAGAAGCCATCGAACTCACCGAATTTGCCAAGAAGGCCGGCGCCGACATGGCCTTGTCCGTTGTGCCTTACTACAACAAGCCAACTCAGGAAGGCCTTTATCGCCACTTCAAAGCAATTGCTGAAGCGGTTGAGTTGCCGATCCTGCTTTATAACGTACCGGGCCGGACGGTGGCCGACATGGCCAACGATACTATCCTTCGTCTGGCGCAGGTGCCGGGTATCGTTGGTGTCAAGGATGCCACTGGCAATCTCGATCGTGCCTGTGACCTGATCGCCCGTGCCCCCAAGAGTTTTGCGCTCTACAGTGGTGATGACATGACCTGCGTCGCGTCCATCATGCTTGGCTTCCATGGCAATATTTCGGTAACTGCCAATGTGGCACCGCGTCTAATGCACGAAATGTGCGTAGCGGCGGCTGCTGGTGATGTTGCCAAGGCCCGTGAAATCCATTTCAAGCTGCTCGGTCTGCATCGCGACCTGTTCTGCGAAGCCAATCCGATACCTGTCAAGTGGGCTGTGCAACAGCTTGGCTTGATGTCTGGCGGTATTCGCTTGCCGCTGACTGCGCTGTCTGAAGTCAATCAGCCGCGAGTGCTTGCAGCTATGCAGCAAGCCGGCTTGGTGGCTTGACGGAGTGATCATGAAATATCGGTTTTCCAGCCTTACCCTGGCCTTGCTTGCAGCGACGGTGACAGGTTGCAGCATACTTCCTGACTCGCCCAAGATTGAATACAAGTCGGCGGGCAAGGCACCATCGCTAGAGGTTCCACCGGATCTGTCACAGATTGCCCGCGATGATCGCTTCGCGGTACCGGATGCGGCGGGCAAGGGTTCGGCAACTTTTTCGGCATACAGTGCTGATCGGACGCCGCTGGCCCAGGGGCAGAATTCAGTCGTCCTCCCAACAGTAGATAAGGTGCGCGTTGAACGTTCAGGCAATCAGCGTTGGCTGGTTGTTGCCGTACCTGCCGACAAGCTATGGGATACGGTCAAGGATTTCTGGCAGGAAACGGGTTTCCTGATAAATGTTGAACGCCCTGAAGCCGGTGTGATGGAAACTGATTGGGCAGAAAATCGTGCCAAGATAGGTGATGACGTTATCCGAAATACAATTGGCAGGCTCCTGGATTCGCTCTATTCAACCGGTGAGCGAGACAAGTTCCGTACTCGCTTCGAGCAGGGGGCTGAGCTTGGCACGACCGATGTTTTCATCAGCCATCGGGGCATGGAAGAGGTTTATACCAACTCGGCCAAAGATGACACCCGTTGGCAACCACGTCCGGCTGATCCTGAGCTTGAAGCGGAGATGCTACGTCGCCTGATGGTGCGTTTAGGGAGTGAAGAGAAGCGTGCGGCAACATCGCTGGCTTCCGTCAAGGCCGAGCCAAGGGCCAAGTTGGCCAAGTCGGATGATGGTGCAGGAACTCTTGAAGTGCTGGAGCGTTTTGATCGCGCTTGGCGACGCGTGGGCCTGGCACTTGACCGCGTGGGTTTTACTGTCGAGGATAGGGATCGTTCGAAAGGTCTGTATTTCGTGCGTTACGTTGATCCCGAGGTGGATAACGCGAAGAAAGATAGCGGTGGCATGATGTCCAAGCTGGCTTTCTGGAAGAGTTCAGAGCCGCTGGCCAGTTCCAAGGTCCAGTATCGCATCTACGTGCGTGATAGTGGGCCGGGAACGACAGTTCAGGTTTTGTCGAGCGAAGGTGGGGCTGACAAATCAGAGACAGCCAAGAAAATTCTTAATCTGCTCTACCAGCAGCTTCAGTGATTTACTTTGCTTCAGAAGAGGCTCCTGCGGGAGCCTTTTTTAGTTTACAGGCGAGACCAAAAAATCCAGACGAAAAAAAGCGGGGCATAAGCCCCGCTTTTCATGAAGCGCGAAGAATTACTTCTTTTCAGCAGCAGGAGCGGCCGGAGCAGCTTCAGCAGGCTTGGCGGCTTCAGCCGGAGCAGCAGCAGGAGCGGCCGGAGCAGCTTCAGCAGGCTTGGCGGCTTCAGCCGGAGCAGCAGCAGGAGCGGCCGGAGCAGCTTCAGCAGGCTTGGCGGCTTCAGCCGGAGC
>ERZ724516.645-NODE-645-length-21333-cov-8.257355_pt1 | contig 21333 bp, 24 predicted proteins | sample MGYA00376049_ERZ724516 | MGnify/ENA primary metagenome ERZ724516 (study PRJEB28724, sample SAMN07190886) | activated sludge metagenome | isolation source: activated sludge of sewage treatment plant in Hong Hong | place: USA: Christiansburg, Virginia | collected... | reverse complement strand
GCAACACGAAAAGCATATTTCAATAGCGCCTCATCATGCCCGTAGACCAGCGCCAGATCGTACTTATGGCCCGGCAGCCAACCGCGAAATACAGCGCGCTGCTTGGTGATTGGCCCCACTTCGGCCAGGAAGGGCAAATTTTCAAGCACCGCGACCCGCTTAGGATGGCCGAGCACGGTCAGCCTCGCGTCCGGCCAGGCCGTTGCCAGGGCACGGAGCGCGGGAACAGCAAGCAACGTATCACCGATCCGGGTAACGTTGATCACCAGGATGGATTTCGGGGCTTGACCCATCATGGCGCTTCGACTGCCTTGTGGAACAAGGCTTCCATGCGATCGAGCATCAAGGCCCGTCCGTGGGTCGCGACGACATGTTCCCGCGCCGCCGCTCCAAGACTGCCACGCAGCGACTGGTCGGCCAGGAGTTCGACGATCGCTAGCCGAATGGCATCGGCATCCTGTGCTGGAACGATCCTGGCGGTCAGACCGTCCCTGGCCAGTTCGGGGATGGCCCCGACATTCGTCGTTACACATGGCAAGCCACATGACATGGCCTGCATCAGTGCCTGCGGCACCCCCTCATTGGCATATGACGGCAGCACGAACACATCCAGGGCCTGCAGCCACGGCACGACGTCTGGATGATTGCCGACCAGGCGAACGCGGTCCGGCAAACCCAACTGGGCAATCTGGGCCGTCAATGCCTCTAGCTGCGGGCCGTCGCCGACGATCACGAGGTGCGCCGACGACGGCAATCCCCCGGCAAACGCCTCCACCAGGAAACGGTGCCCTTTCCAGCTGCGCAAGGTAGCCACGATCCCGACCAGCGGGGCGTCTACGGGCAAACCGAGTTGCCGGCGCCGTGCAATCTTCCCCTCGGCATCTGCGGGGCAGTAACGGGTGGCATCGACACCGGTCGGCACGGATACGATGCGATCTGGGGAAACCGACAATGTGGTCAGCAGCTGCTCACGCAAGGCTTCGCCGGTGGTCGCGATATAGCTCGTGGCGCGGGCATAGAGCCAGCGCGTCGCCGCGTTGTTCGACAAGGGGGCGGAAATGTGCCGGGTCCGCACGATGGGCGGCGCCCCGCCAACCAGGCGGCAGGCCAGCGCGGCCAGCCATGCATCGGTCGAACTATGGGTATTGATCACATCAAATTCGTGCTGCTTCAGGTAGGCTCGCAGCGCCAGCACACCGCGCAAGCGCTTGCGGCCGATCGCCAGCGCTTCGACCGGCACCCCGAACCGTGCGGCCTCCTCGAAGATGCGTGCCTCGCGAGGACAAACCAGCCTGACATCATGCCCGCGCTCGATCAGGCCCTGTGCCTCGGACAGGATTCGGATTTCCTGCCCACCCCAGCCGCAAGAGGCTTCCGTGTGAAGGATCCTCATGCGGTGCCAGCCAACGACTCGACCTGTACCTGAAGGCTGTGCAGGCGTGCATAGGCACCGTTTCTGGCGAGCAGTTCGGCATGTCTTCCGGCTTCGCTGACCCGCCCCTCGTTGAGCACGACGATGCGGTTGGCATTCTCGATGGTCGACAGACGGTGGGCAATAACCAGCGTGGTTCGTCCGCGCATCAGTTCATCGAGAGCAGCCTGAACGTGGCGTTCCGATTCGGTATCAAGGGCGGAAGTCGCTTCATCGAGGATGAGGATCGGTGCATCCTTTAGGATTGCCCTGGCGATGGCCAGCCGTTGGCGCTGCCCGCCGGAAAGCTTGACCCCGTTTTCACCGATCATTGTCTCAAATCCATCGGGCAGCGAATCAACGAATTCCAGCGCGTGGGCGGCGCGGGCGGCACTCCGGATCGATTCCGGGGTGGCGTCGCGCTTGGCGCCATAAGCAATGTTGGCGGCAATGGTGTCATTGAAAAGGACCACATCCTGGCTTACCAAGGCAATGTTCTCGCGCAGACTCCGCAACTGGACCTCGGAAAGGCTGTGGCCGTCGATGCGAATCTCGCCCTGGTCGACTGCAAAAAAGCGGGGCAGGAGATTGGCAATGGTGGTCTTGCCACTGCCGGAGGCGCCGACCAAGGCCACACACTCCCCTGGCTGGACGGTCAATGAAATTTCTGCGAGCGCGGGGCGTTCGGCACCCGGATAGGTGAAGGTGACATTCTCGAAATCAATTTGGCCCTGAGCGCGCCCGAGGGTGACAGATCCCGTATCGTCTTCGGAGACTTCGTCAATCAGTGCAAAGACACTCTCGGCGGCCGCGAGCCCGCGCTGGATCGGGGCGTTGACATCGGTGATCCGCCTCAGCGCTGGCAACAGCATCAACATCGCGGTAATGAAGGAGACGAAATTGCCGACGGTCGTCTGGTCGTCGGCCGCCTGCTTGAGTGCAACACCGATGATGATCGCGAAGGCAATCGCTGCAAAGAAGTGAACTATCGGGCTTTGCCCTGCGGAAGCCAGCGTTGCACGCATTGCGAATCCACGCTGTTCGCGTACAGCCTGACGAAAACGATCCATTTCGTAGGCCTGGCCGCCAAAAATCTTGACCACCTTGTAACCTTCGATCGTCTCCTGAAGGACCTGGGTGATCTTGCCCATCGCCTGTTGCAAACCGCGCGCCACCTTGCGCAGTCGCTTACTGAAATAACGCACGGCAACCGCTATCGGCGGCACCATCACGAGCGTGATCAGCGTCAGCTTCCAGTTCAGGTAGAACAGCCATCCCATCAGGGCGATGATCGACAAGGAATCCTTGATCAGCGACGTCAGCGCCGTTGTCGCCGCACCGGTGACGTTCGTAACGTCGTACATGACGCGGGACATCAAGTGGCCTGAAAGGTTGTCGCTGAAATAACGCATCGGCAGATGCACAATGCGGGCAAACATGGCCTGGCGCAGTTCGGTGATGACGTTGTTCGCGACCCAGCTCATTGCATACTCGCCGAGGAATCCGAAGATCGCCCGGGCAAAGAAAATGGCGAGAATGATCAGCGGGTAAATCAGCCACGCCCAGCTGCCCTGCGCTTTGGCGAAACCGTCATCAAGCATGTACTTCATCATGGCCGGGAAAACCGGTTCGGCCAGGGACGCCAGGCCCATGCAGATCATCGCCGCTAGAAACGCCTTCCAGTATGGCCGAACGTAGCTCAAGAGCCGGGAATACAACGCACGACTGCTGGTCATGTCACTGGCCATGCGATTTCCTGAAGGGAGAATGAATGGGCCGGATTATACCTGCCCAAGCGCCACCCCACCCAGCCTGCGGTACAGGGCCAGCAAGCGCTCAGCCATGGCCGACAAGGTCAGGGGCTCGGCGACGGCACGCGCCGCCTGACTCGCCGCGGCTTTGCCGGCGAGTCCGCAGAGATCGTCAAGTCGTGCCGTCAGCGCGCGCGCGTCCAGCGCATCTACCACCCAGCCGTTGACGCCCGGGATCACCCAGGCCTGCGCGCCACAGGTCGTGCTCGTGACAAGCGGCAAGCCGCAAGCCAAGGCCTCCAGCGCGGCATTTGGGCAGGGGTCGTAAAGGGTCGGCAGCACGAAGCCGTCGGCAGCGCCGTACCAGGGCCGGACATCCTTGAGCGGCCCAGTGAAATGGACGCGCCCCGCCAGCCCCAGGCTGGCAGCGAGCGCCTGCATCGCCTTCAGCTTGCGGTCGGCGCCGACGATGGCCAGATGCGCCCGGCCCTCACCTGCGGCGGCGAAAGCGCGCAGCAGTTGCGGCACGCCCTTGCGTTCGAAGCCGCTGCCGACGAAAAGCAGCAAGGGGGCGTCCTGCGCGATGCCGGCCTGCGCCCGGGTCGCATCGCGAAATTCGTCAGCCAAGGAGGGGGTAAAGACTGCCGTGTCGACCCCGTTGTAGATCACCGGCAGCATGTCGGCAGGCAATCCGTAGTAATGGCTCACTTCTGATGCAACCATCGGCGAGTTGCAGATGACCGCGCGCAGCGCTGGATGTTCGAACATCGCCCTTTCGGTCGCCAGCACATAGCGGTGATAGCCCGATGCCCGCTGAGCCAGACGCGGCAGCGGGCCGAGCACCCGCGCCCGATGGGCCAGCCAGGCAGCATGCACGCCGTCGCCGGCGCGAAATATAATGCAGCCGGGAATGCGCTCGTGGCTCTGGGTGATCGCAAAACCGCCACGAGCCATTTCCGCCTGCGCACAGGCGGCAAAGCTGCGGTCGCGCGCGGTGCGTCCGCCGAACAGCCGCGAGTAGGCCGGGTCGCAGGTGATCTGGCGGAATCCCTCGCGCGGCGCACCATCCCAGTTGCGCGTGATCAGCGTGACCTCGGCGCCTTCGCCGGCCAGTGCGCCCAACGCCCGTTCGACGAAGCGCTCGGCGCCGCCATAGGGGTTGTAGCGCTGGCGGATGATGGCAATTTTCATGTCCGCCATTTTAGTGCCAGCCGTTGCCGTTATGGTACTGGTGCCAGCTCTTGTTGTTATTGTGCTGGCAGCAGCCTTTGCCGTTGTATTAACCACGGCCGATATCAACCGTCGTCAGAGATCCGTAGGCGAAATCCAGCTGCGGCCATTCGGCGGCCGGCATCCCGCGCCAGTACGCAAGCAGGACGCGGATGACCCCGGCGTGGGTGACGATGACCACTTCCGGTACGTCCAGTGCGGCGACAAAATCGAGCGCCCGTCGTTGCAGTTCGCGCGGCGATTCCCCGCCCGGCGGAGCATAACCGCCCACATCGGCCGCCCAGGCATCCAGTTCGGCGCGCGGAATCGTGTCCCACGCCCGGCCTTCCCAGACACCGAAATCCATTTCGGCCAGGCGCGCATCGATCAGCGGCTGGGGATGCAGCGCCTCGGCCAGTGCGCGGCAACGCGACAACGGGCTACGCCACACCGGCAAGTCCGTGGGCAGTTCGGCACGCAGGCTCGCGGCCAGGGCTGTTGCATTTTCCGCTTCGAGATCGAGTCGACCGTAACAGATGCCTGCCGCGACCAGCGGCCTCGGGTGACGGATCAAGTGGAGGATCATTTCGCGATGCTCACCAGCAAGCCGAGGTAAAAGGCGATCTCGCTGACCTGCTGCGTGGCCCCCAGGCAATCGCCGGTGTAGCCGCCCAACCAGCGCCGGAATTTGCGCGCCAGCCAGATGGTCGCCAGGGCGGCGAGCCCACAGGCGGCCAGGGCGTTCTCGAAGGGCAGGAAGGGCAACGCGGCCAGCGCGGCCAGCAGGGCGAACAGCAACTCACCACCCGAGAGCCGAGTCGCCAGCGGCTTCGATTTCGCCAGCAAGTCTTCCCGCACATAATCGAGCGTCGCCAGCAACATGGTCGAACAGAAGCGCGACACCGAATGACCGGCCAGCAAAGCGAACGGTACCAGCGTCGCCCCCAGCAAGGCGAGCAGGACGAACTTCCCGAGCAAGGCCAGCACCATCGCCACCACCCCGTAGCTGCCGACTCGCGAGTCCTTCATGATCTCGAGAATACGCAGCTTGTCCCAGCCGCCGCCCAGGCCATCGACAGTGTCGGCCAGGCCGTCTTCGTGGAAAGCGCCGGTCGCGTAGATGGTCGCCGCCATCGACAGCAGCACCGCCACCGGCTGCGGCCAGAACTGCTCAGCGGCGATGAAGACCAGCGCACCGATGGCACCGACGAGCAGACCGACTGCCGAAAAATAGCGCGCCGAGCGGTTCAGCATCTCCGCCGAGTGGCCCACCCAGTGCGGCACCGGCAGGCGCGTGAAAAAACGGATGGCGCCGAAAAAATACTCCAGTTCGCGGCGGATCATGCCTTTTCCGACACGCCGGCCGAGCCAAAACTGGCCATTTCGTCGAGGAAAGCGGTCGCCGCCCGCACCAGCGGGAGGGCCAGCGCAGCGCCGGTTCCTTCACCAAGGCGCAAGCCGAGGTCGAGCAGGGGGTCGGCACCGAGGGCCTGCAGTTGCGCGGCATGGCCGGGCTCGGCAGAGCGATGGCAGAAGATGCAGTAGGCGGGTAGCGCCGGCGCGATCCGGGCCGCGCTCAACACCGCCGAACCAACGATGTAGCCGTCGATCAACAGCAGCATGCCTGCCTCTGCCGCCGCCAGCATGGCGCCGGTCATCATGGCGATTTCGAACCCGCCGAACTCGGCGAGAACAGCCAGCGGCTCGTCACTGCCGCCCGCCTGCCGGTAGCGGTGCAGGGCCTTGTCGAGCAGCACCTGTTTGCGCGCCAGCCCGGCATCGTCGAGACCAGTGCCGCGCCCGACGCAGCCTGCAAGGGGCGTACCGGTCAGGCAATGGGTGATCAGTGCGGCCGCCGCCGTATTGCCAATGCCCATTTCACCGAACCCGACGACGTTGCAGCCGCTGGCGGAAAGTTTTCGGATGAGGTCCGCCCCGCGCGCCATCGCCGTCGCGCATTGCCCCGGGGTCATCGCCGGCCGCTCGACGTAGTTCGCCGTGCCCGGCGCCACCTTGGCATCGACCAGCCCGCTGCGCGCCCCGAATTCATGGGCCACACCGGCATCGATGACGGTCAGGCCCATGCCGCATTGCCGGGCAAAGACGTTGATCGCCGCGCCGCCGGCCAAAAAGTTCTCGACCATCTGCCAGGTCACGTCCTGGGGGTAGGCCGATACCCCGGCGTTGGCCGCGCCATGGTCGCCGGCGAAGACCAGCATCTGCGGCTGCGTCAGTCGCGGCGCCAGGCTTTGCTGGACGAGCCCGATCTGCCTGGCCAGACCCTCGAGTTGCCCGAGGGCGCCTAGCGGCTTGGTCTTCTGGTCGATTTTCTGCTGCAAGGCTGCAGCCAGCGCCTGGTCCGGAGTGACAATGTCGTATTGCGAATGCATCCGATTCTTCCTGTTCAAAATGGCAAGCGGGCCTCGCCCCGGCGTTCGTGAAAACGCCGCAGCGAAACCCTGTCCACAGGCTTCAAGCCCAACAGTCCGATACGTCTTCTGGCTCCCGGATCAGCCGAAATATCGCACCTTCCCGGTTTTCACCAGTGGCCTTCGCGACATCCGTCCCCGATTACAGCGGCGGGCCCGCCACGGAATTGCACCGTGTTCCGTTTATCGAATCACGGCCGATTATCCGGCTTGCCGGGGAGGCGTGCAATCACCTAAGCTTCGCGCCATGAGAGAACTGATCCTTGGCGGCGCGCGGTCGGGCAAGAGCCTGCTGGCTGAACTACGAGCGACAGCGAGCGGCCTGCAGGTCATCTACGTGGCCACCGCCGAAGCGCGCGATGACGAAATGAGCCGGCGCATCGCCCATCACCGCGGTCGCCGTCCGAGCGCCTGGGATACGGTCGAGGCGCCCCTCCACCTGGCTGCGACACTGCGCCGGCTGGCGGCAACCGACAGCTGCCTCGTCGTCGATTGCCTGACCCTGTGGCTCTCCAACCTCTTGTTCCAGGGTGCCGGGGCGGCCCAGGCCGAGGCCGGGATAGCGCTGGATTGCGCGCTTTTCAATCAGCAGACGGCTGACCTCGTCGCCACCCTGCCGCAACTCCCGGGCCGCGTGATCCTCGTTTCCAATGAAGTGGGCTGGGGCATCGTTCCCATGCACCCGGTGTCACGGCTGTTTGCCGACGAACAGGGACGGCTCAATCAGCGGGTGGCGGCCGTTTGCGAACAGGTCACCTTGGTTGCGGCCGGCCTGCCGCTGACCCTCAAGACCCCGGCCGACGGCGCCGGCGTTGCCACTTGAAACCGTCGCCGGCGGCGCTGTCCTGAGAATGGATGCCCTCATGAAATACGGCCTTTTTTGGGCGTTGACCGCAATTCTCGCCCTCTCGCCCGCCGCCCGCGCCGATCTCGTCTTCAAGGACGACAGCGGACGGGATGTAAGGCTCCAGGCGCCGGCCAGGCGCATCATCACGCTCGCCCCGCACGCCACGGAAATCCTCTACGCCGCCGGCGCCGGCGACCGCCTGGTCGGCACCGTCGAATACAGCGACTACCCGCCCGCTGCAAAGAAGGTGCTGCGCGTCGGGAGCTACTCGCGCATCGACCTCGAAGCCGTCTCGGCACTCAAGCCCGACCTCGTCATCGCCTGGGAAACCGGCAATCCGGCCGGGCAACTCGAGAAGCTGAAAACACTCGGACTCAATGTCTACCTGTCGCAACCCAACCGCATGGACGACATCGCCGCACAGCTCACACGCTTCGGCGAACTGGCCGGCACCGAAACCACGGCAAACGCTGCCGCTGACCTTTTCCGCACCCGCCTGGCAAAGCTGCGCAAGGCCAATGCGGACAAACCCACCGTGCGTGTCTTCTACCAGATATGGAAGGCCCCGCTGATGACCGTGGGCGGGCCGCAAATCATCAGTGACGCCATCCGCCTGTGCGGCGGCGAGAACGTCTTCGCCAACCTGACCCAGATGTCGCCGACGGTCAGCGTCGAAGCGGTGCTAGACGCCAATCCGGAAGCCATCGTCGCCACCGGCATGGGTGATGCCCGCCCGGAATGGCTGGATGACTGGAAGAAGTGGGCGCGCCTGACCGCCGTCAAGCGTGGCAACCTGTTTCACGTCAACCCGGACATCATGCAGCGCCATTCGCCGCGCATTCTCGACGGCGCCGAGCAACTTTGCGCCTACCTCGATGTCGCCCGCAGTCGTCGACCCGCGAAGTAAGACCCCATGCGCCGCCTGCCGCAACGTATCGTCTGCCTGACCACCGAGACCGTCGAGGTGCTCTATGCCATCGGCGAGCAGGATCGCATCGCCGGCATTACCGGCTATACCGTTCGCCCGCCCGAAGCGCGCAAGGAAAAGCCCAAGGTCTATGCCTTCACCAGCGGCGACATCGACAAGATCATGGCCGTACGCCCCGACCTGGTGCTGACTTTCTCCGACCTGCAGGCCGATATCGCCCGCGACCTGATCAAGGCCGGCGTGCCCGTCTATGCCTTCAACCAGCGCAGCGTCGACGACACGCTGGGCATGGTCGAGACCATCGGCCGCCTGGTCGGCGCCGAGGAAAGGGCCATGCGCATGGTCGCCGAACTCGAAGCGCAGATCGCACGCACGCGCGCCATCGCCGCCACCCGTATCGCCCGGGCCGGTCACCGGCCCCGCGTCTATTTCGAAGAATGGGACGAGCCGAACATAACTGCAGTGCGCTGGGTGTCGGAGCTGATCGAGATCGCCGGCGGCCAAAACATCTTCGCCGAACGTGCCGCATCGCCGCTGGCCCGCGACCGCATCCTCGCCGATCCGCTTGAGGTCGTCGAACGTGCACCGGAGATCATCATCGGCTCATGGTGCGGCAAGCACTTCCGGCCCGAGCGCGTTGCCGCCCGTCCCGGCTGGTCAGCCGTACCCGCAGTGGCCAACGGCCGGCTGCATGAAATCAAGTCGGCCATCATCCTGACGCCCGGGCCAGTCGCCATCAGCGAGGGGCTGCCGCTGTTGCTTGACATATTTGATCTATAAGAAGGCCGCCGCCAGCGCGCTCGCTATAATTTGTGGCCCGACGTCAGGAGTCCGTCCATGAATTTCGCACTTTCCGTTCTCTGCGCTGCCTTACTCGCCGCGAGCGCCACGCCCGCCCTGGCCGCCGATGCCGGGACTGCCGCCATCGAGGCAATCGGCAAGATCAACGGTGCTGCACTCGCCTGCCAGCAGCCAGCCATCGCCAGCCGCGCCCGCAATGCCGTACAGACCACCGCCCCGAAAACGCGCGCCAACGGCGAAACATTCGAGAACGCCACCAACGGAGCCTTCCTCGAACAGGGCAAGGGTGCCGCCTGCCCTGACGCGGCCCGCTTTGCCACCCTTCTCGGCGAGGCCGAAAAGAGTCTCCAGGCAGCCTTCCCGGCACCCCGATGATCCGCCTGTGCGTTGCGCTCTTCGTCGCCCTGAGCTTTAGCGGGCCGCTGGCGGCGCAGTCTGCGCACGATTTGCTGGTGGGCGAATCAGGCGGCATCAATCCGCGCTACCTGCTACAGGACCCGAACGGGCGCTCGGTCTCCAACGAGGATTTCCGCGGTCGCTTCCAACTCATCGCTTTCGGCTACACCTACTGCCCCGACATCTGCCCGACCACGCTGGTCGAGATGGCTGCCATCCTGAAGCAACTCGGCGACCAGGCCGGCCGCATGCAAGCGATCTTCATCACGGTCGATCCCGAACGCGACACTGGCAAGGTGTTGAAGACCTACACCGAATTCTTCGACCCACGCATTCTCGGCCTTACCGGTTCGCCGGCGCTGGTGCGGCGCGCTGCCGACAATTTCCGGATGCGCTACGCCAAGGTGCGCGAACCCGGCTCCGACAACTACGCGATGGATCATTCCGCCGGGATGATCCTGCTCGGCCCGGATGGCCAGTTCATCCGCAAGTTCGCCTTCGCCACGCCGGTCGAGCGGATCAGCGAGCAACTCCAGGAAATACTCGGCGCCTACCCGGCCGTCCCGGCGCACCGCTGATCCCGGATTGACTTTTCGCGGCCCCCTCGGTATCGTCCGAAGCACGCCGGCACGCCGGCTGCGCCGATTTGAGCTCTGCTTGCGGGCGCTTCACAAATTCAGCTAAAACGGGAACCGCCCAGTTCGCGTTTGTTGGCCAACTGGGTTTTTTGTTTTCAGGAACAGCATGCCAGGACAATCCGTCGGCGTCGTCGAATCACGGCGCGCCCATTTCGACCAGCCCCTGCACCTGCGCAGCGGCGGGGTTCTGCCCGCCTACGATCTGGTCTACGAAACCTATGGCACGCTCAATGCGGCCAAGTCGAACGCCATCCTCGTCTGCCACGCGCTCTCCGGCAACCATCATGTCGCTGGTCACTATGCCGACCAGGCGGACAATATCGGCTGGTGGGACAACATCGTCGGCCCCGGCCGGCCGCTCGATACCGACCGTTTTTTCATCGTCGGCCTCAACAATTTGGGCGGTTGCCACGGGTCGACCGGACCTTCCTCGCCGAACCCGGCGACCGGCAAACCCTGGGGTGCCGACTTCCCGATGGTCGCCGTGATCGACTGGGTCCATGCCCAGGCGCGGCTGGCCGACCTGCTCGGCATCGACAGCTGGGCCGCGGTGATGGGCGGTAGTCTCGGCGGAATGCAGGCACTGCGCTGGGCGATCACCTATCCGCAACGGGTGCGCAACGCCATCGTGATCGCCGCCGCCCCCAAGCTCTCGGCCCAGAACATCGCTTTCAACGACGTCGCCCGCCAGGCGATCCTGACCGACCCGGATTTCCACGGCGGCCACTACTACGAACACCACACCCGCCCGGTACGCGGACTGCGTCTGGCGCGCATGCTCGGCCACATCACCTACCTGTCCGACGACCAGATGGGCGAGAAATTTGGCCGCGAACTTCGCAACAGCGCTTTCTCCTTCGGATTCGACGTCGAATTCGAAGTTGAATCCTACCTGCGCTACCAGGGCGACAAGTTCGCCGGCTATTTCGATGCCAACACCTACTTGCTGATGACCAAGGCGCTCGATTACTTCGATCCCTCGCGCGAAGACAACGGCAACCTGACTGCTACCATGGCCCGCACCAAGGCCAATTTTCTGATCGCCTCCTTCTCTACCGACTGGCGCTTCACGCCCGCGCGCTCCAAGGAAATCGTCGCCGCGCTGCTCGCCAACGGGCGCAATGTTTCCTACGCGGAAATCGGCCTCAATTTCGGCCACGACTCCTTCCTGATGGAGGACGCCCATTACCACGGCGTGGTCGATGCCTACCTGCGGAACATCAAGCTATGACACATACCTTGGGCCGCCCCGACTTCGACCTCATCACGGGCCTGATCGAGCCGGGCGACCGCGTTCTCGACCTCGGCTGTGGCGACGGCACCCTTCTGCGACACCTGATCGACACCCGCGGCGTGCACGGCTGGGGCGTCGAGATCGATGACGACAATGTCCTCGCCGCGATCAGGAACGGCATCAACATCATCCAGGGCAACCTGGAAAAGGGGCTCGACGAATTCGCCGACCTGGCCTTCGACCACGTCGTGCTGTCACGGACCCTGCAAACGGTGCGCCACACCGAGGCCATCCTGCGCGAAATGCTGCGCGTCGGCCGCGAAGCCGTCGTTTCCTTCCCCAACTTTGCCTACTGGAAAAACCTGCGTTCGGTCCTCGACGGCCGCATGCCGGTGTCGGAAGACCTGCCCTACCAGTGGTACGACTCGCCCAACGTGCGCTTCTTCACGCTGCTCGATTTCGAGGCACTGTGCGACAAGATGGGGCTGATCATCCGTGAGCGCCACGTCCTCGACGAAGAAGGCAATCCGGTCGAGAACGAGGTCAATTTCCTCGGCAGCCTGGCCGTCTACCGCCTGACCTTGAACCGCTGATGCCGGCCTGGCTCGCGGCCCTGCTGACGCGGAAGATGCTGATCTGCGTCTTCACGGGCTTCAGCTCCGGACTGCCCCTCTACCTGCTGCTCAACCTCCTGCCCGCCTGGTTGCGCAGCGAGGGCGTGGATCTGAAGACCATCGGCTTCTTCGCGCTGATCCAGTTCCCCTACACCTGGAAATTCCTCTGGTCGCCGCTGCTCGACCGCTTCAGCATCCCCGGGTTCGGGCGCCGGCGCGGCTGGATGCTGATGACGCAGGTCGGCTTGCTGCTCGCCATCGGCTTCATGGGCGGCCTCGATCCGCGCGAGACCATCTGGCCCATCCTTTGGCTTGCAGCGCTGCTTGCCTTCCTTTCAGGGACGCAGGACATCGCGGTCGACGCCTTCCGGCGCGAGATACTGAGCGACAACGAACTGGGCCTCGGCAACGCGGTGCACGTCAACGCCTACCGCATCGCCGGCCTGATTCCCGGCTCGCTGTCGCTGATCCTCGCCGACCGCCTGCCGTGGAACGAGGTATTCTGGATCACCAGCGCCTTCATGATCCCGGGCATGGCCATGGCCTGGCTGGTCAGCGAACCGCTGGTCGCGGGCGCCCCGAAGACACTGCGCCAGGCGGTAACCGAGCCGTTCCACGAGTTCGTCGGCCGCCAGGGCTGGCGCGGTGCAGCGTTGGTGCTCGGGTTCATCTTCCTCTACAAGCTCGGTGACAGCCTGTGCACCGCACTGGCGACGCCCTTCTACCTCGACATGGGCTTCACCAAGACCGATATCGGCCTGATCGCCAAGCATGCCGGCCTGTGGCCGGCGGTGATCGGCGCCCTGGTCGGCGGCCTGTGGATGGTCAGGCTGGGAATCAACCGGGCGCTATGGCTGTTCGGCGTCGTGCAACTTGTGTCGATCTTCGGCTTCGCCTGGCTCGCCGCGCAGGGTCACTACGACAGCATCGGCGCCGGCGAACGGCTCGCGCTCGCCTTCGTCATCGGCCTCGAAGCGCTCGGCGTCGGGCTCGGTACGGCGGCCTTCGTCGCCTTCATCGCCCGCTCGACCCATCCGGCCTACACGGCGACCCAGATGGCGCTGTTCACCAGCCTGGCGGCGGTGCCGCGCACCTTCATCAATGCCTCGGCCGGCTGGCTGGTTGAATCGCTGGGCTGGTACAGTTTCTACTGGCTGTGCGTGGCGCTGGCTGTCCCCGGGATGCTGCTATTGCTCAAAGTCGCTCCGTGGAACCCGCCGGGCAAGCACCCGGCTTGAATGGCGCGGTCAACGGGCCGCGCGGAGGGAAATCCGGACCGACTGCCAACTGCGCCAGACAAAAAAGGCGCGGCGCGCCCAGCGCCATGCACGCTTCGGGCTGGCGACGACGATTACGACCACCGTCACCCCAACCGCCTCCGGATGCGCCTTGAGCCAATCGACCCCAGCCAGCGCCACGTCAGCCGTACCCAGCGCACTTTTCAGCGGGCCGGCGTGGCCGGCCAATTCGCGGCGCTGCGCGGCGATGCGCTCGCGAAGCGCCCCGTGGCGCATCGCGAGCTCCATTGTGCGAGTGCTCACTACACTTCCTTACTGCGCCGCAGCTGCGCCATGTCGGTTTCGAGTTCGGCGAGGCTGGCGCGGAACATCTTGCTGGGCTGCGCCAGCTGGCGGCGCAAGGATGAAAACACGACGAATCCGACGACCAAGAACAGCGACGCCGCAATCCCGAAGACCAGCACCCGCTGCTCCCAGAACAGCAAGGCAACACAACAGATAGCCATGATGATGCCGAGGGCAAAAAGCCATGCAGCGCCGAAGGCTTTCGCCCACAGCGACATCAGGCGCAGTTTTTCCTCCTCGACTTCGGTGACGAGGAGTTCGGCCCGCGTCTTGCTTATTGCAAGCAGCGTCCCGAGCAGGTTTTTCAGAGAGGAAAAGAGGCCTTCGCGGCCCACTTCGCCGCCCGCTCCTGCGGACATGCGATTAACGGCGACCGATCAGCACACCGAGGGCGAGGCCCAGCGCAGCAGCGACGCCGACCGCCTTCCACGGCTGTTCGTGCACGAAATCGTCGGTTGCACGGGCGGCAGCCTTGGTCTTGTCGACGACGGCAGCCTCGATGTCGGCGACACGCTCCTTGGCATCGCGCAGGCGCAAAGCGATCCGCTCGCGGAGTTCGCCAGCCTTCTCGCCTGCTGCACCGGCGGTGGCGCGCAGCAGTTCTTCGGTATCGGAGATCACGACCTTGAGGTCGGTAACCAGCTTTTCCTTGTTGGCAACAGTCATTTCTTCAGACATTTTCAATCTCCCAGGTGATGTCATTCGAAAAACAAAGGTTATCCCGTTCGGGCAGTGAAAGCAATTCAGCCGGCCCATTCATAATCGATGACCAGCGGCGCGTGGTCGGAAAAGCGCTCGCTCTTGTAGATCTCGGCGCGCCGCGCCGCGCCCGCCAGCCCCGGTGTCGCGATCTGGTAGTCGATCCGCCAGCCGACGTTCTTGGCCCAAGCCTGGCCGCGATTGCTCCACCAGGTGTAGGAATCGCCGGTCGCCTCCGGATGCAACTGGCGATAGACGTCGACCCAGCCCTGTTCATCGAACACGGTACTCAACCAGGCACGCTCTTCGGGCAGGAAGCCTGAGTTCTTCTGGTTGGACTTCCAGTTCCGGAGGTCGATTTCCTTGTGCGCGATGTTCCAGTCGCCGCACAACACGACCTCGCGGCCTTCGGCGCGCAGGGCCGCAAGATGCGGAAGAAAGGCCTCCAGAAAGCGGAACTTGGCTTCCTGGCGCTCGGGTGACGAGGAACCGGACGGCAGATAGAGCGAAATGACCGACAGCAGCCCGAAATCGGCCCGGATGTAGCGGCCTTCGGCATCGAACTCGCCACCGTCGAAACCTTCGACGACGCGATCGGGCTTGTTGCGAAGCCAGAGGCCGACGCCGCTGTAACCCTTCTTTTCGGCAGCATGGTAGTAGGCGTGCATCCCCGCCGGCGCACGCATTTCCGGCGTCAGGTCGGGCAATTGCGCCTTGAGTTCCTGCAGGCAGACGACATCCGGCGCCTGGGCGACTACCCAGGGAAGCACGTTTTTGCTCCAGGCGCTGCGGATGCCATTGAGATTCAGGGAGATGATGCGTAACATTGGACTGTGTCGCGCCGCGTTGCTGCGGCTTGCGAGAATGGGAACTTATGGACTTTCGACAGGAATTCATCGAATTCGCCTTGGCCAGCAAGGTGCTGCGCTTTGGCGAATTCACGACCAAGGCGGGGAGGCTGTCCCCGTACTTCTTCAATGCCGGGCTGTTCAACGACGGGCAGTCGCTGGGCCGCCTGGCTGAATTCTACGCCAAAGCGGTCGAGGCCGGCGGCGTGCGCTTTGACATGTTGTTCGGGCCGGCCTACAAGGGCATTCCGCTGGTCGCCGCGATTTCGGTTGCGCTGGCGCAGCGCGGGAGGAACTTCCCGTTTGCCTACAACCGCAAGGAAGCCAAGGATCACGGCGAAGGCGGCAGCATTGTCGGCGCACCGCTTGCCGGCCAGGTGCTGATCGTCGACGACGTGATCTCCGCCGGCACCTCGGTACGCGAATCGGTCCAGCTGATCCGCGCCGCCGGCGCCACGCCCGCCGGTGTCCTCATCGCGCTGGACCGCCAGGAGCGCGGCCTAGGCGAGTTGTCCGCGGTGCAGGAAGTGCAACGCGACTATGGCATCCCGGTGATTGCGGTTGCCGGTTTGCGCGACCTCATGGCTTACCTCGAGCATCATCCGGAATTTTCTTCGTATCAGACGGCCGTCGCACTTTATCGGGAGCAATATGGTGTCAGCTAACAAATTATCTGCCGGCTTGATCCTTTTGTTGGCCGCCTTTTCCGCACACTCGGCGGAACCCGCGGTGGCGCGCATCTACTGCTGCGAGGGCGGGCGCATCTGCGCCGACTCGCTCCCCGAGCAGTGTCGCGGCAAGGCTTACCGCATCCTCGACAGCGGCGGCAATCTCCTCAAGGAAATCGGCCCCCCGCTGACTGCCCAGCAGAAGGCCGAGCTGGCTGCCGAAGCGGAACGCAAGAAGGAACTGGAAGGCCAGGCCAAGGAGCAGCGGCGCAAGGATCAGGCCCTGCTCGAAACCTACGCCAGCGGACAGGACATCGATCGCGCCCAGGCCCGCGCCGAAGCCGATGTCAACGCCTCAATAAAAGGAGCCCAGGCGAAGATCGACGTTGCACTGAAGCAGCGCAAGAAGTTCGAGGAGGAGGCCGAGTTCTACAAGAACAAGCCTTTGCCCCAGGACATTGCCAAGGGGCTGCGCGATGTCGACCACGAAATAAAGACCCAGCAGGAATTCCTGAGCATCAAGAAAGGCAATTTCGCATCGATCAAGGAAAAATATGATGCGGATCGCAAGCGCTATGCCGAATTGACCGGCAAACCCGTGGCGCTGGTAGCGCCAGCCCCGCCTGCCAAGCCGGCCGAGCCGCCGCGCTGATCAGCCCGCCAGTTTTTGCCGCAGCAGGTTGTTGACCTGTTGCGGGTTGGCCTTGCCCTTGGCCGCCTTCATCACCTGACCGACCAGGGCATTGAAGGCCTTTTCCTTGCCCGCCCTGAACTCGGCCACATTGGCAGCATTGGCGGCCAGCACTTCGTCCACCAGCGCCTCGATGGCGCCGCTGTCAGTGATCTGCTTGAGGCCTTGGCGGTCGATGACTTCGTCGGCCGTCGCGCCTTCGCCGTTCCACAGCGCCTCGAAGACCTTCTTGGCGATGTTGTTGGAAATGGTGCCATCAGCTATGCGCTGCACCAGACCGGCAAGCTGGGCGGCCGCCACCGGCGAATCGCCGAGTTCCCTGCCTTCCTTGTTGAGCCGGGCGGCCAGGTCGACCATTATCCAGTTCGCACAAGGCTTGGCATTGGCCTTGCCGGCGCTCGTCACGGTCGACTCGAAAAATGCAGCCATTTCCTGGGTTGAGGTCAGCGCGCTGGCATCGTAAGCCGAGAGCCCGAAGTCGTTGATGAAGCGCTCGCGCATCTGCCCCGGCAGTTCAGGCAAACCGGCCCGGACGCGGGCGATCCAGTCGGCCGGGATGACCAGCGGCAGGAGGTCTGGATCGGGAAAATAGCGGTAGTCATGGGCATCTTCCTTGGTCCGCATGGTCCGGGTCGTGCCGCTGTCGGGGTCGAAAAGCACGGTGGCCTGCTGGATCCTGCGGCCCTCCTCGATCTCGTTAATCTGCCACTGAACCTCGTAGTCGATGGCTTCCTTGAGGAAGCGGAACGAGTTGAGGTTCTTGATCTCGCGCCGCGTGCCGAATTCGGCCTGGCCCCGGGGGCGCACCGATACATTGGCATCACAACGGAAAGACCCTTCCTGCATGTTGCCGTCGCAGATGCCGATCCAGCGTACCAGCGCGTGAAGCACCCGGGCGTAGGCGACCGCTTCGTCGGACGAGCGCATGTCCGGCTCAGTGACGATCTCCAGCAACGGCGTGCCGGCGCGGTTGAGGTCGATGCCGGACTTGCCATGGAAGTCCTCATGGAGCGACTTCCCCGCATCCTCCTCAAGGTGGGCGCGGGTCAGGTGGACGACTTTCTCGTAAGCCTTGTCGCCGTGACCGACCTGCAGCTCTATCTGGCCCCCGACCACCACCGGCAGGTCCATCTGGCTGATCTGGTAGCCTTTCGGCAGGTCCGGATAAAAGTAGTTCTTGCGGGCGAATACCGATTTCTGCGCGACTTCGGCGCCGATTGCCAGGCCGAAACGGATGGCGCACTCGACGGCCTTCCTGTTCAGCACCGGCAGAACACCCGGCAGGGCAAGGTCGACCGCACAGGCCTGCGTGTTCGGTGCCGCGCCAAAAGCGGTCGCCGCGCCAGAAAAAATCTTGGAGACCGTCGCCAGCTGCGCGTGCGTCTCGATGCCGATTACCACTTCCCATTGAGTCATAATTTCATCCGTTCAGAAACAACGTCCTGATTTCGCCTCGATCATGATCGGCCACAGGTAGCTGAATGCATCGCCTTCGCAGGATTTCGGGCAATTGTTGAAAGCCACCGTCACTTTCGGCCCCTGCTCCCACATGCGGACCGAACAACCCGAGCCGTCCCTGGCCTTGAGCAGCGCCTGCGGCAGCTTCTCGACCTGATCGAATTCCTTCAGGTTGAACCGGCAGGTGCCGTATTCCTTCATCGTCACCTGTGCGTCGAAGGTCTTGACCTCGGCTTCCCTGACCAGCAGGTCGAGTCGCGTCACAGTGCCGATCGCATCCTTGTGTGAACAGCGCGAGCGCACATTGAGCGGTCGCGTCGCCTGCGGCTTGATTGTGCGGTTCTTCAAGTGCTTGAGCGGCTGCGATTCGACCTTCTGCTCGGCCGGCGCTGAGGGCGCGGACTCCCCGGCAACGCCATCCGGTCGCCCCGAAATCTCGGCACAGCCGGCCGCCAGAAGCGCCCCGAGCAGCCCGGCCGCACGCAACATCCTTACTCGATTCCCGCCGGTGAGCGGCGGTGCCAGTCGGTGGCTTGCTGATAGCAGTGCGCCACGTTGAGCAATTGCGCCTCGGCAAAATAGTTGCCGATCAGCTGCAGGCCAACCGGCAGGCCACCGGCAAAACCGCAGGGCACAGACATGCCAGGCAGGCCGGCCAGGTTAACGGCGATGGTGTAGATGTCCGACAGATACATCTGCACCGGGTCGGCCGCCTTTTCGCCTAGCCTGAATGCGGTCGACGGCGAGGTCGGGCCGATGATAACGTCGCACAGCCTGAAAGCCGCGACGAAGTCGTCGGCGATCAGCCGGCGGATGCGTTGCGCCTGCAGGTAGTAGGCGTCGTAATAGCCATGCGAAAGCACGTAGGTTCCGATCAGGATGCGGCGCTTCACTTCCTCGCCGAAGCCCTGCGCCCGGCTCTTCATGTACATGTCGTCGAGATTGCCGTAGTCGGGTGCCCGGTAGCCGTAGCGCACGCCGTCGAAGCGCGACAGGTTGGAACTGGCCTCGGCCGGCGCGATGACGTAGTAGGCCGGCACCGAGAGGTGCGAATTGGGCAACGAAACCTCGACCGTCGTCGCGCCGAGCCGCTGGTACTCGGCAATCGCCGCCTGGACGGCGGCCATCACCCCGGCATCGCAGCCTTCGCCGAAGAATTCGCGGGGCAGGCCGATGCGCAGGCCGGTAAGCGGTTTTTCCAGGTCGCGGGAATAATCCTCGGGCTGACGGTCGAGCGAAGTCGAATCGCGCTCGTCGAAGCCGGCCATCGCGTTTAGTAGCAGGGCGCAGTCTTCGGCACTCCTGGCCATCGGGCCGCCCTGGTCGAGCGACGAAGCGAAGGCGATCATTCCGTAACGCGAGACGACACCGTAGGTAGGCTTGAGCCCGGTCAGGTTGCACAGCGCTGCCGGCTGTCGGATCGAGCCACCGGTATCGGTACCGGTCGCTGCCGGCGCCAAGCGTGCCGCCACGGCCGCCGCCGAACCACCGGACGAACCGCCGGGAACACGCGCCTGGTCCCAGGGATTACTGACCGGGCCGAAAAAGGAGGTTTCGTTGGACGAACCCATGGCAAATTCGTCCATGTTGGTCTTGCCCAGCGACACCAGCCCGGCTTCGGTCTCCATCTTGCGGATCACCGTCGCGTCATAGGGCGACACGAAGTTGGCCAGCATCTTCGAGCCACAGGTGGTCCGCCAGCCTTCGGCGCAGAATATGTCCTTCTGGGCGATGGGAATGCCGGTCAGCGGACCTGCCGTGCCGCCGGCGATGCGGGCATCGGCGGCGCGCGCGGAATTCAGGCTTTTTTCGGGGTCGACCGTGACGAAGGCATTCAAGGCCGGATTCAGGCGCTCTATGCGTTCGAGAAAGAGCCGGGTCAGCTCGACGCTGGAAACCTGCTTCGCGGCGAGGGCCTGCGACAGCTGCTTGAGGCCGGCATGGATCATTCGATCACCTTCGGCACGAGGTAAAGGCCGCCTTCGGTTTCCGGCGCCACCGCCTGGAAGGCCGTACGACGGTCCGTTTCGCTCACGGCATCGGCGCGCAACCGCTGGCTGAGCTCCTGGGCGTGGGCCATCGGCTCGACGCCCCGGGTATCGACCGCCTGCATCTTCTCGATCAGCTGGAAGATGCCGTTAAGGTGGCTTTGGGTGGTTCGGGCTTCGGATTCGCTGATCTCGATGCGGGCGAGATGGGCGATGCGCTGAACCTGTTCTAGTGTGAGCGACATGGCGAGCAAAGGCTTTTTGCAGTGCACAAAGCCTTAAAATGGAGAGCGTTATAAGGTATCATAAAAGTTTTCCCTACTGCACCCTCGGCAGCGGAGCTACAGATGTTCGGATTTCTCAGTAAATACTTCTCCAACGACCTCGCCATCGACCTCGGCACCGCTAACACGCTCATTTATGTGCGCGGCCGCGGCATTGTCCTCGATGAGCCTTCAGTCGTCGCGATCCGCCTCGAAGGCGGCCCTAACGCCAAAAAATCCATCCAGGCCGTCGGCAAGGAAGCCAAGGACATGCTTGGCAAGGCCCCCGGCAGCATTTCGGTGATCCGCCCGATGAAGGACGGCGTGATCGCCGACTTCACGGTCACCGAGCAGATGCTCAAGCAGTTCATCAAGAAGGTGCATGACTCCAAGCTGTTCAGCCCGAGTCCGCGCATCATCATCTGCGTACCCTCCGGCTCGACCCAGGTCGAACGCCGCGCCATCCGCGAATCGGCGATCGGCGCCGGCGCCAGCCAGGTTTACCTGATCGAGGAGCCGATGGCTGCCGCGATCGGCGCCGGCCTGCCGGTTTCCGACGCCACCGGCTCGATGGTCGTAGACATCGGTGGCGGCACCACCGAAGTCGGTGTAATCTCGCTCGGCGGCATGGTCTATGCCGGCTCGGTGCGTGTCGGCGGCGACAAGCTGGACGAAGCGATCATCAACTACATCAGCCGCAACTACGGCATGATGATCGGCGAGAACACCGCCGAGAACATCAAGAAGCGTATCGGCTCCGCTTTCCCGGGTGCCGAGGTCAAGGAAATGGAAGTTTCCGGCATCAACAAGGCCGAAGGCATCCCGCGCAAGTTCACGATTTCCTCCAACGAAATCCTCGAAGCGCTGACCGACCCGC
>ERZ724516.635-NODE-635-length-21578-cov-7.926172_pt1 | contig 21578 bp, 17 predicted proteins | sample MGYA00376049_ERZ724516 | MGnify/ENA primary metagenome ERZ724516 (study PRJEB28724, sample SAMN07190886) | activated sludge metagenome | isolation source: activated sludge of sewage treatment plant in Hong Hong | place: USA: Christiansburg, Virginia | collected... | reverse complement strand
CATCAAGGCCTACCACGCGTCCAAAGGCCAGGCGCATCGCAATATCTGCCTGATCCCCTCCAGCGCCCATGGCACCAACCCGGCCAGCGCGATGATGGTGGGTCTGACGGTGGTGGTCACCAAGTGCGACGACATGGGCAATGTGGACATGGCCGACCTGAAAGCCAAGTGCGAACAGCACAGCGCCAATCTGGCCTGCGTGATGATCACCTACCCCAGCACGCACGGCGTGTTCGAGACCAGCGTCAAGGAGCTGTGCGCCCTGGTGCACAGCCACGGCGGCCGCGTCTACGTGGACGGTGCCAACATGAACGCACTGGTGGGTACGGCGGCGCCTGGTGAGTTTGGCGGCGACGTCAGCCACCTGAACCTGCACAAGACCTTCTGCATTCCCCACGGCGGCGGTGGACCCGGTGTTGGCCCCGTCTGCGTGGTGGCCGATCTGGTGCCCTTCCTGCCCGGCCATGCCACCGGCGGTGTACCCGGCACGGGTGCCGTCAGCGCTGCTCCGTTGGGCAATGCTGCGGTCTTGCCGATCAGCTGGATGTACTGCCGCATGATGGGCGCCGACGGCCTGCAGCATGCCACCGAGGCGGCCATCCTGGCGGCCAACTACATCAGCTCCCGGTTGGCCGACCACTACCCCACGCTGTACGCATCGGCCAACGGCCATGTGGCCCACGAGTGCATCCTGGACCTGCGCGGCTTCAAGGAGACCTGCGGTGTGATGGCCGAGGACGTGGCCAAGCGCCTGATGGACTATGGCTTCCACGCCCCCACGCTGTCTTTCCCGGTTGTCAACACGCTGATGGTGGAGCCCACGGAGAGCGAAACCCTTGCCGAGCTGGACCGTTTCATCAACGCCATGATCGCCATCCGTGGCGAGATCGCCAAGGTGGAAAAAGGTGAATGGCCCCAAGACAACAACCCGCTGAAGCACGCTCCGCACACCGCGGCCAGCCTGCTGGGTGGCGAGTGGGACCGTCCCTACAGCCGTGAAACCGGCGCCTTCCCGCTGGCAACGCTGAAGGCCGTCAAGTACTGGCCACCGGTGGGCCGCGTGGACAACGTTTATGGTGACCGCAATTTGTTCTGCAGCTGCGTTCCCTTGACGGAGTACGCCAACGCATAAGAACCAAAGGGCGGCACCGCATTGCATGCAGCCACCCTTGCCAGACGCGATCTGGCACCGCAGCGGGAGAGCTTGGCACCCTGAAAAGTGCCAGCGCCGAAGGAGCAACCACCCCGGAAACTCTCAGGCAAAAGGACCGCTGCGGTCATCAGCACTCTGAAGAGCTGCCGGGAATTTGTCACCCGGCACACCGCAGGAGCAAGCGTGCCGCCCACAAGGCAATACGCGAATCTCTCAGGTCGCAAACAGAGGGGGTCATCTGGCGCACATGGTGTGCGCCGGATGACCCTTTGTGTTTCCGACAGCGTCTGAAAGAAGAGTGCTCACCATGCAAAACCATCATCAACAACACATCGCCATCATCGGCGGCGGCATCACCGGCGTCACCAGCGCCTACACCCTGGCCAAGGCCGGCTACTGCGTCACCCTGATCGAAAAAAACCGCTATGCCGGCATGGAAACGTCGTACGCCAACGGCGGTCAATTGTCGGCATCCAACGCCGAGGTCTGGACCCACCCCAGCACCCTCATCAAGGGCCTGAAGTGGATGTTCACCAAGGACGCGCCCTTGCTGATGAACCCTACGCCCACCTGGCACAAGCTGAGCTGGATGGCCGAGTTTGTGGCCGCTATTCCAAAGTACCGCGACAACACCATCGCCACCACCCGCCTGGCCATTGCGGCGCGCCAGCATCTATTCAGCTGGGCCGAGGCCGAGGGCATTGATTTCAACCACGAGCGCAAGGGCATCCTGCACATCTACCGCAACCAGGCGGGCTTTGAGCACGCCGGCACAGTGTCCAAGCTGCTGGCCCAAGGCGGCCTGGAGCGCCGCGCCGTCACGCCGGAAGAAATGCGCGCCATCGAGCCCACGCTGCAGGGCAGCTACTACGGCGGCTATTTCACCGAGAGCGACTCCACCGGCGATATCCACAAGTTCACGCACGGCCTGTCCCTGGCCTGCGAGCGCCTGGGCGTGCGCACGCTGTATGGCCGCGACGTGGTGCGCACCAGCGCCAACGGCCAGACCGCATTGATCCATATGCGCAACGACCAAGGCGGCGACGAAACCCTGGTCTGCGACGCGCTGGTCGTTTGCGCCGGCGTGCATGGCCGGGCACTGGCCGCGCAACTGGGCGACCGGCTCAACATTTATCCGGTCAAGGGCTACTCCATCACCGTGGACCTGGATGACGCCGCCAGCCAGCAGGCCGCGCCCACCGTCAGCCTGCTCGATGACGAAACAAAATTGGTGACCAGCCGCCTGGGTGTGGACCGCTTCCGCGTGGCGGGCACGGCCGAGTTCAATGGCATCAACCGCGATATCCGCGCCGAGCGCATCCGCCCGCTGATCAACTGGGTCAACCAATGCTTCCCCGGTGTCAACACCCGCCGGGTTGAGCCCTGGGCCGGTCTGCGGCCCATGCTGCCCAACATGCTGCCGCGCGTGGGGCCGGGTCGCCAGGCCAATGTGTTCTACAACACCGGCCACGGCCACCTGGGCTGGACGCTGTCCGCCATTACAGCCCACCAACTGGCAGGGCATGTGCAAGCGCACTTTGCGCCCAAGGCCAATTCATTCACACTACCCAAAACTGGATTAACTATGAACCCCCAAGCTCACATTCGTTCGCTGCCCCCCAAGGGGGCGCATGCCTCCCTAGAGGCGGCTCGTCGGGAGGCATGAGATGGCAGTATCCGTATTTGATCTGTTCAAGATCGGCATGGGGCCCAGCAGCTCCCACACCGTGGGGCCCATGCGCGCGGCGCGGCAGTTTGTGGCGCGGCTGCAGCATGCGGACTTGCTGACGCAAACCGCCACCGTGCGCTGCTGGCTGCATGGCTCCCTGGGCGCCACCGGCAAGGGCCACGCCAGCGATGTGGCCGTGCTGCTGGGCCTGTGCGGCCACGAGCCCGACACCGTGGACGTGGACCACATCCCCGAGCTGTTGGCCGAGCTGCGCAGCGCCAAGCGCCTGCGGCTGGCGGGCGTGCACAGCATTGCCTTCAACGAGAAGGACGACCTGCTCTTCATGCGCGCACCGCTGCCCTTCCACGCCAATGGCATGCGTTTCGTGGCGCTGGACGCGGCGGGCAACGAATTGGCCAACCGCGTCTACTACTCGGTGGGCGGCGGTTTTATCGTCAGCGACGAGGTGGCGGCCGACGGTAGCCGCCAAAAGGTGATCGCGCCCGACGCCACCGTGCTGCCCCTGCCCTTTACCAGCGGCGACGCGCTGCTGGCACTGGCGCAGCAACACGGTCTGAGCATCGCCCAAGTCATGCGCCGCAATGAACAGCATTGGCGCAGTGATGCGGAGATCGACGCCGGCCTGCTGCGCATCTGGCAGGTGATGCAAGACTGTGTGCGCCGCGGCTGCCGCACAGAAGGCGTGCTGCCCGGTGGTTTCAAGGTCAAGCGCCGCGCGGCGCCGCTGTTCCGTGCGCTGAGCGAGAACCCCGAGGCCGCGCTGCGCGACCCGCTGCAGGTGCTGGACTGGGTGAACCTCTATGCGTTGGCCGTCAACGAAGAAAACGCCGCCGGAGGCCGCGTGGTGACCGCGCCCACCAATGGCGCAGCCGGCATCATCCCTGCCGTGCTGCACTACTACACGCGTTTTGTGCCCGGCGCCAGCGATGCCGGCGTCGTCGACTTCCTGCTGACCGCAGCCGCCATCGGCATCCTGTACAAGGAGAACGCATCCATCAGCGGCGCCGAGGTCGGCTGCCAGGGCGAAGTGGGCGTAGCCTGCTCCATGGCCGCCGGTGCGCTGTGTGCGGTCATGGGGGGCACACCCGAGCAGGTGGAAAACGCGGCCGAGATCGGCATGGAGCACCACCTGGGCCTGACCTGTGACCCGGTGGGCGGCCTGGTGCAAATCCCCTGCATAGAACGCAACGCCATCGCCTCGGTCAAGGCCATCAACGCCGCGCGCATGGCGCTGCGCGGCGATGGCTCACACTTTGTGTCGCTGGACAAAGTCATCAAGACCATGCGCGAAACCGGCGCCGACATGAAAACCAAGTACAAGGAGACGGCGCGCGGCGGGCTGGCTGTGAATATTGTTGAGTGCTGAAATAGGCCTCCAGCCCTCGTGCAATATAAGTATGTTGCTATAAAAATAATAGCTATTGACCCGCTTCGCTTTATTTCAATCCCATCGGGTCGTTGGCCTTGCCGTCGCCAATCAACGGGCCCATCTTGAAAATGCCGCTGACCCGCAGCACGGGTTGACCGTCGGCGGTTACCAAGCCCTGGCCGAACAGCATATTGCGGGTGGTTTTCAGCACATCGGCCTCGCCCTGCACCCACGCGCCCAGCGGTGACGCCCCCATGTAGTCCACCTGCAGATTGATGGTGGGCAAGAAGCGCCGCTCCATCGCGTGCTGGTACATGGCGGCCACCGGGATCAGCATATCGGCGAAGGTCGCCATCATGCCGCCGTGGCAGATTTTCAGTGGATTGGTGTGGCGCTCTTCGACCCGAAAGCCCAGCAGCAGGCGGGAGCCGTCCCATTTGCCATACAGCGGACCATTGTGGGCGATAAAGGCGCCCCCGACCGTGATGGCCCGAAAGCCGTCGGGGATGTTGGGCACGGTCTGGGGTGATACGTCGTCAAAGGCCAGTGCCGAATGGATAGGGTTGGGTGTTGGTGTCATGGGAATCTCAAAAAGACTCCCAGCTATCGTCTCCCCCGGCCGCAGGTTTCGCCGCCGCAGGCGCCAGCCGTTTGGGCGCCGCTGCAGGCAGCTTGGGCGCCATTTTTTTGCTGGGTGCAGCAACGGGGCGCGCCAACCCGGGTGCGGCTCTGCGTGGCGCAAGGGTTGGCGGTTTACGGGCTGGCGCCGGACGATTCAGTCGTGTGGGACTGGCCACGGCGGATGCCCCCAATTTGAAGATGCTGACCACTTCGACCATGCGACCGGCCTGCTGGTTCAGGCTGTCTGCCGCAGCCGCAGCCTCTTCCACCAGCGCCGCGTTTTGCTGGGTCACGTTGTCCAGTTGCACGATGGCCTGGTTGACCTGCTCGATGCCGCTGGTCTGTTCGTGGGCCGATGCACTGATCTCGCCGATGAGGTCCGCAACCCGCTTGACCTGGGCCACGATGTCGTTCATCGAATTTCCCGCGGCCCCCACCAGGCGGGTGCCAGTTTCGATTTTCTCGACACTGGCACCAATCAGGTTCTTGATTTCCTTGGCCGCCTCGGCAGAGCGCCCGGCCAGGCTGCGCACCTCGCTGGCAACCACCGCAAACCCACGGCCCTGCTCGCCCGCGCGCGCGGCTTCCACCGCTGCATTCAATGCCAGGATGTTGGTCTGGAAAGCGATGCCATCGATCACACCAATGATGTCCGCAATCTTGCGAGACGCCGCCGTGATTTCGTCCATGGTGGTCACCACCTGGCCGACCACTTCGCCGCCCTTGGTGGCCGCCGAACTGGCCGAACTGGCCATCTGGTTGGCCTGGCGTGCCGTTTCGGCGTTGTTCTTGACGTTGTTGCTCAAATCCTGCATGGACGCCGCGGTCTCCTCCAGGTTACTGGCCTGGGTTTCCGTGCGTTGCGACAAATCGGTATTGCCCGTGGCAATCTCGTTGGCCCCGGTCGAGATGTTTTCCGCGCCGGAACGCACCTCGCTGACCATGCGTGCCAGCCCGTTGCGCATCTCCAGCAAACCGGCCAACAACTGCTGCGTCTCTTCACGGCTATCGGCGCGCCCCTGGGGAATATCGCTGACCAAATCACCCTGGGCAACGCGCCCGGTCGCTTCCAGTGCGGTTTTCAAGGGAGCGGTAATGCTATTGGTCAGGCTCCAGGCCATCAGGCCGGCCAAAAGCAATACCAGAACACCAGCGCCCGCGATGATATTGGCGGTCGTCTGGTTGCTGGCATTGGCCTGTTCGGTCGCTTCATTGGCACGCTGCTTTTGCAGTGCAACAAAGGTTGCCAACTCGGCCATGGCCTTTGTCAGCAAGGGATCAATCTTGCCTGTGATGACCGCACCGGCCTGCTCGGTGTTGAATTGGGCTGCCAGATCCACGGCTTCCTTGAACTGGGCATCCATTTGCTTATCAATGTCAGCCAGGTTGCTGAACAATTCACGCTCCTTATCACCCAGCCCATCGGCCTCCAGCTTGCTCTTGGCGGCCAGGTAGGCGGCGCGCTGGCGCTTGGCTTCCGCCTCGTCCTTCTGCACCGCATCGACTTTGGTTTGCAATCCCATGTTGCGCACCGACACTGCGCTGCTGAGCAGGGTGCGTCGCATCTCTTCGGCCAGATCCTGCTGGGCCGCCGCGCGCTGCAAAGTACCCAATACGGTCGCCCGGCTGTTGCCGTTGCTGATGAGTGTGCCCACCAGCATGACGCTGGCCACCAGCAAAATCATGCCAAAGCCAAGTCCCAGACGCAGGCCGATTCTCATATCACGGATATTCATTCACACGCTCCAACTGCTAGACCGAAATTGTTATTCCCACGCCCCCATGCGGGCGGCGTGGGCTGGTTGTCTACTGTTTGTAAACACCGACGCCGACGTAAGTTTCGCCAACGCTCTCCAGGTACATGACCTTGGCCTCAATCTTCTGCGTCGCAGGATTCATGAAGCGGTAGCTGCCCGACCAGCCCTTGCCCTTGGACTTGGCCAAATCCAGCAGCATCTGGAAGAAGGGGTTGCCCTCGGAGTCTTTCATGCCGGTCAGATTCTTGCCCACCAGCTTGGGATTGCCCCCATGCGCCAGCACCTTGCCACTGAACTCCGTGTAGACGATATACAGGTCGCGGTCCTTGAAGGTCTTGCCGTTGGTGAACTCTTCAGCAGCTTTCTCGGGGCCGTTGGCCTTGATATAGGCCACGCCCTTCTTGACCATGGCTTCCGCCTCGGCCGCCGTGCCCTGGTCGGCCGCGTGGGACATGCCCACCATCACCAAACTCACAGCAGCGGCTGCAAAGACACTCTTCAATACAGACAAACATTGCATAAAAAATACTCCTTTAATTCCAACGATTTCTGGGGCTACACGCCTGATCATTCAACCTTTGTAGATCCCGCAGCCCACCAAGGTGTCGCCAACGCGCTCCAGGTACATGGCCTTGCCTTCAATTTTTTGGGACACCGGATTCAGGAACTTGTACCCCTCGACCCAGCCTTTGCCCTTGGACTTGGCCAGGTCCACAAACATCTGGATCAGTGGTTTGCCATCCGGGTCCTTCAAGCCAATCAGGTCTTTGCCGACCAGCTTGGGGTTTGCACCCTGGGCCAGGTTTTTGCCGTTGAGGTCATAGACGATGATGTAAAGGTCACGGTCCTTGAACGACTTGCCGTTCGTGAATTCTTCGTAGGCTTTTTCAGGCCCATTGGCTTTGATATAGGCCACCGCCTTCTTCACCATGGCCTCGGCGTCAGCCGCTGTCCCCTGATCAGCCGCATGGCTGAAACCCAACATCGAAAAACTCAGTACGCATACGCTCAACAACGCCTTTGCCAGTGAAAAGAACTTCATGTTTAACATCCAATCATGGGTAAATGAAACTGCACCGGGTCGTCGGAATCGATTCAACCAGATGCTAGATACATAATAATCAGCTTATTCCTACCGCGCAGGCAAAAGACATGGGGTAAACCCTTTTCTGAAGCGCTATTCGTAGGGCAAAAAGTTCTACAGACAGGCACCAACGCACGCCACCCGGGCACATACGCTTGGCACAGAAAACCGCGAAGTGTGCGGTATTTAAACCTGCGCAGGAATCGGTGTCAGCGCCGGCACCACATCCCCGCACTGCGCACGGTTGCGCAGTACGTGTTCCATCACGACCAGGGCCAGCATGGCCTCGGCAATCGGCGTGGCGCGTATGCCCACGCAGGGGTCGTGGCGGCCCTTGGTGATGACCTGGGTGGGGTTGCCCTGCACATCAATGGAATCGCGCGGCGTGATGATGGAACTGGTGGGCTTGATGGCGATGCTGACCTCCAGGTCCTGCCCGGTAGTGATACCGCCCACGGTGCCACCCGCGTTGTTGCTCATGAAACCCTGGGGTGACAGCGAATCCCCATGCGTGGTGCCACGCTGCGCCACGCTGGCAAAACCGGCGCCAATCTCCACGCCCTTGACGGCGTTAATGCCCATCATGGCGTACGCAATGTCGGAGTCCATCTTGTCAAACAGCGGTTCGCCCAGGCCCACCGGCACGCGGCTGGCGCTCACGCGGATGCGGGCGCCGCAGGAGTCGCCGGCCTTGCGCAGGGCGTCCATGTAGTCCTCCAGCGCCTGCACGTCGGCCACCGGGGCAAAGAATGCATTGTTGGGCACGTGGTCCCAGGACTCGAACGGAATGGCGATGTCGCCGATCTGGGTCATGCAGCCACGGAACGTGGTGCCGTATTTCTCAAACAGCCACTTCTTGGCCACCGCACCGGCTGCCACCATGGGCGCGGTCAGGCGGGCGCTGGAGCGACCACCCCCGCGTGGGTCGCGGATGCCGTATTTCTGGAAGTAGCTGTAGTCGGCGTGGCCGGGACGGAAGGTCTCCAGGATGTTGCCGTAGTCCTTGCTGCGCTGGTCGGTGTTCTGGATCAGCAGCGCAATCGGTGTGCCCGTGGTCTTGCCCTGGTACACACCGCTGAGGATTTGCACCGCGTCGGGCTCATTGCGCTGGGTCACAAAGCGGCTGGTGCCGGGACGCCGGCGGTCCAGATCCCCCTGGATGTCGGCCTCGCTGAGGTCCATGCCCGGCGGGCAGCCGTCAATCACGCAGCCAATGGCCGGGCCGTGGGATTCACCAAAGTTGGTGACTGCGAATAGGGTTCCGAAGGTGTTTCCGCTCATAGGCGGGGATTATCCCAGAGCGGCGGGGCGGGTTCAGTTTTGGTCCTGCGTGTCGCGCAAGGCGGACGGCGTGGCCTACGTGCTCCGGCTCGCTTCGCGGGCGGACGGATTTGGTCCGCCAGCTTTATTGCGTCAATGCTAGGGTTGGACCGCCTGCTCTGCGACAACCGCGAGTGCGGCCTGCGCCCGCAAGCCACGCCATCCGTCTTTGGGGGTGATTGTTTGATGGGGTGAATCACTTTCCATTTCAAACAAAAAGCTGACAACTCCGCTACCAGCCAGCGGTCACTCAGACCATATGAATTGGCGCACTGACGTTGAAGGTGAAAAGGAACCTATCTATCTATTCGGTAATAGTTCATCAAGATTTGACTGACTACTCCGATTTGCAACTCGTAGTCGAGCCACCCCAGCCGTCGGGCCGTGTCGTGCACTTTAAATTGCTTTGAGCGCCTTGTTGTTGCCGTATTTGTGCTTCACGTCGTGCTTGTGCGGCTTCAATGTATGTCGAACAACTCTCATTGCGGCGCTTGAGTTCCGCTTCGCGAGCTTCCCTAAAAGGGCTAAGTGATCCGGAGTTTAAGTAGTCGATGCAAAGCTTCGGACTCGGGGTGTTTTCGTATGTTTTTGGATCTATCGCGCACGCAGTCATTAGGACGGCAATGCTCGTGACAAAAACGAATTGGAAACTGATCGTCATGAAGCGTCCTTTGGGATCACAAAACTACTTACCAGTACATCTCAAACTGGACTCTTCCAGCCTGCCCCCCACACTCTGCCGCCAACGCCCTCACCCTCAGGCCGGCGCAGCGTCGCCCTCACCCTCGGGCCAATCGCGGATGTAGGCCTTGAGCATCTTGTTCTCAAAATTCTGGCTGTCCACCACCGCACGGGCCACGTCGTAGAAGCTGATGACGCCCATCAGCATCTTGTGGTCCATCACCGGCATGTAGCGGGCGTGGCGGTCCAGCATCATGCGGCGCACTTCGTCCATGTCGGTTTCCATGGTGCAGGTCAGCGGGTGGTCGTCCATGGCGCTGCGTACCAGCGTCTTGCCGATGGAGCCACCGTTCTTGACCACCGTCTGGATCACTTCGCGAAAGGTCAGCATGCCCACCAGGTCGCCATGCTCCATGACCACCAGTGAACCGATATCCTTGCCCGACATCAGGTCCAGCGCGCTCGCCAGGGGTTCGTCCGGTGAGGCCGTGTAAAGCGTGTTGCCCTTGACGCGCAGGATGTCGCTGACTTTCATGGTGTTTCCCCGAAGCTCATGGATGAAGAATGTCACCCAAATATAGCCCACAATTGGTGCCTGACACCACATACTGCCGCACGGAGATCCTATGTCTGGCTACGCTGACCCCGGTTTTGATACCCTGGCCCTGCACGCAGGCACCGCGCCCGACCCCACAACCGGGGCGCGGGCTGTGCCCATCCACCTGACGACCTCGTTTGTCTTCGAGTCCAGCGAACACGCGCAGTCGCTGTTCAACCTGGAACGTGCGGGCCACGTCTACAGCCGCATCAGCAACCCGACCAATGCGGTGCTGGAGCAGCGCGTGGCGGCGCTTGAGGGCGGCATTGGTGCCATCACTACCGCCAGCGGCCAGGCGGCGCTGCACCTGAGCGTGGCCACGCTGATGGGCGCGGGCTCGCATATCGTGGCCAGCACGGCACTGTATGGCGGTTCACAAAACCTGCTGCACTACACCATGCGCCGTTTTGGCATCGAGACCACCTTCGTCAAACCGGGCGACATCGACGGCTGGAAGGCCGCCATCCGCCCCACCACCAAGCTGCTGTTTGGTGAGACCGTCGGCAACCCCGGGCTGGACGTGCTGGACATTCCCACCGTGAGCGCCATCGCACACGAGGCCGGCGTGCCACTGCTGGTGGACTCGACGCTGACCTCCCCCTGGCTGATGAAGCCGCTGGCGCTGGGTGCCGATCTGGTCTACCACTCGGCCACCAAGTTCCTGTCGGGCCATGGCACCGTCATTGGCGGCATCGTGGTCGATGGCGGCAGCTTTGACTGGGCGAGCGCCTATGCGCAGAGCGGCCGCTTCGAGGAACTGGCCGCGCCCTATGAGGGTTTCCACAACATGAACTTCAGCGAGGAAAGCACGGTGGGTGCCTTCCTGCTGCGCGCCCGCCGCGAAGGCCTGCGCGACTTTGGCGCCTGCATGAGCCCGCACAGTGCGTGGCTGATCCTGCAGGGCGTGGAGACGCTGGGCTTGCGCATGGAGCGCCACATGCGCAACACCGAAAAGGTGGTGCAGTTCCTGGCCAGCCAGCCCTTTGTAGCCCGCGTCGGCCACCCCATGCTGGAGAGCCACCCCAGCCATACACTGGCGCAAAAGCTGCTGCCGCGCGGCGCTGGTTCGGTGTTCAGCTTCGACCTCAAGGGCAACCGCGAGCAGGGCAAGAAATTCATTGAAACGCTGAAGGTCTTCAGCCACCTGGCCAATGTGGGCGATTGCCGCAGCCTGGTCATCCACCCGGCCAGCACCACGCACTTCCGCATGACGGACGAGGCGTTGGCGGCTGGCGGCATCACCCAGGGCACGATCCGTCTTTCGATTGGCCTGGAGGATGCCGACGACCTGATTGACGATCTCAAACGGGCGCTCAAGGCCGCGGAGAAAGCAGCATGAAATACACCGTCAACCGCGTCGAGACCTATTGCTACACCGGCGGCAAGCCTTTCGACTCCACCAAGCCCACCGTGGTCTTCATCCATGGCGTGCTCAACGACCACAGCGTGTGGATTTTGCAAAGCCGCTATCTGGCCAACCATGGCTACAACGTGCTGGCCGTCGACCTGCCCGGCCACTGCCGCAGCGCCGGCGAGGCCCCCTCCACGGTGGAAGAAGCGGCCGACTTCATCGCCGCGCTGCTGGACGCGGCCGGCGTGGCGAAAGCGGCACTGGTGGGCCACAGCTGGGGCTCACTGATTGCGCTGGAAGCCGCGTCGCGGCTCAAAGAACGCGTCACGCACTTGGTGCTGGTGGGCACGGCTTACCCGATGAAGGTCTCGCCGGTGTTGATCGAAACCTCATTGAACGATCCGATGAAGGCGATCAATATGATCAATGTGTTTTCCCGCAGCACGCTGGCCGCACCACCGTCGGCGCTGGGGCCGGGCACCTGGGTCTTTGGCGCCAACACCGCGCTGAACCGCCGCGTGCTGGCCAGTAACACCAAGGTCAATGTCTTCCACCGCGGCTTTGTCGCCTGTGACCGCTACGCGAATGGCGAGCAGGCCATGGCAGCCATCACGTGTCCTGTGCTGTTTGTGCTCGGTGAGCAGGACCAGATGACACAGCCCCGCGCGGCGCAGCCGCTGATCGCCCAGGCCAAGGCCCGTGGCAAGACCGTGCAAGTCGCCACGCTACCGGTGGGCCACCACCAGATGACCGAGACGCCGGACGAAACCCTGTTCGCCATTCGTGATTTCTTGCAACTCTCCTGAGCCCCGCCATGCACCCAAGACTCCTGCTTTCCACCCTCCTCGCCACCGCACTGCTGGCCGTCAGCCCTCTGGCATCGGCGGCCTTCCCCGACAAGCCGATCAAGCTCATCATTGGCTTCCCGGCGGGCGGCCCGCTGGACCAGCACGCGCGGTTGCTGAGCGACAAGCTGCAGGCCGTGCTGGGCCAGCCGGTGATGATCGACTACAAGTCGGGTGCCGGTGGCACCGTGGGCGCGCAGGAGGTGATGAAGGCCCCGGCCGACGGCTACACGCTGATGCTGGCCAACACCGGCGTCATGGTCATCAACCCCGCCATCTACAGCAAGCTGCCGTATGCCACGCTGCGCGACTTCACACCCATTGCCCGCACCGCCATGCAGCCCCTGGCCCTGCTGGTCAACCCCAAGCTGCCGGTCAACACGCTGAAGGAGTTCATTGACTATGCGCGGGCCCGGCCCGGCCAGGTCAACTACGGCTCGGCTGGCAACGGCGGCATCAGCCACCTGGCGCCCGAGATGTTCAAGACCGCCACTGGCCTATTCATGGTGCACATTCCCTACCGGGGCAGCGCACCGGCCTTTACCGACCTGATGGGCGGCCAGGTGCAGTTCATGGCGGAGTCCATTCCCCAGGCCGCCAATTACCACAAGCAGGGCAAGGTGCGCGCACTGGCCGTGACCAGCCGCGAACGCAACCCCGCCCTGCCCGATGTGCCCACGGTCATGGAGACCGGTATCAAGAACTTTGAAGTGGTGGGCTTCTACGGCTTTCTGGCCCCGGCCGGCACGCCCAAGGACGTGGTTGCCAAGCTCAGCGATGCCTTCAGGCAGGTGCTGGCCCTGCCCGAGGTGCGCAACCGCATGATCACGCAGGGCGCCGACCCGGCCTTTCTGGGAGCCGACGAGTTTGCGAAATACCTGGCCGGCGAGATGCCGCGCTGGGCCGATGCGGTGGGCAAGTCCGGCGCCAAGCTGGATTGACGGGATGCCGTCCAACCACCCAACGCACCCCACCCGGCCACGCAGGCGGTGGCCCACCGCGATGGCCGCTGTGGTCGTCCTGCTGTCCCTCACCGGCGCGGTGGTCTGCGCCACCGAGCTGCAGTTGCTGACCGAAGAAAACCCACCGCTCAACTTTAGCCACAACGGTCAAGCCAAGGGATTGAGCATTGACGTGGTGCAGGAAATCCAGCGGCGCGTGGGCAACACCGACGCGATTGAAGTGCAACCCTGGGCGCGTGCTTACCGCACGGCCAGCACGGTGCCCAATGTTGCGTTGTTTGGCACCGCACGCACCACAGCCCGTGAAGAGCTGTTCCAGTGGGTAGGGCCGGTCGCAACGGCTGTTGCGTCGCTGTACAGCAAGCGCGGAGCCGGCCTGCATATCGCAAGTCTGGACGATGCAAAGGCCGTCAGCCGTATTCTGGTAGTCCGGGATTTCTATACCCACCAACTGCTGCAAAAGCTGGGGTTTACCAACCTGGAGTTGGTCTCCAAGCCGGAGACCATGGTGAAAATGGCCGTCAACGGTCGTGCCCCGCTGATGTTCGTTGGCAACCTGACCCTGCCGGACCTGCTGGCACGCGCCGATGCCAAACCCGAGGACGTGGAGCGCGTGTTCACCGTCACCAGCATACAAACCTATATCGCTTTCTCCCTGGGTACGCCCAGGGATGTGGTCGCCAGCTGGCAGGCCGCGCTGGACAGCATGAAGCGCGATGGCACCTACGCCACGATCTACGCAAGATGGCTGCCCGGCGAAACACCGACCAAAATCAAGCCGGACGCCAACACCATGCCCTATTGAATGCCACCGGCGCGTAGGTGAATTCCGGGAGGAAATGGGCAAGCATTGTGCGCGGAGTAGACTTTGTAAAAGAGTGTTGAAACCGTGGCAGTCCAGCCACGATGCACGGAAAATGCTCTAACGCCACAGGTACTACTTTGACAGCAACCATCCTCGCTATCGTCGCAGCGCTCCTCGCCTGTGTGGCATTGTTTCTGGCCTACCGGCTGCGGCGCGCAGGTGCGCAAAAAAGACAGCTGCTGCGCTATGTGAAAAAGCTCCAGAACGCCGAGCGCTCACTCAAAAAGCACGCCTTTTTTGATCCGCTGACCGGCCTGGCCAACCGCTCGTTGTTGATCGACCGCTTTCAGCTGGCCATGAAGCATTCCCAGCGCAGCCTCAAGCAATTCGCGGTACTGATGATCGACCTGAACAAGTTCAAGGACGTCAACGATACCTATGGTCACTCCGCCGGAGACACCGTGCTGGTCACGATAGCCCAGCGCCTGGTTTCCCTGGTTCGCTCGACCGACACGGTGGCGCGGCTCGGTGGCGACGAGTTTGTGCTGCTCATCGAGTCCGTTGCCGAGCGTGAACAGATCACCTCACTGGGGCTAAAACTGGTGGCCCTGCTGGAGGAACCCGTCACCCTGGACTCCGGTGAAGTGGTCAGCCTGGGGGGCAGCATTGGCTTCGCCTGGTACCCCAAAGACGGTGAGAATCTCAAAGACATCCTGGAAGTCGCAGACCAGGCCATGTATTTCTGCAAGACCTCAGGGCTGATGCCGTTCTCCTGATTTCATAGCACCTCACGCAGCGTTACCGAGGGCCAGCGGCCGATTTGCCACATCTTCTCAGTCTGATCCGTGCGCTCCACCAGCCAGGCGCTCAGCAGCGGCTCCAGTGGCGTGGTGTCGGGGTCCACCAGCAGCACGTAGCGCGCTTCGTCGCCGGGTTGCAGAACTTCCTGCAATTGCCCGACCCAGTCGAACGCGGTCAGCGTGCGCATCAGCGGCTCCAGGCGCAACGGGTCCACATGCATCGCAGCGCACAGCTGCTCCAGTGTCAGACCCTTGGCACCTTCGGCGCGCGCGCGCTCCAGGTGCTGCACCACTTCCAGTGAAAACTGGAAACGCCAGCCGTGGGGCAGGCGTCGCAGGGTGCCACCGGCCAACAGGCTGGGCAAATAGGCGGTGAGTGCAGCGCCCAGCAAGACGATGACCCACACCACATAGATCCAGACCAGCAGGATGGGCAGCGTCGCAAACGCGCCATACACCGCCGAGTAGGTGGGCACGCTGCTGACGTACAGGGCCAGGCCCCGCTTGGCCAGCTCCATGCCCGTGGACACAAAGACGCCGCCAATCCACGCATGGCCCCAGCGCACGTGGGTGTTGGGGACGAAACGGAACATGGCCGCCATGCCGGCTGCCACCAGCATGAACTGCAGCAGATTCAGAAGCAGCGAGACCCCTCCGGGCATGCCGCCCACCAGGCCTTTGGAAAAGGACACGGCATACGATGTCATGCTCAGGCTCACTGCAAGCAGCACAGGCCCCAGCGTGATTGAGGCCCAGTAAATCATCACCCGCTGCGCAAACGGGCGTGAGGTGCGCACCCGCCAGATGCTGTTGAGCGTGCGGTCGATAGTGAAGACCAGTGCCAGTGCCGTGCCCAGCAGCGCGGCAAGCCCCACCACGCCCAGCTTGCTGGCCTTGCCGGCAAACTGGTTCAGGTAGCCCAGCACCTGGCGGGCAATGTTGTCGGGCACCAGGCTCTCAATCAGCCACTTCTGCAGCACATCCTGAAACTTGGCAAACATGGGGAAGGCCGTGAACACAGCCAGCGCCACGGTGATGAAAGGCACCAGCGCAATCGTCGTGGTAAAGGTCAGGCTGCTGGCGGTCAGGCCCAGGCGGTCCTCCCGAAAGCGCTCGCGCAGGGTCCGGATGGCGTGTAGCCATGGCACTTGGGCGACTTCTTTGAGCCAGCCCCTCAGACGTTCAAGGTATTGCATGCCGCTATGATGCCACCGACATGTACACCCCCTCCGCCTCTACCCACCCCTTTGTCAACACCACGCGCTGGCTCGCTGTGGGCAGTCTCATCTCCCTCATTGTTCTGTCCCTGGCCTGGGAGCTCTATCTGGCGCCGCTGCGCCCCGGCGGCTCCTGGTTGGTGCTCAAGGCCCTGCCGCTGTGCATTCCGCTGGCCGGGCTACTGAAGAACCGCCTCTACACCTACCGTTGGGTCAGCCTGGTGGTGTGGCTGTATTTCATCGAAGGCGTGGTGCGCGCCTGGAGCGACAAGGCCCCCGGAAACTACCTGGCCATGCTGGAAATCGCGGTCTGCGTTTTGCTGTTTGTGGCCTGCACCGCCCATGTGCGCCTGCGCCTGGGGCCACGCGGCGCCAACAAGACCGCCACCGCAACCCCGGAGACCGCACCATGACCGACTTGTTGTTCCAGTTGCGCGACATCGTTGGCCCCGCCAACGTGTTCACCCACGACGACCCCGCCAACGACCTGCGCGCCTACGAGCAGGACTGGCGCAAGCGTGAACACGGCAAATCACTGGCCGTGGTGCGCCCGGCCAGCACACCCGAAGTAGCAGCCGTGGTCAAGGCCTGCACCGCGGCGGGCGTCAGCATCGTGCCCCAGGGCGGCAACACCGGCATGGTGGTGGGCTCCACACCGGATGCGAGCGGCACCCAGGTCGTGCTGAGCCTGCAGCGCATGAACCAGGTGCGCACGCTCGACGGCGCCAACCTGACCGTGACAGTGGACGCCGGGTGCGTGTTGCAAGCCATACAGGAAACCTGCGAAAAAGCCGGGTTTCTGTTCCCGCTGAGCATGGCGTCCGAAGGCAGTTGCACTATTGGCGGCAACCTGGGGACGAATGCCGGCGGCACGCAGGTGGTGCGCTACGGCAACACGCGCGAACTGTGCCTGGGCCTGGAAGTGGTCACACCCCAGGGCGAGATCTGGGATGGGCTGTCGGGCCTGCGCAAGGACAACACCGGCTACGACCTGCGCCACCTGATGATCGGGTCGGAGGGCACGCTGGGCGTCATCACCGGCGCGATCATGAAGCTCTACCCGCTGCCCGCCGCCCAGCTCACCGCCTTTGCCGCAGTGCCCTCGCTGGAAGCCGCTGTGCAGCTGCTGGGTCTGGCCCACCAGCACCTGAGTGCGGGCCTGACCGGCTTTGAGGTCATGGGGACATTCGCACTCAGCCTGGTGACCAAGCATTTTCCGCAACAGCGCGTGCCGTTTCAGGATGGTGACCAACCGTATTGTGTGGTGCTGGAAAACTCGGACCAGGAATCCGAAACCCACGCCCGAGCCTGCTTTGAACGCCTGCTGGAGGTGGCCATGGAACAGGGCTGCGTGCAGGACGCCGTGGTGGCCGAGAGCATCACCCAGGCCCGCGCGCTATGGCACATCCGCGAGAGCATTCCGCTGGCCCAGGCGCAAGAGGGGCTCAACATCAAGCACGACATTTCCATTGCCGTTTCCCGCATCCCCGAGTTTGTGCGCCTGACCGATGCCCAGCTGCAGACGGCCTACCCCGGTGCCCGCCTGGTCAACTATGGCCACCTGGGCGACGGCAACCTGCACTACAACGTGCAGGCCCCGGCCGGCGCCGATGCGGAGGCCTTCTTACGTGACGATGAAAAAGGGGTCAACACCATCGTCTACGACATGGTGGACCGGTTCAACGGCTCCATCTCCGCCGAACACGGCGTGGGCAGCCTGAAGCGTGAGAAGCTGGAGCAGCACAAATCGCCGGTGGCACTGGGCATGATGCGCGCCATCAAGCAGGCGCTGGACCCGCAGAACACCATGAACCCGGGGCGGGTGCTCTCAAAAGAATAGCTACTGGCGACCATTTCACGAGGGCTACAGCCTGATTTTGTTCAAGAAAAAATCCTGCAGAACGGAGATTCAACGATGACTACCAAACCCTGGTTCGCCACCTACAAGGCCAACAACATCCCGGCCACCATCAACGCCGACGCCTTCCCGTCCGTCGTGCACATGCTCGAAGCGGCGATGGCGCAGTTCGCCGACCGAGCGGCCTTCCGCGCCTTTGGCCAGACCCTGAGCTATGCCGATGTGGACCGCCAGTCCGCGGCCCTTGCGGCGTGGCTGCAGCAGCGCCTGGGCGTCAAAAAAGGAGACCGGGTTGCGGTGATGCTGCCCAATTTCCTGGCGTTCCCCATCGCTTTCCTGGGCATCGCCCGGGCAGGTGCCGTGCAGGTCAACGTCAACCCGCTGTACACGCCGCGCGAGCTGGAGCACCAGCTCAATGACTCGGGGAGCGAGATCATCGTCATTTTCAACGGCTCCACACCCACGCTAGCCGAGGCCATTGCCAGGACCGGCATCAAGACCGTGGTCACGGTGACGCCGGGCGACGGTAGCGGCGCAGCCCTGCCCTCCCCGCCTGTGGATGCGCGCCTGAGCGGCACCATCGCCTTTACCGATGCACTGGCCCAAGGCGCCACGATGACGCGCACGCCGGTGGTGCTGACGGGCGACGACCTGCTGTTTTTGCAGTACACCGGGGGCACGACTGGCCTGTCCAAAGGGGCGGCCCTGTCGCACCGCAACCTGGTGGCCAATGTGGAGCAGTTCAAGAGCGTGATGCCCTCGGCGCTGCGCCCGGGTCAGGAAGTGATCGTGACCGCCATTCCGCTCTACCACATCTTCGCGTTGATGGTGAACTTTCTCACCTACTTCTCGGTGGGCGCCGAAAGCTGGCTGGTGGCCAATCCGCGCGACATGGACGGTTTTGTCGAAGTATTGAAACAGGCCAAGCCCAGCATCTTCATGGGTGTCAACACACTCTACGCAGGCCTGACCCTGCACCCGCGCATCGGCGAGGTGGATTTCTCTAACCTGCGTCTGTCGGGCGGAGGCGGCTCGGCCGTCGTGGGTGCCACTTCGTCCAAATGGAAGGCCATTACCGGCAACTTCATCCGCGAGGGATACGGTCTGTCGGAAACCAGCCCCGTGGTGTCATTCAACCCGGCCAGTATTCAGGACTTCAACGGTACCACCGGCCTGCCCCTGCCGGGTACCGATATCAAGCTGCTCGACGACTATGGGGATGAGGTTGCTCTGGGTGAATCCGGAGAAGTCTGCGTGAAGGGCCCGCAGGTCATGGGTGGCTACTGGAACCAACCCGAAGCCAACGCGGCAGCGTTTACCGCCGATGGCTACTTCCGCACCGGCGACGTGGGTGTGATCACGCCCGAGGGATTTCTGAAGATCGTCGACCGCAAGAAGGACATGGTGATCGTCTCCGGCTTCAACGTATTCCCCAACGAGATCGAAGCCGTGGCCAGCGCCTGTCCCGGCGTTGCCGAGTGTGCGTGCATCGGTGTGACTGACGAGAGAACTGGCGAAGCGGTGAAGTTGTTCGCCGTCAAGACGCCCGGTGCCACGCTCACGGCAGACGAACTCATCGCGCATTGCCGCAAGGAAATGACGGCCTACAAGGTGCCGAAGCTTGTGGTGTTTGTTGATGCGCTGCCCAAGTCGACCGTTGGCAAAATTCTGCGACGGGAGCTGCGCTCCGTCGTTTGAAACGCTACGTTATTTATAGCGCACTAATCAGATTCCACGAGGGCTACAGCCCATTTCTATTCGCGGTCATACAACGCGCTCGCCCGTTTGCAAGCGCCACAGCGCCGCATAGCCGCCATTGCGGGCCACCAGCTCGTCGTGCGTGCCGCTCTCCACGATGCGCCCACCTTCGAGCAGGTGGATGCAGTCGGCCTGGCGCACCGTCGACAGGCGGTGCGCGATGACGATGGTGGTGCGGTTGCGGCTGACCACGTCCAGCGAGCGCTGGATGGCGGCCTCGGTTTCGTTGTCCACCGCACTCGTCGCCTCGTCCAGTATCAGCACCGGCGGGTTCTTCAGGATTGCGCGCGCCAGGGCCAAGCGCTGGCGCTGGCCACCGCTGAGCTTTTGGCCGCGCTCGCCAATGCGCGTGGCAAAGCCCAGCGGCAGCTTGGTTATGAACTCGGTGCACTCGGCGGCGCGGGCCGCTTCGGCAATTTGCGCGTCGCTGGCGCCGGCCGCACCATAGGCAATGTTCTCGGCCACCGTGCCGTCGGTCAGGAAGGTGTCCTGCGACACATAGCCAACGGCGCGGCGCAGGTCCTGCAAATTCAGGCCGTCAATCGGCTGGCCATCGAGCAGGATGCGGCCCTGCTGCGCGGTATAGAAGCGCAGCAAGAGCTTGACCAGCGTGGATTTCCCCGAGCCGGTGGAGCCGACAAAGGCTGTGGTCTTGCCAGCGGGAATGGTGATGTCGATATCTTGCAGCGTGGGGGTGGCGTCATAGGCAAAACCCACGTGCTCAAAGCGCAGTTCGCCCTGGGCCGTGTCGATGGGGAAGTGCTGGCCTTCGTAGGGGATGGCAATCGGCGTGTCCAGCAGCTTCATCGCCCTATCAATCGCCGCTACCGAGCGCTGGTACATGTCGGCCACCTCGGCCAGGCCGGTCAGCGGCCACAGCAGGCGCTGCGTCAAAAACACCAGCACGGAATAGGCGCCCACGGCCAGCTCACCGTGCAGCGTCAACCAGCCCCCATACAGCAGCGTGGCAGTAAAGCCGCTCAGGATCGCCATGCGGATCACCGGCGTGATGGCCGCACTGAAGCGAATGGCCCTGGCGTTGGCTGTGCGGTAGGCATTGCTGGCCTGCGCGATGTGATCGGCCTCGAAGGTCTCGGTCGCAAAGGCCTTGATGGTGGCCAGACCCAACAGGTTGTTGTTCAGGCGCGCACTGACGTCGCCGGAGGCCTCGCGCACCTCGGCATAGCGCGGGGCCAGGCGCTGCTGGAACCAGAAGGTGCCAAACAGGATCAGCGGCACTGGCAGCAAGGCAACCAGCGCGATGCCGGGCTGCAGCGCGAAGAACACGGCGCTGACCATGATGCTGGAGCAAAACACCTGGATGATCTGGTTGGCTCCGCCATTCAGAAAACGCTCCATCTGGTTGATGTCGTCGTTCAGGATGGCCATCAGGTTGCCGGTGCGCTGGTTCTCGAAATACGCCATCTCCAGCTTCTGTACATGGCGGTAAGTGTCCAGCCGCAGGTCGTGCTGAATATCCTGCGCCAGCTGGCGCCACTTCAGCTCATACAGGTACTGGAACAGCGACTCACCACCCCACACCAGCACATTGAACACGCCAAGCGCCAGCAGCTGGTGCCAGGTGTTGGTGATGCCGACCGCGCCCAGGATATTGCGCGCCAGAAAACTCTGCTCCCCCTTGACCACCACGTCTACCGCCGCGCCAATCAGCACCTCGGGCAGGATGTCGAAGAATTTATTGAGGACGG
>ERZ724516.634-NODE-634-length-21580-cov-8.873682_pt1 | contig 21580 bp, 19 predicted proteins | sample MGYA00376049_ERZ724516 | MGnify/ENA primary metagenome ERZ724516 (study PRJEB28724, sample SAMN07190886) | activated sludge metagenome | isolation source: activated sludge of sewage treatment plant in Hong Hong | place: USA: Christiansburg, Virginia | collected... | reverse complement strand
CCGAGAGGCTGTGCAAAATGCCGACCTTGATGGTGTCAGCGGCAAACGCTGGCACGGTGGACAGCGTAGTGAGTGCGACGGCAGCGGTGAGTGCCTTCAGCGTAAACCGGCGAGAGTTGGTGCGTTGCATGGGTGTGACCTTCCGAAGTTAAAGAAAACCAGCTTCGCTGTGCATGCCGGCCTTGTCAGGCAGGCTTTGCAGAGCGATGGGTTGACTTTAGGGAAGGACGTGTGGATGCGAAATACGCCGAGTGGCGTACTTCGGGTTACCGGTCAGTTACGGGGTATGCGCGCCGTGGTTTCAGAACCGGTGCCGGTAACCCAGGGCCAGAAAATCCTCACCATTGGCACCGTAGTTGTTCAGCAGGTCGTAGACGGCGCACCGATGGTGTAGCCGCACAAAAAACTCCTGCGACCTGACTTGGGGTCGCGAAAAAGCCAATTCGATCATCAGAAAGTTCAAGGTCCGGCTGCCGTTACCGTCGGGCCCCAGCTCCAAAGGGCTCACGCTGGTGGTGTACGAAACACCCAGCGGCCCCAGGCGCAAATCGGTTTGCAGATAGTCGTTCCATGGAAAACTGCTCCACCGCAATACCGGCGCAATGGCGATTTCACCCAAGGTGCTGACGCCATACTGGTAACCGACCATGCCGTCGATCTCCAGCGACATCGGAAAGGTCTCGGATCGCCACACCGTTTTGCTGGCCGTCAGCGCCACCATGTTCTGATTCAGAAAACTGGCACGCCCGTTGACCAGTCCGGCAGGCTCCGTATCGTAGAACCTGCCGCCGTAGACGCCCACGCTCCAGTCCGATGGCTCACTTTGGGCGCGACCCGGCAGCATCAGAAATACCGACAGGGCCAGCAAGCCCAGCGCCCGCAGGTGCTGTCGCAAATGACCTGCGGTGGCTGTAGTGATCGCGTACATGGCTGATGGCCTCCAAATTTCCACCCATTCTTTCGGAGCGGAACCATGCCGTCAAGCGTTTACATTGCGTTGCATTTCAACATGCCGTTGAAACGGTATGCGCCAGACTCTGGGTTATCCTGACACCCCCTGTGACGCCGCTGCGCTGCCCAAGCGTCGGCTGTTTGCACACCGTCTCACCTACGCCCCAAAGCGTTCCGGAATACAGGAGAGAAACCACATGCATTTGAACCCCCCATCCCCCCAACCCGTCTCAGAAGCCGCGATCGCGCAGCTGGTGGGCCAGGTCTATGAAATTGCGCCCCCCGCCGAGCGGCGGCGCCTGCTGGAGCATCTAATCAAGCCGCTGGGCGTGTTATCGCTGGTTGCAGTGGCGAATGGCATTTTCGCAAGCCTGCGCTTTCAAAGCGGTTGGCCCGACATGCAGACCAGAGTCGAGGATGCGCAGCGTATTCATGCCAGGGATGTCATCGCCCTGGTCAACTACGTTCAGCAGGTCAGCGCGCATGCCGTGGATGGCCTGGCCAGCGTGCTGGCGTCGTCGCCCGTGATGACAGGTTCTGCTGCGGCCTCGGTGCTGATCACGCTGCTGATGCAGCGTTCGCGAACACGTCGTGCGGAGGACCGTGAGGCGTGAATGAAGGCGGTTCCAGGCGGCGGGCGCGGGCCCGCAGCAATTCGGCGATCAGCTGGTCTATCTGATCCAGGAATGCTTCCCGGCTGGAATGCGGTTGCTCGGTGAACATCGTGGTGGAGCGCTCCGCCACGCCAAACTCGCCCGCCTGGCGAGCCCAGCAGCGGACATCGCAATAGGCAATCAGGGCCAGCTTGCCCAAATCACCGGACCAACGCGCCTGCTGCAGGTCATCCAGCAGATCGTCTAGTCCCAAGCTCATGGAGTTTGTCATGTTGCGTCGCAGCATAGGGTCGCTTTCTGACGCGTTTCTTACAAACCCGGTGGTTTCACCCCAATTAGAGGTTCCCCCCTCGTCCACTCCACCAGGCGCGGTGGTTTCAGGCCTTGATCCGGTTCTGCACCAGGGTCGCCATGCGGGCAGCGGCGTCACTGCCCTGTCCGTTGAGTCCGGCGGCCACGCCCTGCTGGTCTGCGCTGGGCCGGTTCTGGCTGACTTTCCACTTTCCCACCCAGCGTTGCACCGGGATTTCAATGCCCACGATGACCTTCAGCAGATTGGCGATGTAGTCTGCAGGCGCGTCCGCCACCTGCCAGGGCCGGGCCTGTCCGGCCTCGTGGGTTTGGGTCAAGCGGGTGACCACGTCGAGCACGCGCTGCGGGTCTTCAAAAGCCAGCGGCACCCCGTGGGCATGCACGATGGCGTAGTTCCAGGTTGGCACCGCCTTGCCATGGGCGTGCTTGCTGGGGTACCAATTGGGCGACACATAGGCTTGCGGACCGGTGAACACGGCCAACGACCCAGCGCCCTCGGCCAGTGCCTGCCAGACCGGATTGGCGCGCGCCACATGGCCCACCAGCGTTCCGTATTCACCGCGGTCCGGGTCTAGCAGGAATGGAATGTGATTGACCAGCAGTTCGCCGTGGTGCTGCACGATCCAGGTAGCCAACGGATGCTCGCGCACCAGCGCGTGCAACACGGCGGTGTCGTTCTCTTCAAAGTGGGGGGGCAAATAGGTCATGGCTGGGATGGGGTTTCAGTTTCAAAAACGGGTTCGCACAGCACCTCGGTCTTGACGGAATGGGCGATAAAGCAGGACGCGTGCGCCCGGTGGTGCAAGTCCAGCAGCGCGTCCCGCGCAGGCGTGCGCTCGGGTGCAAACTGCACGGCCGGGTACAGGGTGACGCGGGTCATGGCCAACTGACCTTCAGCATTGCGCGCCATGATTCCCACGGCCGCGTCGCGGTACTGGTCCACCACCCAGCCGGCGCGCGCGGCGATATCCAGAAACCACAGCATGTGGCAGCTCGACAGCGATGCGACGAAGGCTTCTTCGGGGTCCACACCCGCAGCGTCGGAATAGGGCAAGGGCACGACGTGGGGCGAGGATGACGCCGGCACCACGGCCCCACCATCAAACTGCCAGGTGTGGCGACGGCTGTAACGGTGGTCGGCAAACGACGCGTTGTTGCGCTGCCAGAGAACGGTGCTGGTGTACTGGGCCATGGTTGTGTCATCAAGCTGGTAAATTGGTTCCTCATTCTATGAACCTATGATCTATCACAAGGAACCAATTTGAGATGATTCAAAGAGCCAATGCGCCCCCCAAAGAGCCCCGTAGCGAGTCGGTGCGCCAGCGGGTCTACCTGGAACTGCGCCGCGCCATCGAGCAGGGCACGTTCAAGACGGGCTCGCGCCTGCCCGCCTCGCGCGCGCAGGCCCAGACGCTGGGGGTGTCACGCAACAGCGTGTTGTGGGCGCTGGAGCGCCTGCAGTCTGAAGGGTATGTGGTGGCCCGTGTCGGCGATGGCAGCTATGTGGCGGACAACCTGGGCGCCTTGGCCTTGTCTGGCGGGTTGTCCAAGGGTCTGCGCCCACCCATTGCTGCGGGCCTGTCACAGCGCGGGCAACTGGTGGCTGACACGGTGTCGCGCTGGAATCCACCCGCGCAGGCGGCGCAGCCGTTTCGCATTGGCGCGCCCGAGGTCGCCACGTTTCCGTTTGCCGTGTGGGACCGGCTGGCGCGCCAGGCCTCCCAAGCCCAGCGCATGGCCCAGGCGCAGTACCTGGACCCTGCGGGCTCATCGGCGCTGCGCGATGCGATTGCGCAGTGGCTGTGGGTGTCGCGCGGCATACGTTGCGAGGCGGCGCAGGTCGTAGTGTGCTCGGGCTCGCAGCAGGGCATAGATCTGGTCGGTCGGTTGCTGCTGGATGTGGGGGACGAGGCCTGGGTCGAAGATCCCGGCTACCCCGGTATACGCGCCAGCCTGGCCGGCCACGGCGTGACCGTGCGACCGGTGGCAGTGGACAGTGAAGGCCTGGTCGTGGAACAGGCCGCCGCGCAGTGGCCCGCGGCCCGGCTGGCCGTGGTGACGCCCACGTCGCAATTCCCCACCGGCGTACGCATGAGCCTGCAGCGCCGTCTGGCCTTGCTGGACTGGGCCAACGCACACCAGGCCTGGATCGTGGAAGACGACTACGACGGCGAATTCCAGTACGGCACGCACCGCCTGCCCGCGCTGTGCAGCCTGCCCCATGCGCAGCGGGTGCTGTATGTGGGAACTTTCTCCAAGACGCTGCACCCCGGACTGCGACTGGGCTTCATCGTGCTGCCCCACGCACTGGCGGGTGCATTCGCGATGGCCCGTGCGCTGACCGACCGCCACGCGCCGGGAGACACGCAGGACGTGCTGGCCCGCTTCATCACCGAGGGTCACTTGCTGCGCCACCTGCGCCGCATGCGCGAGCTGTACCCGCAGCGCCAGCACGTTCTGATTGAGGCCGTAACCAAGGCCAGCCATGGCCAACTGCTGCTACAGCCCAGCGAGCAGGGAATGCACCTGCTGCACGAACTGCCCGCCGGCGCGGACGACCAGACCTTGTCCGCACGGGCCCAGGAGGCGGGCATCCTGCTGGCCCCGCTGTCGCGCTACACCATGGCGTCCCAACGCCGGGGTTGGCTGTTTGGCTATGCGGGGTATGACACGGTGGCGCTGCGCAAGGCGGCCGCCACGCTGGGCAAATTGCTATTCAATCAATAGCGCACTAGTCAATCAACACGTGGGCTATAGGCGGTTTATAGAATATCATCACCCCTATGACCCCACTAACCGAACTGCTGGTGCAGCGCGACACCGTTTCCGCCAGTGAGCTGCTGGCGCAGCTCCAGGAAGGCCTGGCCCACTCGGCTGCGCAATCGGGCGCGGGTGCGGCCACCCACCAGCTGCTGTTGGACTACTTCAAACTCAACGCCAAGGTTGGCGCCAGCAGTTTCGCCCAGGGCTTCCAGCGCTACCCGCACACTGCGCAAGCACTGCTGGAACTGTGCCAGGCCCAGGGGCTGACGGAGCTGTGCGTGCTGATGCAGTCGGTGATGGAGGCCAAGCCCAGTCCTTCGGGGGCGTTCAAGGCAAGCCTCCAGGCCCAGGCCAATGACGCCAACCCAGCGCATGCAAAGGGAGTAGCTGCCTTCATACAAGGTTTCTCCAGCGTCGCTTTTGCCGACCCGGGCAACGAGGCGGACATCGAGCTCTCGCTGGCCTGGAGCGCCGTGGAAGACTGCCTGTTGGACCAGGTGGCCATCCACGCCGATGTGATCGCCTTCGACTGGGGGCCGACGGTACGCGCGCAGCGCCAGCGAGAGCAGACGGTACGCAACGCGCTGGCCGACAGAACCGCTTTGCAGATGCTGCAGGCTCTGCTGGAGGATGCCGCACCCCAGGTCGTTGCCCAACCCAGCGATTACGACATGGACCACGCGGCCGCTCCCAGGCAGCCCGACACCATTACCGTACACCACATCGGGCCCCACCAGGCATTGCCGGCCGCGCAGGCTGCGGACCTGGCCCGGCACCCCGCCGCCGCACAGTTGCTGGCCTTGTACCAATCAGTCAATGGTGCCGCGCTGTTTTGCACTGACAGGCAGGATCTGTGGTCCGCGGGCTTTGTGTTCCTGCCCGCGCAGCAGTGGGACACTGCCAGCGCAGAAGTGGTGGACTGGCTCAGCAGCGTGGACTTTCAGGACGACCCGGATGCACTGCCAGACTGGGTGCGTAGCGCGATTCCATTCGGAAAAATACCCGGCGACGCCAGTTACTGGATCGTGCCGGTAGAAGGCCCGTGTGCCGGCACCGTCATGCTGTCCAACGACGATGTCAGCGCGGAGGAACCGCGCTACCCCAGCTTCGATCATTTTGTGGCCACGCTGTGCCTGCAGCCCGAACAGGTACTGGGTTGCGGTGGCTATGTCAGCTACCCCGCAGCCGATGATGCCTACAGCCTGTACCCGGTGGGCTACCGCGGGGGTGGCGCCTGAGCAGGGGCCATCTACGCCTGCCGGCGCCGGTAGCGCGCCGGTGTCTCGCCGACGTGGCTGGCAAACAGGCGTGAGAAGGTGGGCACGTCGGCATAACCCACGGCCTCAGTGATCTGCGCAATGCTCCACGCGCTGTCGCCGAGCAGTTGCTTGGCCTTGTTTACCCGTGCCTGTTGCAGCAGGGCCAGCGGTGAGTCACCGGTCTGCGCCTTGACCCGGCGCAGCAGCGTGCGGGTGCTGACATGGAAGGCCTGGGCCAGACGCTCCAGGTCGTAGGTCTCGGTCAGGCGCGCACCCAGCCACTGCGCCACGCTGTGCGCAAACGACGGCAGGCCGGTGGGTGCCAAGAGCGCGCTGTCCACAAACGGGGCCTGGCTGGCGCGCGGTTGGGACAGCAGGGCCAGCCGGGCGGTGGCGGTGGCCACATCGGCGCCCAGGGTCTTTTTGACCAGGTGAATGGCCAGATCAAACGCCGAGCTGACGGCTCCCGTGGTGGTGATGGCACCGTCCTCCACCAGCACCGCGTCGGCATGCAGCGTAGTAGCCGGATAGCGGCTTGCCAGCTCGCCCGCGCACAACCACGCGGTGGTGGCCTTGCGGCCATCCAGCAGGCCGGCCTCGCCCAACAAAAACGTGCCTATGCAGACCGAGGCCACCGGCGTGCCGCCGGCAAAGCTCTTGCGGATAAAGGCCAGCTCGCGTTTCAGCGGCGCAAGCTTGCTGTCCCATTCATCCAGCCGGCGAATCTCCAACCCCGGCACGATGAGCAGGTCATACACCCCCGCAGGCCGCTGCGCGCCAACGCAGAAGCCGCCGGCCACCGTGACCATGCGCCTGCCAAGACCCACCACCTGCACGTCAAAGGGCGGTGAGGCGGTCTTGCGCAGCGCGCGGGCCAGGTGTGTTGCGATCAGCAGCACATCAGCGACCGCAAAGATTTCGGTCGCCATGCAGCCCGCATAGGCCAGGATGGCAATGCGCACCGGTCTGTTTTTTTTGGACGATGGGAGCTTGACAGACATATGGCGATAACACCATTAAATATGGCAATAACGCCATGGTACTTGAACCCGCACCGGTTTGACAATGCAACACCATGCAAATCACCCAACTCCGCAACGCCACCCTCATCATCCACATTGGCCATCGCCACATCCTGGTTGACCCCATGCTGGCCCCCCAGGGCGCGCTGCCGCCCCTGCGCCTGCTGGACGGCAAACGCCTGCGCAACCCGACCGTGGATTTGCCGGTGCAGGCCCATGCCGCGCTCCGGCAGGTGACCCATTGCCTGATCACCCATTGCCAGAAAGGCCACTTTGACCACCTGGACGGCCATGGCAAGAAATGGCTGCGCGAGACCCAGACACCCGTCATCTGCACACCGCACGACGCCGCCTATCTGCGCAAGCGTGGACTGAATGTGCAGGCCTTGCCCTCCGACCACGACCAGACCAGCCCTTTCTTTGAAGGCCGCATCCGCACCGTGCGCTGCACGCATGGCGAGGGCCTGGTGGGCCGGCTCATGGAGCATGGGGTCGGCTATCTCATTGAAATGCCGGGTGAGCCCAGCCTGTACCTGGCGGGCGACACGGTGCTGACGCCGCGGATCCGCGACTTCGTCACAACGCACCAGCCGGGCGTGAGCGTGGTTCCGGCGGGTGGCGCCCGCTTTGATGTCGGTCAGGACATCATCATGGGACTGGACGACGTGATCGCATTCGCGCGGCTGTCAACCGGCACCGTCGTCGCCAACCACCTGGAGGCCATCAGCCACTGCCCGGTGACGCGCAAGGACCTGCTGGCAGCCCGGAGAGCGGCAGGACTCAGTCACCGCCTGCAGGTTCCACAGGACGGGGAAACACTGGAGTGGCCCGCAGCGGCCTAGTCGGCAGCGCGGCGCTCGGAATGCACCAGCGTCCAGACCATGCCCACGCCAACGCTGGTGCCATTGGAACGCAGAAACAGCGGACTGGCGCTGTTGGCAGAGCCACCATAGCTTTCATAGCGGACAAAACCGAACACCCGCAGGTTGGGCGTTTGGTCCCTCGAGGCGCTCGCTCCGAGACGCGTCGCCAGAAGCCCCGCACGGGCGTCGTAGGCCGGGCGATCGGTGGTTGCCAACTCGGGGGAAACGCCATAGAAGTATTGGTTGAGCTGGCGGTCGCCCAGGACCAGGCTGCCGTTGACCGACAGGCGCCAGCCATCCAGCAGGGCAGCAGACTCAAAGCCCAGCTCTGGTTCGATTGCCAGACCCTGCCCGCGCACGCCACCGTTGACTTCCAGCACGGCGCGCACGGGTAGCTCCAGACGCAGCCGACTGCCAGGCGAGGGCCTGGCCAGCGTCAACTTCAGGCGGGGCCCGAACTCGACCAGCGTACCCAGATCCGGCATGCCCCTGCGCACCGCAATATCGCTCGAACTCGACGGCAGCGATGCGGCAAAACCCACGTCAAAGTCGTAGTCGCGGGTATGCACGAGGCGAGCACCCACGTTGTTGCGGTCAGCCCGCAGCACTTCGCCGCGGTAGAAGAATATGGGCAGTGCCAGGGCACGCGACACCCGCTCGGTGGATGCAGGATAGGCCGGCGTCGACACCCCGCCGGCCACCATGCCCAGCTCCCATAACGGCAAGGCTTGCCCGGCTTCCTGCGCCTGCGCCGACAGCGCGGCCGCCACGAACGCCCATGCTGCCACGGTCGAGAATTTCATAGGTTCTTTCATTTTTCAAGCAGTCTAAGGGATTGCCCTGTGCTGGATGCAATGCGCATGCCGGCTTGGGTAGCGAGAGGACAGCTAAGATACCTCGCAGTTAAAGGGGCAGACTTGGACCGAGCGGATTTCATACATTTGGTGCGTACCAGTGAGCAGGCCAGTGCCGACGATAGCGACGCCTATCGCCGCAGCGTGGCCGGCTTCGCTGCGCTGGGCTACCTGTGGGTGATTGGCTGCTTTGTACTGGCCATGGTCCTCCTGGCATGGAGCCTCTACGCCTTGGGCCGCGGCCGGTTCAAGGGCTTTCATGTTGCCGTGCTGATGGCCGCTGGCGGCCTGCTGTGGACCAGCTTGCGGGCCTTGTGGTTCCGCCTGGAAGCTCCACAGGGCGCGATTCTGACGCAGGCCGATGCGCCGGCCCTGTTCCAGGCGCTGGAGCGCATCCGCAAGAAAATCAAGGGGCCCGCCATCCACCACGTGCTGCTGGACGGCAGTTTCAACGCCAGCATCAGCCAGATACCCCGCTGGGGACTGCTCGGCGGCGCCACCAACTACCTGACGATTGGCCTTCCCCTGCTGATGGCGATTGACCGGCCGCGTTTTCTGGCCGTTCTGGCGCACGAGTATGGACACCTGCGCAGCGGACACGGGCAATTTGCGGCCTGGATCTACCGCACACGCCTGAGCTGGATGAAGCTCGAGCACGGCATGCGCCATGACTCGGGAGTGGTGGCGGTGGCAACCCAGGCTTTTTTGCGCTGGTACTTTCCGCGCTTCATGGCCAGGACTTTTACCTTGGCCCGCCAGGATGAGTATGAGGCCGACCGCATCGCCGGCAAACTGGTGGGGCCGGATGTGGCCGGCGCAGCGCTGACCGAAATATCCATCAAAGGCCAGTGGCTCACCGCCGAATTCTGGCCATTGCACTGGAGCGCTGCATTGGGCAGCCCACAGCCCGCGGGCCCCTTTGGCGCCATGCGCACGCTGCTGGCGCAACCGGTGGCAGACGATTTCGCACGCCAGTCGCTGCGCCAGGCACTGATCCAACTCAGCGACGAAGTCGATACGCACCCCGTTTTGCGCGACCGCCTGGAGGCGCTGAAAGCCAGCAAGCAACTCCCTGCATGGTCCAGCCGTCCGGCGCTGGAACTGCTGGGAAGCGGTGCGGACCCATGGCTGAAACGCCTGGACCGGGAATGGTGCCGCGACAACGCCAGCGACTGGAAGCTGCACCACGCCTACCTGCGCCGAGTTCAGGTCGGTATCGACACCCTGTCCGCCAGCATCCGGCGCAACAATGCCGATGAAATGACGCAACTGGGTGACCTGCACCGGCGCCTGGACGCCCGTGCCGACGTACGCGCTTTCTACGAGCGCGCCCTGCAACTCACACCGGGCCATGCCGGCGCATTGCGTGGCATGGTGAACTGCCTGTCGGACGCCGAACACCTGGCACGCATAGCCTGCCTGGAGCAACTGTTTGAACTCAGCATGGCCCACCGGTGGTGGGCCTGCTGCACCGCCGTGCGTGCACTGGAAAGAAGCGTCGCCGCGGGCCACCCGGACGAGAAGATGCTCAAGCTGTGGCGCGAGCGCCAGAAAGAGGCCGACGTGGCCGAAGGCAGGGCCTGGACGGAACTGGCCGAGTCACCGTTCTTCCAGTCCATCGCGCGCCACGACCTGAACGATTTTGAAAAAGGCGAGCTGCAGTCCGACCTGGCCCGCTGCAAGGCGGTGGTACGTGCCTGGCTGGTGCGCAAGGTTCTCAGGGAGTTCCCCTACCGGCGCTGTTACGTGCTGTTCGTTGAACTGCCCGATATGGACGATGGTGACCGCTACCAGCTGTGCCGCCGGCTCGAACAGACACTGGACCTGCCCGGCCAGGTTCTGGTGCTGTGGGCCGGGTACTCGCCGACGCTCGCGGACATCCAGCACAACGCCTTTGACGCGGTGTATGTGCGGCCATTGGCATAGTTGGCTGCGCACCACGCCGGGCTTGGTCAACGCAGCATCGTCTTCAATGAAGAGCAAGTTGACCATCAGGTGGTGATGACGCCCGCCTTTTCGCAGGTAGCTTCTTAGGCCAGCACGGCGGCTTTGGTGGGCTCCAGCACGCAGTCCAGGCGGCGCAACGCGGTGAATGTGTTCGCCACCGCATGACTGCCACGTTAGCTATCGAATATATAGCTATAAGCCAATACCCGACGAGGGCTAGAGGCCAAAATCGCTTAGACTACGCGCTCAGGAAAGCCAGCGTGCGTTCTGGACCACCTCCGAGAAAAACGCCCGCAGCGTGGTGGCGCTCATCTTGTAGGGGTCGAAGTCCGCCGTGCTGGAATATTTCAGGAACAGCTGGCGGTTTTCCTGCGTTGCAGCAATCAGCCCCATGGCCCAGCTACCGAACTGACGGACCGGGATTTCTGAGAGGTCCAGCACCGCCGGATCTTTGTGGCGTGGGTCTTTCAGGATGCGGTGGTACAACCTGTTGACGGCCTGGCGATCACCTTCAAGTTGCTGCAGAAAAATGCCATTGGCCAGACACAGCGCCCCGGTCACGCCTGCGTCCTGGTTGTTGCGGGCAGAACTCTGCAAGATGTCTTTGACATCGCCGGGTCCCAAAATGGTTGCGGTCTTGCTGGCATAGGTCAGTTGTACGAGCATGGTGCTGCGATTCCTGTGGAGAGCCGGCGCTCGCCGGCATCTGTACTGTTGCGGGATGGCCGTGAACGATAGCAAAAGAGCAATACCCGTGCACTGCACCCCGTCTTGCGGATGCGGCCAAAATCCAGCATGCCTTCACCGTGCTACAAGACCCTGAATGGTGCCAGCGTGCATGGCTGGTGAAGCAGGCCAGCCGCGCGCCTTGGTCTGGTTCAAACGGGACCTGCGCGTCCACGACCATGCCGCGCTGGTGGCCGCACAGGCTTACCCTGATGCACTGGGCCTCTATGTGGTGGAGCCAGAGTGGCTGAACAGCCCCGAGTGTGGTGCCAGCCATGTGGACTTTGTGCTGGCTTGCCTGGCAGAGTTGCGTCTCGCCCTGGCCCTGCGGGGCATGCCCTTGCTGGTGCGCACGGGTTCATGTGTCTCTGTGCTGGCGCAATTGCATACGGAGACGGGTTTCACCCATCTGCACAGCCACGAAGAAACTGGACCGGCTTGGTCGTACACACGTGACAAGGAAGTGGCGACCTGGTGCCAGTCACAACAGGTGTTGTGGCATGAATTCACGCAGACCGGCGTCGTGCGGCGCCTGCGCGACCGCACGGGGTGGGCGGGGCGCTGGCAGGCGCGCATGGATGCACCGCTGCACCTGCTGGGTGGCGGATTCAACCCCGCGGTAACGCTGGACCAACCCGATTTGCCCACATTGGCACAACTGGGCCTGGCACCCAACGCTAAGCATCTGCAAGCCGCAGGCGAAAGAGCCGCACGCAGCACGCTGAAAAGCTTTTTGCAGGTGCGCGGTTACGACTACCGCAAGGCACTGTCCAGCCCCCTCACTGCGCAAGACGGTTGCAGCCGCCTGAGCCCACACCTGGCGTTTGGCACGCTACCACCTGTGGCTGCACTGGCGGCCAACCGGCCTCTTTTTGGCGCGCCAGTTTCTGGACTACGAGCCCGGCATCCACTGGAGCCAGATGCAGATGCAAAGTGGCACCACCGGCATCAATACGCTGCGCATGTATTCCCCAACCAAACAAGCGAAGGATCAAGACCCGCAGGGTCTTTTCATCCGCCGCTGGGTTCCGGAACTGGCCCGCGTGCCGCTGCCCTACTTGGCCGAACCCTGGCGGATGGACGCCAGCGTGCAGCGCATGGCGGGCTGCGTGATCGGAGTGGACTACCCGGCTCCCATCGTGGACGACAAGCTGGCAATGCAGGCGGCCAAAGACCGCATGTACGGCTTGCGCACGACGGAAGCAGCGCGTGATGAGGCCGCCAACGTGCAGGCGCGGCATGGCTCGCGCAAGAGTGGGCTACCCCAAACGGCGCAGGTGCGCAAACTGGCATCTCCGCCAACGGCCCAGCGTCTGACCAAACGCGAGTCGGATACACACTCCACAATATCTCAGCAGGGTGACCTGTTTGCCTAAGCCAATGCAACCCAGTACAAAAACCGATTTCAAGGGCAACAAACAATCACTGCCCAGCAAGCTGTGCGCCGTGTGTGGACGTACCATGACCTGGCGCAAATCCTGGGCCAAGAACTGGGAGTCGGTGTTGTATTGCTCGGATGCCTGCCGCGCACAGAAGACCGCCAAGAAAGCCCCATGAACCCAGCCACTCCAAGCCCAACACGGTTACCCATCAAGCCCAGGAATCTTGTCATTGTGCTGGGCGACCAGCTCGATGCGCAATCCACTGCGCTGCAGGATTTCGACCCCGCGCAAGACGTGGTGTGGATGGCCGAGGTGGCCGAAGAATCCACCCACGTGTGGTCGGCCAAACAGCGCACTACGGTGTTCCTGAGTGCCATGCGCCACTTTGCGCAGGATCTGCGTGCACAAGGCCTGCCCATCGTGTACACACAGTTGGACGATGCCGACAACCAGGGCAGCCTGGCCCTGCAAATGACGCTGGCCATCGCGCAACTACAACCTGAAGGCCTGGTATTGACCGCTCCCGGCGACTGGCGCGTGCTGCAGGCGCTACGCACCGTGGCGGCGGAACACCAGTTGCCGCTGGACCTGCGCGACGACACCCATTTCTTCAGCACGGTGCGCGAGTTTGCAGCCCACGCCAAGGGCCGCAAACAGCTACGCCTGGAATACTGGTACCGGGAATTGCGCCAGAAACACGGCGTCCTGATGGACGGCAAAGACCCGGTTGGGGGCCAATGGAACTTCGACGCCGACAACCGGGAATCCTTTGGCAAAACCGGCCCCCAAAACGTGCCACCACCAACCCGCTTTGAGCCAGACACCATCACGCGGGACGTCATCACATTGGTCAATACACGGTTCGCCAACCACCCTGGAACCCTGCACAACTTTGGTTGGCCGGTGACACGTACACAAGCGCTGCTGGCGCTGCAAACATTCATTGACCAACGCCTACCGTTGTTCGGCCAATACGAAGACGCCATGTGGGCCGATGAGGCCTGGCTCTACCACTCCCACCTGAGCTGCGCACTCAACCTCAAACTGCTGAGCCCGCGCGAAGTGGTGCAAGCCGCCGAGGATGCCTACCGCGCAGGCACTGCACCACTCCCGGCCGTAGAAGGTTTCATACGCCAGATACTGGGTTGGCGTGAATATGTGCGCGGCATCTACTGGACGCAGATGCCCGATTACCTGCAGCGCAATGCGCTCGATGCACAGGCTGAATTGCCCGCCTGGTACTGGACTGGCGCGACCGATATGGCCTGCCTCAAAGATGCCATTGGCCAAACCCTGGAACACGGCTACGCCCACCACATCCAGCGCCTGATGGTGACCGGCCTGTACGCCCTGCTACTGGGTGTGAAACCGCAGGCCGTGCACGCCTGGTACCTGAGTGTGTATGTAGACGCGGTGGAATGGGTGGAACTGCCCAACACGCTGGGCATGGGGCAGTTTGGTGACGGCGGCCTGATGGCCAGCAAACCCTATGTGGCCAGTGGCAAATACATCCAGCGCATGAGCAACCACTGCAAGGGCTGCAAGTACGACCCTGCGCAATCCACGGGACCACAGGCCTGCCCGTACACCACGCTGTACTGGGACTTCCTGAACCGCCACGAAGTTCTGTTGAAGAAGAACCCGCGCATGGCGATGCAGCTCAAAAACCTGGGGCGGCTCGATGTGGCTGCCCGCGACGCCATTGCAGCGCAGGCCACCGCGCACCGGCAAGCCAGCAGCAGGGCCTGACCGTGCGTCACCACGGTATCTCCTGGCCCCGGTAGTCCACAAAGTGCGCGCCCTGGCGGGCTTGCAGCCCGCGCAAAGCGGCCAACATGCCTGCCACCGACTCGGCAGGCTCCAGCAGCTGGGCTACACCGGCCGAGAAAGGCTGGGACAACCTGGAGTCCACCGTGCCAGGCTGCAATGCAACTACCCGTAGCTCAGGCCGTTTGCGCTGCAGCTCTATGGCGGCCGTTTGCAGCAGCATATTCAATGCGGCTTTGGATGCACGGTAGCCGTACCAGCCACCCTTGCGGTTGTCGGCAATGCTGCCCACCCGCGCGGACAGCTTGGCGTAGATGGACGCGCCGGGCGCCAGCAGGGGCGCAAAGTGCCGCAACACCAGCGCCGGGCCTATGGCGTTGATCTGGAAGGCTCGGGCCAGATGGTCTGCCTGCAAGGCTGCCAATGACTTCTCGGGCCCCTGCCCGTCCAGCATCAGGGCACCCGTTGCATCCACGATCAGGTGGTAGGGCCCATTCGCCGCACTGGCCGCGGCCTGGGCCGCAATGCTGGCGGCATCCAGCAGGTCAAACCCCGGGTTGTGGGCGCGTGAAACGGCCTCTACATGGTGGCAGTGCACATCATCCTGCAAGGCCTCTACAAAGGCTGCACCAATAGCGCCGCGGGCACCGACCACCAGCGCCCGGTAACTGTGCGCCAGCAAAGCAGCAGGCGCACCGCTATCCACCAGTCACCACTCTGTGCATCATGCAACCACTCCTCTTTTGATAGCTGATGAAGCATATTCTACGAGGGCTAGGGGCATAAAACGCTTACGGTCACCCCTCAAACTGGGGGTGTAGCTGGCGTATCCGCGTCATGGCCATGCCGGGGCCGGCGCACGGCTTGATTCAGACGCTCTAGCGTGCGCGCTGGAAAGCGCCCTTAACTGTCGCCGCTCGCCTGCCGCGCGGTACAGAAAATCGCCGCAAGCCTCGGCCAGCTTCATGTCCGACATTCCCTCGACGAAGAGGAACTGCCCCTGTGGGTTGACCTCGAGCCAGACGATCTCGCCATGTGTGTCGATCTTGAGGTCGAACACGCCCATTCGCAGATCAAAGATTTCCATGAATCGACGCAGGCGGCGCTCGACGTCGACCGGCAACGCATGCGATTCGACCTCGGTGCGGTTCAGGTGCACGCGCCAGTCGAGCTCGTCACAACGCAGACGCGCCGTTTCGATGTGTGACCCGAAAACGTGCACGCGCAGGTGATCGCGGCCCTCGATGCGCTCTTGGTAGATTGCCGGAGACAGGCGCAGTGCCTCGTCGTCGGCCAGTACTTCGGGCCGCACCGCGTGCGCGAGAAGCGGAATTCCGAAGGCACCGGCGAGCGTCTTGACGATCGTCGGCTGGCGCGAACAAAACGCCCGAATCGCCTCGGGGTCCTGGCTCACTAAAGTTCGTGGTATGCGCAGGCCGACCTGCACCGCCACGCGCAACTGCAGCACCTTGTTCTCGGCTCGGCGGGTCGCGTCGGGATGGCTGACCCAGGCGCCGCCGAATTCGCCCAGCAAAAGGCCCTGAAAGCCAGCGAGGCAATCGTTGCGCACCACCTCGAGCGCCTGTGGTTCGACAACGTCCTCCAACCCGGGCAGTGATCGATCCCATGGACGCCCGCTCGGGCGGCGCCACCAGATGGCATCAAGCTTGCGCACATCGACCCGGTCGCCACCCTCCACAGGCAGCGTTGGCACGCAGTCACCGTGCGGAGACCAGTTGAGCGCACCGCTGCGGGCCAACTCGTCACTTTCGAGTATTACGCAGCGTGCATCGTGGCGATGTTGGATGGCATCGCGGATCACCAGAGCATGAATGTCCTCGTGCAAGGTGACGATGCCAATGGTCGGAATGGAAGTCGCGGTATGGGTGTTTGTCACGATGTGGCTTTCTTGTTGGGAGTTGGGGGAGGGCGGCAGTCGATAGCCGCCCCGCGAAGCGTGTCGTCAGGCCCCGATCACTGGTCGCTGTCGTCCCAGCCAGAGACACTGCCCGTTATTGATCCGCAACGCTCGCCAGTGCATTCTTTGCGTCTTGCAAAAAGCTCCGCCTTGGAGTCCGTATAGTCCTGCAGGCGCTTGGGCACCGGAAAGCTGTCGGGGGCGCGGGCGCCCATGACTGCCGGCATGAGGGTACCCTGCACGTCGGCCCGCGCCGTGTCGCTCAGGGTCGGTGCCGGCGCGGGACTGGCAGATGCCGCGAGACTGGCGGTCAACATAACCGCGGGAATGAGTAGCTTGCTTCCGTTCATCATGTGTTCTCCAATAAGTCACCCGGTTTAGGTGAGATCGCAGTCTGCCGACAGTAGCGTTATGCCAGCGTTATGACCGACCAGGGTTGCCCGTTTGCGCGGGCTCGGGCTGGATTTGGAGAGCGCTTGCCATTTGCTACGCCGTCAGGAAGACGGTTAATCACTCCTGAATTGATAGCTGTATGCGCATATTCCGCGAGGGCTAAAGGCCCATTAGACCAACACCTACCCCTCAAACTGCGGATGCAGCTGGCGTATGCGTGTCATGGCCATGCCGGCCGCAGCGGTGCGGGTCTCAACCCCCATCTTCACGAAGATGCGCTCCAGGTGCTTCTTCACCGTCATCGGGCTACTGCCCAATATGTCGCCAATGTCCTTGTTGGTCTTGCCCTTGACCACCCAGTACAACACCTCGGCCTCTTTGGCGGTGAGCTTGAAGCACAGGCTCATGGCCTCGATGACCGCGGTGTCGGATACCTCGCGCATCACGATCAGCCAGTCGCCGTCTTCGGCCGTCGCATCGCTGTCGCCGGTCTGCTGGTGCAGGCGGAAGGTCAGCCGCGTGGCGCCGCGCTCGATGGAGAGCTTGGGCGGCTCGCCCTGGGCCAGTTGTTGCAGGCCATGGCGCAGCCAAACCAGCACCGGCTCGGGGGTGGTGGGCGCCTGGGTGCCACAGTAGCGCTCCAGCAGCTCGCGGGCCAGCGGGGTTTGCCACATCAATGCGCCATCGCTGGCGCGCACGGTGATGGTGGCGTAGCCGAAAGCGTCCAGCGCGTTGCGTGTCTGGCGCCGCTCGCGCGCGCCCTTCAGGTGCACCTGCATGCGGGCCAGCACCTCCTTGGGCTTGATGGGCTTGGTCACGTAGTCCACGCCGCCGGATTCGAGTGCGGCGACCAGGTACTCGGTCTCGGTCAGGCCGGTCATGAAGACGATGGGGATATGGGCGGTCTGTGCCTGCGCCTTCAGGCGCCGGGCCACCTCAAAGCCGTCCATGCCGGGCATCATGGCGTCCAGCAACACAATGTCAGGCAAGGCCTGCGCGGCGCGTTGCAGGGCGGCCTCGCCCGAGGTGGCGATCAGCACGGTGTAGCCCGATTCGTCCAGCGCGTCGTGCAGCACGGACAGGTTGTCGGGCACGTCGTCGACGATCAGCACCACATCGCTGTTGGCGCGGTCCAGTGTGTGGTTCAGGGTCGGGGTCACGGTGGAGGCCGAAGTGGGTTCAATGGGTCGGCTGTTCATCGATGTCTCTTTGCAACTGCGCCAGCATGGCTTCAAACTGAAACTGCCGCGCCATGGCCCCCATGGCCTGGGCGAAACCGTCGCACGCGGGATGCGCCGCCACGATGGCCGCCAGCTTGTTGGTAATGCCCCGGTAGAAGCCCAGGTGCACCAGCTCCTGCAGGGCCAGCAGATCGGCACGCGGCGGTGGAACCAGGGGCACGTCGTGCAGACCATGCGTGGAGTCCGGTGCGGCGTCTTGCGCCGCAGACTCGCCTGCCGCGGTGTCCAGCCAGATCAGTGCCAGCTTGCGCTCCAGCCAGTCCAGCAGCTCGGAGTGGCGCACGGGTTTGACGATGAAGTCTTCGGGCTCTATGCCCAGCAGGTTGTGCACGCCGCGCTCAAACGCATTGGCCGACACAATGGCCACGCATGGCTGACGCCCGTCCAGCGCACGCACGCGTCGCAGGGTTTCCCAGCCATCAATGCCAGGCATGGCCAAATCCAGCAGGATCACATCAGGGTCATAGCCCGCGGCCAGCAGGTCCAGCCCGTCATGGCCACTGGCCGCCACGCGCAGCACAAAGCCCAGCGGCTCCAGCAGGCTGGCCAGCAGATCGCGGTCGGCCTCTTCGTTGTCCACCACCAGAATCTTGCGGCGCGCACCGGCGTACCCATGGCGGGGCTTGCGCACCGCCGGGGCCAGGCGTTCCAGCGACTGCCCCGGCTGGCTGTGCAACTCGGGCAAGAACAGCCGCACCGTGAAGACAGAGCCCTGCCCCAGCTTGCTGCTGGCGGTCAGCTCGCCGCCCATCAGGTCGGTCAGCATCTTGGCAATGGTCAGGCCCAGGCCGGAGCCGCTAGCGCCCACGGCCACGCTGGTGGCCCGGGCGAACGGGTCAAAGATGTGCTCCAGTTCGTCCGCATGCATGCCGGGCCCGGTGTCGTGCACTTCCACGTGGGCCATCTCGCGCGCATAGCGCAGCCTGAAGGTCACGTTGCCCTGTTGTGTGAACTTGATCGCGTTGCCCAGCAGGTTGATGAAAATCTGGCGCACGCGCTTCTCGTCGGCCCGCACCCACTCCGGCATGGCGCCCGGCACTTCAAAGTTGAACGCCAGGCCCTTGGCCGCCGCCTGCAATTCGAACAGGCTGGCGATCTCGTGCATGCCGTTGGCAAACTGCATGGGCTTGGCGTTCAGCGTGAGCTTGCCCGACTCGATGTGGGCCATGTCCAGCGTGCCCTCGATCAGGGACAGCAAATGCTCACCGCCGCGCTTGATGACGCTGACCGCCTGCTTGCGGTGCGCAGGGATGGACGGATCTTCCCCCATCAACTGTGCGTAGCCCAGGATGCTGTTCAGCGGCGTGCGCAGCTCGTGGCTGATGGCGCTGATGTAGCGGCTCTTGGCGTGGTTGGCTTGCTCGGCCTGGCGCTTGGCGCGCTCGGCCACGGCAGTGGCCGCCTGCAGCGCCTCGTCGGTCTGGCGGTGCGATTCAATCTCTTGCACCAGCAAATGGGTTTGCCGGTTGGATTCTTCCTGCGCCACTTGGCGGCTCTTGTGCGCCAGCACCAGCCACCAGGCCACGATGCCGCCCAGCAACAGCAGCGCCATATAGGCCTTGAAGAAGCCCGAGCGCAGCGCCTCGTTCAGCGCCACCTGCCCGCCGGTGGCCTCGTTCAGCGCGGACAGCTCCTGGCGGTAGAACATGCCAAACACGGTGGCCAGCAAGGGCACGATGATCAGCATCAGCAGCAGGAAGTGCCCCGCGCCGGTGTCCAGAAACGGCCACACGCGCCGGGGCAACAGCCAGCGCAAGGCGCCCGACCACTGCGCCGACAGGCTGGCGTGGGGTTTACACAAATCACCACAGCGCGCATCCAGCGTGCAGCACAGCGAGCAGATGGCACCCCGGTAGGCCGGACAGTGGGCCATGTCGGGGTCTTCGTATTCGCGTTCGCAAATCACACAGTGCTGAACACGTGGCGATTCGGCTGGCGCTGGAGCCTGGGCGGCACAGCGTTTTGCTCCGTGTCCCCCGACCGCTGCGCGGTCTCCTCCTTGACCTGCGCAAAACGCTGTGCCGCCCAGGCTCCCTGAGCTTCCTCTCGCGATGTAATACCGCCCCTTCGTTGCCCAGGCCAACGCGGGCGCGGCCACGAATGCGGTCACCAGCGCCACCACGGCCGAGAAGGCCTTGGCGTCCGGCCCAAACAAGCCCAGATACGCCATCACCGACAAGGCGGAGGCCAGCGCCATCGACCCCACCCCCACCGGGTTGATGTCGTACAGATGCGCGCGCTTGAACTCTATGCCCTTGGGCGACAGGCCCAGCGGCTTGTTGATCACCAGGTCGGCCACCACGGTCATGATCCAGGCGATGGCGATGTTGGAGTACAGGCCCAGCACATCGCCGAGCGCGCGGAACACATTCATTTCCATCAGCATGAAGGCGATCAGCGTGTTGAACAGCACCCACACCACACGCCCCGGGTGGCTGTGCGTCAGGCGTGAGAAGAAATTGCTCCAGGCCAGCGAGCCGGCATAGGCGTTGGTGACATTGATCTTGAGCTGCGACACCACCACGAACACCGCCGTGGCCGCCACCGCCCATTGCAGGGATGTGAAAACATACTCGTAGGCCGCCAGATACATCTGATTGGGGTCCACGGCGCGGTCCGTTGGCACGCTGTGGGTGATGGCCAGATAGGCCAGAAAAGCACCGCCCAGCATCTTGGCCACACCCAGCACCACCCAGCCCGGGCCGCCCAGCATCACGCACAGCCACCAGCGTTTGCGGTTCTGCGCGGTTTGCGCCGGCATGAAGCGCAGGTAGTCGGCCTGCTCGCCCATTTGCGTGATCAGCGCAATGCCCACTGTCAGTGCAGCACCAAACAGGTGCACATCAAACACCCCGCCAACCCCAAACTCACCACCGTAGTGCGTGATGCCCGCAAATGCACCCGGGTTGCGCACCAGAACAAAACCAAACGGCACGACCAGCATCAGCAACCACAGCGGCTGGGTCCAGACCTGCAGGCGGCTGATAGCCGACACGCCGTGGGTGACCAGCGGAACCACGACCAGTGCGCAGATCAGGTAGCCCCACACCGGCGGAATGTCCAGCGCCAGCTCCAGCGCATAGGCCATGATGGCGGCCTCCAGCGCGAAGAAGATAAAGGTAAACGTGGCGTAGATCAGCGAGGTGATGGTGGAGCCGATGTAGCCAAAGCCGGCGCCACGGGTCAGCAGGTCCATGTCCACGCCATAGCGTGAGGCGTAGACGCTGATGGGCAAGCCCGCCAGGAAGATGACCAGCCCCGTGACCAGGATCGCCCAGAAGGCATTCACAAATCCATATTGCACCAGCAGCGTGGCCCCCACGGCTTCGAGCACCAGGAAGGAGGCCGCGCCAAACGCGGTGTTCGCCACCCGCCACTCCGACCACTTGCGAAAGCGCTGCGGCGCAAAGCGCAGCGCGTAGTCTTCCATGGTCTCGCTGGCCACCCAGTTGTTGTAGTCGCGCCGTATCTTCACCACCCGCTGGGGCGGTGCTTCGGGCGTGGGGGGAAGATCGGGTTCTAGCGGCACACAGACATGGTGCAGATTCCATGCCATGGCGACTTTTGC
>ERZ724516.632-NODE-632-length-21636-cov-8.085168_pt1 | contig 21636 bp, 20 predicted proteins | sample MGYA00376049_ERZ724516 | MGnify/ENA primary metagenome ERZ724516 (study PRJEB28724, sample SAMN07190886) | activated sludge metagenome | isolation source: activated sludge of sewage treatment plant in Hong Hong | place: USA: Christiansburg, Virginia | collected... | reverse complement strand
CGGACTGGGCGCGCGGGTGATTGATGAAGAAGGTGACGGCGTAGCGCCGGCCCTGGGCGTCCAGCGCGTAGCCGGCGGCGGTCTTGACGCCGTCGAGCGTGCCGGTCTTGATATGGGCGCGGCCGCTGGCTTCGGAGTCCTTCAGGCGCTTTTTCATGGTGCCGTCGATGCCGACGATGGGCATGCTGGAGATGAACTCGGGCATCACCGGGTTCTTCCAGGCATCGAGCAACAGGCGGTTGAGACTGTCGGCGCTGATGCGCTCGCGGCGCGAGAGGCCGGAGCCGTTTTCGATGTCGAGTTCGGCAAAGCGCAGGCCGCGTGCATTCAGCCAGTCGGCAATGCGCTGTCGTGAACGCTCGGCGGTGGCGGGGGCCGTGTCATTGCCCAGCGTCAAAAAGACCTGGCGCGCCATCACGTTGTTGCTGAACTTATTGATGTCGCGCACGGCGTCGGCCAGCGGTGGCGATTCATGCTGGGCGAGCAACTTGCTGCCGACGGGCACCGTACCGCCGCGAACTTGGCCGGCGAGCGTGCCGCCGAGTTCCTTCCACAGGCTGCGGATTAGCCCGCTGGCTTGGGCATCGGCGGGCAGCGGCGACAGGTTGAGCGGTTTTTCACCGCACAAGGGGCTGTAGGTGCCGGTGAATTCGAGCCGGCTACCAGTGTTTTCCGGGATCAGGCGGACGTTGATGAAATCCTTCCAATTGCTGCCGCAGCCGCCTTCGCCGCTGCGCAACTGGTTATCCACGCGGAGCCCGTCGCTAGGTGTTTCCATCAGCACGCGCGGCCGGCCGTTGTCGGGCAGCAGCGTGAAGCGCAGCGAGCGGAAATTGATGAGCAGGCCGTCCGGGCCGACGTTGTAGGGGCGCATCGGCTTGTCGTCGAAGGCGCCGGGGTCGATGGTCGGGACGTTGAAAACGGTGCGGTCGAGGACGATGTCGCCGCCAGTGTGCTGGATGCCGCGCACGCGCAACTGGCGTAGCAGACCCCACAGGTGTTCGATGGAGAAACGCGGGTCGCCGCTGCCCTTGATGTACAAATTGCCATTCAAAACGCCGTCGACCGGAACCGAGTCTGCCCACGCCGTGGTTTTCCACGTCCACGCCGGGCCGAGCAGGTCGAGCGCCGCGTAGGTGGTGACCAGCTTCATCACCGAGGCGGGGTTCATCGGCTGTGCGGCGTTGTGGGCGACCAGCGGGGCTTTGGCATCGACCGGCTGGACGACGATGGAAACGTTGGCAGCCGGGATCTGCACCGCCTTGAGCGCTGTGAGTACGTCGGGCGGCAGCCCGTCGGCAAGCGACGCCCGGCTCAGGATGGCAAGCGCCAGCAGCGTGATGAAACGCATCATGCACCGAGGGTCGGGTAGTCCAGGTAGCCCTTTTCGCCGCCCTGGTAGAAGGTCGCCATGTCGGGCACGTTGAGCGGTGCCTGGCGGGCGAAACGTTCGACGAGATCAGGGTTGGCGATCCATGCCTTGCCATAGGCCACGGCGTCGCACAGGCCGGCGGCCAGCCGCGCTTCGCCCGTGGCCTGGTCGAGGCCGCCATTGGCGATAATTGGCATTGTCGCCAGAGGGCGGAAATGAGCGCCGACATCGGCCAGACCGTCCGGCGTGTCGTCTAGCTGGTTGGGCAGGAAGGGTTCGGTCAGGTGCAGGAAGGCGAGGCCATAGCCGTTGGCGCGGCGCACGATGTGCTCCCACATCGGCACGGTGTCGGCATCGACACTGACGCCGTGGAATCGGTTCATCATCGGGTTGAGGCGGAAGCCGACGCGGTTGAGTGGCATGACTTCTCCGATCGCATCGAGCACCTCAAAGAAGAAGCGGGCGCGGTTTTCGTGGCTGCCTCCATATTCGTCGTCGCGCAGGTTCGCCTGTCGCGAAAAGAACTGGTGGAACAGGTAGCCGTTGGACGAATGGATCTCGATGCCGTCGAAACCGGCCGCCATCGCGTTGCCGGCGGCCGTGCAGAAGTCGCCGACGACGGCATTGATTTCGTCGCGCGTCAGCGCATGCGGCGTGACGGTATTAGGCTGGCCGGTGATGGAAAACATCTTCCAGTTCGGGTTGACCGCAGAAGGCGCCACCGGCGGCTGACCATCGTGGAATTCGGGCAGCGATAGGCGGCCGCAGTGCCAGAGCTGGCAGACGATCAGGCCGCCCATTTCGTGTACCGCATCGGTCACGAGCCTCCAGCCGGCCACTTGCTCGGCCGACCAGATACCGGGCGTAAACGGATAGCCGCGCGCCTGCGGCGAAACGATAGTGCCCTCGGAAATAATCAGCCCGGCCCCGACGCGCTGCGCGTAGTAACGCGCCATCATCTCGGTTGGCACGTAGCCGGGATTTTCGCAGCGGCAGCGCGTCAGCGGCGCCATCACGACGCGGTTCTTCAGATCGAGCGCGCCGAGGCGCAAGGGGGTGAGGAGTTCCTGGGTCATGGCAATAATAAGGGAGCCTGAAAGCTCCCCATTCTACTTTCCTGACGCGGCTGTGGCTAAATCAGACGTTGAACAGGAAGTTGAGGACGTCGCCGTCCTTGACCACGTATTCCTTGCCTTCCGCCCGCATCTTGCCGGCTTCCTTGGCGCCCGCTTCGCCCTTGTAGTTAATGAAGTCGTCGAAGGCGATGGTCTGGGCGCGGATGAAGCCGCGTTCGAAGTCGGTGTGAATGACGCCGGCGGCCTGCGGGGCAGTGTCGCCCTGGTGGATGGTCCACGCGCGCACTTCCTTGACGCCGGCGGTGAAGTAGGTGGCCAGGCCGAGCAGCTTGTAGCCGGCGTGGATCAGACGGTCGAGGCCGGGTTCTTCGAGGCCGAGGTCGGCCAGGAACATCTGCTTTTCCTCGTCGTCGAGATCGGCGATCTCCGATTCGATTGCGGCGCAGACGGCAACGACTTCCGCCTTCTCGGTCGCCGCGTGGGCGCGCACGGCGTCAAGTAGCGGGTTGTTCTCGAAGCCGCCTTCGGCGACGTTGGCGACGTAGAGCACCGGCTTGGCGGTGATCAGGCAGAAGGGTTTGAGGCTGGCCCACTCTTCCTTCGACAGGTCGAGTGCGCGCACCGGCTTGGCCTGGTCAAGCTGTGCGAAGCATTTCTCGAGCACGGCGACGAGGATCTTGGCCTCCTTGTCGCCTGAGCTGGCCGGGCGGCGGTAGCGGTTGAGCGCCTTTTCGACGGTCGCCATGTCGGCCAGCGCCAGTTCGGTGTCGATGACTTCGATGTCACGCAGCGGATCGACGCCGCCGGAAACGTGCACCACGTTGTCATCGGCGAAGCAGCGAACGACGTGCACGATGGCGTCGGTTTCGCGGATGTTGGCGAGGAACTGGTTGCCCAGGCCTTCACCCTTGGAGGCGCCGGCGACCAGGCCGGCAATGTCCACGAACTCGACGATCGCCGACTGGATCTTCTGCGGCTTGACGATGGCGGACAACTGAGCGAGGCGCTTGTCCGGTACCTCGACGATGCCGACATTGGGCTCGATGGTGCAGAAGGGGTAGTTGGCCGCGTCGATGCCCGCCTTGGTCAGGGCGTTGAAAAGGGTGGATTTGCCGACGTTGGGCAGGCCGACGATGCCGCATTTCAAAGACATGGAATTTCCTTAAACGGCTTTGCCGTGCAACTGTTGTTGGGCGCCGGCAAAGTCTCCGGCGGCAAGTCTTGGCCAGGCCTGCAGGCTGCGGGCGAGGGCGTGTTCGATGTCCGGCAATTCTTCCTTGCGCGGCGGGTGGAGGACGAAATCGACCACCTGCTGCGCCAGATTCAGCGTGCGCGGATGGCCGATGCCGAGGCGCAGGCGCCAGAAATCCGGCGTACCGAGCCGCGCCTGGATGTCCTTCAGGCCGTTGTGGCCGCCGTTGCCACCACCGAGCTTCAGGCGGATGCCGCCGGGCGGCAGGTCGAGGTCGTCGTGGATGACGAGGATCTCCGCCGGCGCGATCTTGAAGAAATTGGCCAGTGCGGCGACCGACTGGCCGGAACGGTTCATGAAGGTGGCTGGCTCAAGCAACCAGAGGTCGCCGGCCCGCGCCGCCTTGCCGAAGAACTTGGCCTGCGGGGCGAGCGCCGCCTTCAGCTTGTCGGCCAGATGGTCGACAAACCAGAAGCCGACGTTGTGCCGGGTGGTCTCGTATTCGGGGCCGGGATTACCGAGGCCGACGATCAGGCGGGGTGGGTTCATGGCCACAAGTGCGAAAAAGCCGCCGGCGGCATGATGCCGGCGGCGGCCATTGCAGCGGCGTGCCGGAAATTACTCGGCAGCAGCTTCGCCTTCAACGGCGGCAGCTTCTTCGTCAGAGCCGCCACCCTTGCCGACCACGCCGACGACGACCGAGTCATCTGCGCCGTGCTGGCCGAGCTTGACACCCTTCGGCAGCTTGATTTCCGAGATGTGGATGCTGTCGCCGACGTTGAGCGCACCGATGTCGATCTCGATGAACTCGGGGAGGTCCTTGGGCAGGCACTGGATATCGATTTCGGTGATGACGTGGTTGACCAGGCCGCCGGAGAGCTTGACGCCGGGTGCGGTTTCTTCGTTGATGAAGTGCAGCGGCACCTTGATGTGCAGTTCCTGCTTGGCATCGACGCGTTGGAAGTCGATGTGCAGGACCAGCGGCTTGTAGGCGTGACGCTGGGTGTCACGGAGCAGGACTTGCTGTTTCTTGCCATCGAGGACGATGTTCAGGATGGAGGCGTGGAAAGCTTCCTTCTTGAGGTTCAGCAGCAGCTCGTTGTGATCGATTTCGATCGCCTGCGGGGTAGCTTCGCCACCGTAGATGATGCCCGGTACTTTGCCAGCGCGACGCAGGCGGCGGCTCGCACCCGATCCCTGCAGCGTGCGCGCTTGGGCGATGATGTCAAATTGCATGGTGATACTCCATAAATTTCCCGATCCGCGACCAGAACGGGAAGGTTGAAAAAACTTAATCGATGAACAGCGACGAGACGGAGTCGTCGTTGCTGATCCGGCGTATGGTTTCGGCCATGATCTCGGCCACGGAAAGCTGGCGGATGCGCGGGGAGGCAGCGGCATCGTCGCGCAGCGGAATGGTGTCGGTGACGACCAGGGCGTCGAGGTCGGAGGCATTGATGCGGTCGACCGCCGGTCCCGAAAGCACCGGATGCGTGCAGTAGGCAATGACCTTGCGGGCACCGTCAGCCTTGAGCGCGGTGGCCGCCTTGCACAGCGTGCCGGCGGTATCGACCATGTCGTCCATGATGATGCAGGTGCGGCCGTCGACTTCGCCGATGATGTTCATGACTTCGGAGACGTTGGCCTTGGGGCGGCGCTTGTCGATGATCGCCAGGTCGCATTCGAGGCGCTTGGCCAGCGATCGGGCACGGACGACGCCGCCGTGGTCCGGGGAAACGACCATCGGGTTCTCGTAGCTCTGCTTGAGGATGTCGTCGAGCAGGATGGGCAGGGCGTAGATGTTGTCGACCGGAATGTCGAAGAAGCCCTGGATCTGCTCGGCGTGGAGGTCCATGGTCAGCACGCGGTCGACGCCCGAAGCGGCCAGCATGTTGGCGACCAGCTTGGCGGCGATCGGCACGCGCGAGGAACGCGAGCGGCGATCCTGGCGGGCATAGCCGAAATACGGGATGGCCGCAGTGATGCGGCCGGCCGATGCGCGCTTGAGCGAATCGACGATGACCAGCAGTTCCATCAGGTTGTCGTTGCACGGGGCGCAGGTCGATTGCAGGACGAAAATGTCACGTCCGCGTACGTGCTCCTGCAGTTCGACGCTGACTTCGCCGTCGGAGAAGCGGCCGACCTTGGCGCGTCCGAGATCGACACTCAGTTCGTGTGCCACGTCGGCCGCCAGTTTGGGATTGGCATTGCCGGTGAAGACCATCAAGCTGTTATAGGCCACTTTCACGTCCCTTCGGGTGCTCCATCCTGGGTTGCCCGTCACAATGAAAATCGGGCAGGCTTGTGACCTGCCCGATAAGTAACTGGCTGGGGAAGAAGGATTCGAACCTTCGAATGCCGGAATCAAAATCCGGTGCCTTGACCAACTTGGCGACTCCCCAGCGGGTCGTCTGCACGGGTTCGCGTGCGAACGAGGCGCGGATATTACAGGAGTGGCCGGCGAAAATCCAGCTTTTTATCAGAGACTGCAGAGTGGGTGTACTGCCAGTCCATCGGCCAGCCAGCCATTCATCGCCGGCGGCAGCCCGGCAAGTGCCGCCTCGGCGGCGGCCCGGTTGGCAAAGCCGGCGAATACGCAGGCCCCGGAGCCCGTCATCATGGCCCCGGGGGCCAGTTGCCTGAGCCATGCGAGACCTGCCGCGACTTCAGGAAAGCGGGCGCAGGCCACGCCTTCGAGGTCGTTGCCGCCCTCGCCGTGGCGCCAATCGGCAGGGCGCATTGGCGGTGTGTCGCGCTTCAGTTCAGGCGCGCCGAAAATGACCGCGGTCGGCACGTTGACCGCAGGATGCAGCACCAGATAGTGCTCGGCGGACAGTTCGATGTCGGTGAACGCCTCGCCGACGCCCTCGGCAAAGCAGTTGCGGCCGTGGATGAATACCGGAACATCGGCGCCGAGTTGCAGCCCCAATCGCTCCATCGCGCCCCGTGAAAGCCCGGTTTGCCACAGGTGGTTGAGTGCCAGCAGGACGGTGGCTGCATCCGAACTGCCGCCGCCGAGGCCGCCGCCCATCGGCAGCTGCTTATCCAGGCGCATGGTCACGCCCTGGCGGCAGCCGGTTGCCGCCTGTAGCAGCCGGGCGGCACGTACCGTCAGGTCACTGTCGGGCGCCACGCCCGGGGTTGGGGTGGCGAGAACGATTTGGTCATCGGTGCGCGGCGAGAAATGCAGCTGGTCGGCGCGGTCGATGAAGCGGAACACCGTCTGCAGCAGGTGGTAGCCGTCGGGACGGCGGCCGACGACGTGCAGGAAGAGGTTGAGCTTGGCCGGGGCGGGCCAGGTGCTTTCCCAGGTCCATCGGCTCATTGCGCGGTCTTCCATTCCTCGATGCGCAGGCGCAGTTCGATCTCGTTGCCGCGGCTGAGGGTCACCCGTTCGGGCAGGGCGTCGGGCGTGCTGTCCGCGTAGGCATAGTCGACCTGCCAGCCGGACTCGAGCAGGCGCAGCGGCCGTCCGTCCGTATCGTTTTCGACCTGCGCGCTGGTGCCGCGGCCGAGCAGCCACTCCGGCAACTGGCGGATCGGCAGGCGCTGGCCGGTGACCTGCTCGGCGAGGGTGTCGGGATCGGCGGCGTCGTGAAGCCGGCCATCGCTTGTACGCAGGCTGGAAAGCGCGGAGCCGGTCTCGATTTCGGCGAGACCGACGCCGAGTGGATTGGCGATCAGTATGCGGTCGCGGCCGTTGCGGTGCTCCCAGTCGAGCCGGCCGCCGGAACTCTCGGCGGGGCTGCCGGGCAGGGTCACGCGCAACGCGAAGCGGGCGGCGAGCGCAAAGTCACGAACCTGGTCGCGCGGCGCGAGGGTGACCCGCGGCACGCTGGCACATCCGGCCAGAAGAATGCAGGCGAGCAGGGCCCGGGTGCGCAACATCAGGGCTGGAATTTCTTCAGGGCGCTGGCCAGGACTTCGTTATCCGGAAATTTCTTGGCAGCTTCGTTCATGATGCGCGAAGCGTCGTCCTTGCGGCCCATGGTCCAAAGCACCTCGCCGAGGTGGGCGGCGATTTCCGGATCGGCCTTGATACCGTAGGCAGCCTCGAGGGTCTTGAGCGATTCGGGCAGCTTGCCCTGGCGGAAAAGGACCCAGCCCATGCTGTCCATGATGAAGGGGTCCTGCGGCGCCAGCGCCAGGGCCTGACTGATCAGCTTGTGGGCTTCTGCGAGGCGGGTATTGCGTTCGGCCAGCGAGTAGCCGAGTGCGTTGAGGGCGTGGGCGTGATCCGGTTTGAGCTTGAGCAGGTGTTTCAGGTGTTTTTCGAGAACCTGCGGTTTGCCCTGGCGCTCGGCCGTCAGGGCCGTTTCGTAAAGCAGTTCCGGGTTGTCCGGCTGCTTGGCCAGCGAGGTCTCGAGCAGTGCGTAGGCTTCGTCGCTGCGCCCGGCCTCGCGCAGTAGCTGCGCTTCCGCAAGGATCAGCTGGGTCTTCTCGGCCGGCGTGCTGCCCGGTGTGGTGCGCAGCAGGGCCCGCGCCTCGTCGGGCTTGCCTTGCTGCAGGAGAATCTGTGCCGCACGGCCGCGCGCCGGAATGTACTGGTCGCCGGCCGTGACCTGGCGGTATTGCTCGAGCGCGAGGTCGGCGTTTTTCTGCTCCTCCTCAAGCTGGCCAAGGAAAAAATGGATGGTGCTCTTGTCCTGAAAATCCGACTTCAGGAGTTTTTCCAACTGGCTGCGGGCAGTGGCGGCATCGCCCTGTTGCAGGGCGAGCATGGCAACCGGATAGACGAACTCCGGATTGTCCGGCGCGTCCTTGAGCAGGCGGTCAAACTGGGCCCGCGCCGCATCGTATTTCCGTTCACTGATCAACAGGCGGGCCAGGGCCACGCGGGCATCGCGGGCATCCGGCTTGCGGGCCAGAAACTCGTCGAGGCTCTCGATGGCGTTCTGCGGCGAGGTCTTCGCCAGCAGCTGGGCGTAGGCGAGCTCGGCGATTTCCCAGTCCGGGCGTTGCTGCAATGCCTTCTGGAATTCGCCTTGGGCGCGCATCAAGTCCTCGGCGCCGGCGGCTGCCACACCCATCGCGAAGTGCGCTTCGGGCAGGTCGCTGTAGGGTGTGGCGACGCGGTCGACCAGGCGCTGTACGGCTTTTTTGTCATTGTGCCGGCTGAGCATCTGGTTGATGTGCATCAGGTTGTTGGCGAGATTGGCCTTGTCCTGCGCGAGCAGGCTGGCGATCTGCGGCGCCAGATCGTCAATGCGGTTGGAGAGCAACAGCAGGCCGGATTCGGTCTGGCGCGCCTTGGTCGAGTCCGGTTCGACCTGGATCCAGAGGCGGGTCAGTTCCAGTGCCAGATCATATTGCCGGGTTCCGGCAGCTACCTCGGTCGCGCGCTCAATCACTGCGGGGTCACGGGTGCGGCGGGCGAGGTCGGCCCAGGCGCTGACGGCCAGTTCCTTGTCGCCGCGCTGCAGTGCGAGTTCGCCGACCAATGACTGGAAGACGGTTCGCGCAAGCAGGTCTTCGCCGCCAAAGCGCGCCGCCGGTTGCTTCCTGGCGGGCGCCTTGGCCGCGGTTTCGCCCGCGGCATGGAGCGGGCCGGCAAGAGCCAGGGCGAGTGCTGCGAAGATCAGCTTCTTGGACATGTGCTGCTTTCAGTCATGGGGCGCGCGTTAGAGCGCTTAAAATCCGATTAGTTTGCGATGTTATTTGGGTTTCGTCGGAGGAACAAGCAATGCCGGAATTGCCTGAGGTCGAGGTTTGTCGGCGCGGACTGCAGCCGGAGGTCGAGGGACAGCGGATTCTCAGCGCGGTGGTGCGCTCGCCGCGTCTGCGCCTGCCGCTTTCAGCAACGCTGGGCGAGACGCTTGCCGGGCAGCAGGTGGTGGCGGTGCGCCGGCGCGGCAAGTACCTGCTGCTTCACTGCCACGGTGGCATCGAGGATGGCTGTCTCATCATTCATCTCGGCATGTCGGGGAATCTGCGTTTCGTGCCTCACGGGACGGCCCCGGAGAAACACGATCATGTGGATCTGGTCTTCGCCGGGCAGATACTGCGCTTTGCCGATCCCCGGCGCTTTGGCGTGGTGCATTGGCAGGCGGCCGGCGAGGCGCCTCACGCACTGCTCGCCGTGCTGGGCATCGAACCGCTGGCCGATGAATTCACCGGTGACTGGTTGTTCGAGGCGACGCGCCGGCGGGCCGGGCCGATCAAGCCGCTGCTCATGGACAGCCATCTGGTGGTCGGGATCGGCAACATCTATGCCGCGGAAAGTCTGTTCCGCGCCGGCATCTCGCCGTTGCGCGCGGCCAAGCGGATCAGCCGTGAGCGCTACGGCAGGTTGGTGCCGGCGATCCGCCAGACGCTCGCCGATGCCATCGCGGCCGGTGGCAGCAGCATTCGTGACTATGTCCACAGCGATGGGGGTGCCGGATGCTTTCAGGTCGAGTGTGCGGTTTACGACCGTGCCGGCGAGCCTTGCCGGCGCTGCGCAGGGGTCGTCCGGCAGGTGCGCCAGGGTGGGCGGTCGACCTTCTACTGCCCCGCCTGCCAGCATTAAAACTCGCATGCAAGTCCATGTTTTTGTGATAAATTGCCTTATCGTTCGCTCACCGTATCCGTCATGACACTGGCCCATCAGCTCGCAGCCTACACCGAATGGCGCTCGCGCCTCTCCGCCAACATCGGCGAGTTCAAGGCCTGGCTTGCCGTGAATGAACTGTCGGATGCGCAATCCGACCTGCGTCTCAACCAGCTGCTCGAGCGCCTGCGCGAAGACCGCCTGAATGTCGCCTTCGTCGCCGAGTTTTCGCGGGGCAAGTCGGAGCTGATCAACGCCATTTTCTTCGCCGATTACGGCAGTCGCATCCTGCCCTCGTCGGCGGGGCGCACCACCATGTGCCCGACCGAGCTTCTCTATGACCCCGAGAAGACGCCGCGCATCGAGTTGCTGCCGATCCAGACGCGGGCCGCCAACGCCAGCGTCAGCGAGTACAGGCGCTATCCCGAAGAATGGCTCATGGTCCCGCTCGACGTCGAGTCGGCGGACGTCATGCAAGAGGCCTTGCAGCATGTCAGCGAAACCATCCGCGTCTCGCCGGAAGAAGCCGGCCGCCTCGGGTTCGAGGTAGGCGGGGAGGCGAGCGAACTTTACCGGATCGGCGAGGATGGCCTGGTCGAGGTACCGCGCTGGCGCCATGCGCTGATCAACTTCCCCCACCCGCTGCTCAAGCAGGGGCTGGTCATCCTCGACACGCCGGGACTCAATGCCATCGGTGCCGAACCCGAGCTGACCCTTTCCCTGCTGCCCAATGCGCATGCCATCCTGTTCATTCTCGCTGCAGATACAGGCGTCACGCAGTCGGACCTGACCATCTGGAAGGAGCATATCGGCGACGGCGGCGCCGCCAAGCGCGGACGCGTGGTGGTTCTGAACAAGATCGACGGTCAGTGGGACGAACTGAAGACACTGGCGGAAATCGATGCCGAGATAGATCGCCAGGTCGACTCCTGCGCATCGATACTCAACCTGCCGCAGCGCCAGATTTTCCCGGTTTCGGCGCAGAAAGGTCTGGTTGCAAAGATCAACGGCGACGACGCCCTGCTCGAGCGTAGCCGCCTGCCCATCCTCGAGGCGGCCTTGTCCGGGGAGCTGATCCCCGCCAAGCAGGACATCGTGCGAGATAGCGCCGAAAGCGAATTCGGCGAAGTCAGCCTGCGCGTGCGCGGCCTGCTCGAATCACGCCTTGACGGACTGCGCGAGCAACTCAACGAACTGACCGAACTGCGTGGCAAGAACAAGGGCGTCGTCGAGTACATGATGGGCAAGGTGCGGGCCGACAAGCTGGAGTTCGAATCGGGCCTGCAGCGCTATTACGCGGTGCGCAGCGTCTTCTCGACACTGAGCAATAACCTGTTCGGCCACCTCGGGCTCGACGCCTTGCGTCATCTGACCCAGGAAACCCGCGAAACGATGGTTGAGGCGAATTTCTCGCGCACCCTGTCCGAGGCGATGGGCAATTTCTTCAGTCGCTCGCGCTATGCACTGGCGCGGTCGACCGGTGAAATCGGCGAAATCCGCAACATGATGGAGGCGGTCTACAAGAAGTTCGCGGTCGAACATGGACTCAAGCTGGGCTCGCCGGCGGCTTTTTCACTGCTGCGCTATGACAAGGAACTGGACCGCCTCGAAGCCTGGTGCAATACGCACCTGAACACGATGCGCAGCCTGCTGACGATCGACAAGAAGCACATCACCCAGAAATTTTTCGAGGAAGTCGCGGTCCAGGTCCGCCGTGCCTTCGAGCGCGCCAACAAGGATGCCGAGACCTGGCTGCGGGCGATCATGGCGCCGATGGAAACTCAGGTCCGCGAACACCAGATTCAGCTCAAGCGCCGGCTGGAGAGCATCAAGCGCATTCACCAGGCGACCGACACGCTCGAGGATCGCATCGCCGAACTTGAAAGCGTCGAGAAGGGCCTGCTGCAGCAAATACAGGCCCTCGAGAACGTCGTGTCGCAAGTCCGGACCTTGCTGTTGCCGCCGGAAGCGCAGTTGCGCGTCGCCTGAACGGCGGGGTCAACGACAAAAACCCGCGAATTCCGCGGGTTTTTTTCGGGTCCGGAAGCTCAGGGGCGCTTGTTGCCGGTGAGCTTTTCGTACTTGACCCAGAGCATGTCTTCGTTTTCGACATGGGCCGGGTCCTTCGGGATGCAGTCGACCGGACAGACCTGCACGCACTGCGGCTCGTCGTAATGGCCGACGCATTCGGTGCACTTGTTGGGGTCGATTTCGTAGATTTCCGCACCCTGGTAAATCGCCTCGTTCGGGCATTCCGGTTCGCAGACGTCGCAGTTGATGCACTCGTCGGTGATGATCAGAGACATTGCCGTTATTCCTCTCTCAATTGACTGAAGTATCCGCCCGCAGGCGCTTATTTACACAAGGTTGCACAAATTTGCTGACGTCGCCACCGAGGCGCGCGATTTCGCGCACCATGGTCGCCGAGATGAACATGTATTGTTCGCCCGGGGTCAGGAACACGGTTTCGACCTCGGGATAGAGGCTTCGGTTCATGCCGGCCATCTGGAATTCGTATTCAAAGTCCGATACCGCGCGCAGTCCGCGCACGATGACCTTGGCGTTCTTCTCATGGACAAAGTCCATCAGGAGCGTGTTGAAACCGACGATCTCGACGTTATCGACGTCGCTGAGTATCTCCTGCGCCATGTCGACCCGGTCGGCCAGCGGAAAGCGCGGCTGCTTGGAGGGGCTCTCGGCAATTGCCAGGATCAGCTTGTCGAACAGGCTGGCGGCCCGCCGCACGAGATCTTCGTGGCCGCGGGTGATCGGGTCGAAAGTGCCCGGGTAGATCGCTACGCGATGATTGAGTTTGGTCAAACCGATTCCCGCCGCATCAGTTGAAAATGGACTTCGCCAGCCTTGCCGTGCCGCACCGCGCGCCAATCGCCCAGTGCGCCGATTTCCTGTTCCGCCTCGATGTAAAGCGCCGCATCTTCGTTGGCGACGCCCGCAAGAAACGGTTCCAGGCGGGGAAGCCAGCCCTTGTTGAAGGGCGGATCAAGGAAGATGAGGTCGAATTTCGACTTTGTCGAGGACAGATATTGTAACGCATCCCCGCGCCTGATCTCCAACCCGGGCGGGTTGTGCAGCAGCGCGGCGTTTTCGTGGAGGGCGGCAAGGACTTTGGGTGCCGCTTCGACCAGCACCACCTTCGCCGCCCCGCGCGATGCAGCTTCGAAACCCAGCGCACCGCTGCCGGCGAAGAGGTCGAGGCAGTGCCAGCCGGCGAGTTCCTGGCCGAGCCAGTTGAACAGGGTTTCGCGGACCCGGTCGGGGGTCGGCCGCAGGCCTTCGCTGTCGGGAAAGCGCAGGATGCGGCGGCGATGGCTGCCGCCGATGATGCGCACCGAGTTCAATCGGCAGCCACCGTCACGGTCATCAGGTCGGCCGGCCGCACGTAGCGGGAAAACGCCCGTTTTACATCGTCGACCGTAACCGCCCGGACCTTTGCCTGATAGTTGTCGAGGTAATCGAGCGGCAGGCCGTAGAAGCCGATCACGGCGACGTTGTCGAGGATTTTCTTGTTGCTGTCGAGGCGTAGCGGAAAGCTGCCGGTCAGGTTGGCCTTGGAGGCAGCCAGTTCTTCCGCGTCCGGGCCTTCCTTGAGGAAGCCGGCGAGCACGTCGCGGCTCACGGCGATCGCCTCTTTGGCCTGTGAACGCTTGGTCTGCAGGCCGATCTGGAACGGACCTGCCTGGCGTAGCGGATTGAAGTAGCTATAGACGCTGTAGGCGTAGCCGCGCTTGTCGCGCACCTCCTTCATCAGGCGGGAAACGAAGCCGCCGCCGCCCAGCGTGTAGTTGCCGACGATCAGCGGGAAGAAATCCGGGTTGCCGCGCTCGATCGCCGGCAGGCCGATGTGGATGTGTGCCTGGCTGGCCGGATGTTCGAGCGCGACGGTCTTGCCCGGCATGACCGCGGGCGGTGGCGGCAGGGTGGCGGCCGACCCCTTCGGCAGGCCGCTGGCGATGCCTTCGGCGATCTTCTCGGCGTCGCTGCGGCTGAGGTCGCCGACCAGCGTGATGCTGGCATTGGCGGCCGTGTAGTAGCGGGCGTAAAAGGCGGCGAGATCGTCGCGGGTTAGGGTGGCGACCGATTCGGGCGTCGCCTGCCGGCCATACGGGTGATCCGGGTACATGGCGGCCCAGAAGGCCTTGCCGGCGATGCTGTCGGGACGCGTCATCGCTTCCTTGAGGCCGGCGATGGTGCGCGCCTTTTCGCGCTCGAAGATGGCCGCATCGAAACGCGGGGCGTGCAGGATGGTGCGCAGCACGTCGAGGGCGGCATCGCGCTTTTCACGTGCCGCCAGCGTACGCACGGCGACACTGGCACGGTCGCTGTCGGCGCTACCGCCCAGCGTCGCGCCGATGTCGGCCATCTGTTCGGCGACGGCGGTTTCATCGAGCTTGCCGGCGCCGAGGTCGAGGGCAGCACGGGTCAGCGTTGCGGTACCGGATTTGCCCGGCGGGTCGAACATCGAACCGGCGGCGAAATCGACTTGCACGTCGAGGATGGGCAGGCTGCGGCTCTCGACGAAATAGACGCGCGCGCCGCTCGGTGAAACCCAGTTTTCGATCTTGACCCCGGCGCACGCAGCGTGGGCGGCGAGCAGGGTGGCAATTGCGGTCAACAGCTTTTTCATGTTCATTTTCCAGTGTCAGCCTTTGATTTCACAGTGGCTTAGTGACGCGCGGCGACGGCCGCGCGGCGCGGCTTGCCGTCGAGGGGTTGCGGCTCGAGGACGCCGATGGTCAGCGTATCGTCGTTGAAGTATTTTTTCGCCACGGCCTGCACTTCGGCAGCGCTCACCTGCTGCAGTTTGTCCAGCATGTGGTCGATTTTCTGATACGGGATGCCGGCGGCTTCGGTCTGGCCGATTTCCATCGCCTGCCCGAACATCGAGTCGAGCTTGTATACCTGGCTGGCGACCAGTTGCGCCTTGGCGCGCTTGAGTTCCTTTTCGCTGACGCCTTCCTGCTGGATGCGGGTGATCTCGGCGCGCAGGGCGGCCTCGAGCTCGGCAATGGTCCGGCCTTCCGAGGGGCTGCCGTGCAGGTAGATCATGCCCGGTCCGCGGGCGGTGGAGTCGTAGTCGATGCCGACCGACAGCGCCACCTTGTCCTCGCGCACCAGTTTCTTGTTGAAGCGTGCAGCGTCATGGCCGTCGAGGATGGCGGCCAGCATGGTCAGCGCATAGGGGTCGCTGTCCTTGTCGGCGTCGCGCAGGACGGGTGCCTTGTAACCCATGATCAGGACCGGCAGTTCGGCGGGCGCCTTGACGTTGACCCGGCGCGTGCCGTCCTGTGCCGGCTCGGTCTGCGGCTTGCGCGATGGCAGGGCGCGGCCTTCCAGCGGGCCATAGTACTTCTCGGCGAGCGCGAAAACCTCCTTGTGGTCGACGTCGCCGGTGATCACCACGTAGGCGTTGTTCGGGACGTACCAGGTGTCGTACCACGCCTTGGCATCGGCAGCGCTCATGTTTTCGAGGTCGTTCATCCAGCCGATGATCGGGCGCCGGTAGGGGTGGGCTTGGAAGGCGACGGCGTTCATCTGCTCGAACAGTTTCGACTGGGGGTTGTCGTCGGTGCGCATGCGGCGCTCCTCCATGACGACCTTGATCTCCTGGGCGAATTCCTCGGGGGCCACGTTCAGGTGGCGCATGCGGTCAGCCTCGAGTTGCATCATCTCGGGCAACTTCTCGTTCGGCACCTGCTGGAAGTAGGCTGTGTAGTCGCGGCTGGTGAAGGCGTTGTCGCGGCCGCCGGCGGCGGCCACGCGCTTGTTGAACTCGCCGGCGCCCACCGTCGGCGTGCCCTTGAACATCATGTGCTCGAGGACGTGGGCAACGCCGGAAGCGCCGTCGACCTCGTCCATGCTGCCGATCCGGTACCAGACCATCTGGGCGGCGGTCGGTGCCCGCCGGTCTTCCTTGACGATGACGCGCAGGCCATTCTTGAGCGTGGTCTCGTAAGGATTGGCCTGTGCCGAGCCGAGCAGGCCGGGAACCAGCAATAAGGGGATGAGGTGTCGCATGCGCATGGGGAAACGGGCTTTCTGCTAGAATCAGCGGCGAAAATAGAGTTCAATCGGACGGCATCTTATAGGCTTGCCGCCTGCCTGTCAGCACGGCTTAAGACCCCATTTCCCATGTTCAGTTTCCTGAAAAAACCCGCCTCCCCGACGGCCCCAGCACCCCAGGAGGCTTTGCCGGAGACTCCCGGTACCCCGGATGTACCCGCTTCCTGGCGCGACCGCCTGATCAAGGGCCTGGCCAAGACGCGCGCCCAGTGGGGCGGCAAGCTCAAGTCCATTTTCTCGCGTGGCAAGGTCGACGACCAGTTGCTGGAGGAACTCGAAACCCTGCTGCTGACCAGCGACGTCGGCATCGAGGCGACCAGCCATCTGCTCGACGAACTGAAGAAGGCCGCCAAGCGCGACAGGCTGGATACGCCGGAGGGCATCCAGAAGGCGCTCGCCGATGTCCTTGTCGCGACCCTGCAACCACTCGAGCAGGCGCTCGATGTCAGCGGCCACAAACCTTTCGTGATCATGATCGCCGGCGTCAACGGTGCCGGCAAGACGACTTCGATCGGCAAACTGGCCAAGTATTTCCAGAACCAGGGCAAGAGCGTGCTGCTCGCCGCCGGCGATACCTTCCGCGCAGCTGCCCGCGAGCAACTGGAAACCTGGGGGCAACGCAACAACGTGACGGTTATCGCCCAAGACAAAGGGGATCCGGCAGCAGTGGTCTTCGATGCCATTTCGGCCGCCAAGGCGCGCGGCATCGACATCGTGCTGGCCGATACCGCCGGCCGTCTGCCGACCCAGTTGCACCTGATGGAGGAGATCGCCAAGGTGCGCCGCGTCATCCAGAAAATTGACCCCACTGGCCCGCACGAGACGCTGCTGGTGCTCGATGCCAACATTGGCCAGAACGCCCTGCAGCAGGTCAAGGCGTTCGACAAGGCGATACAGGTCAGCGGACTGGTCCTGACCAAGCTCGACGGCACCGCCAAGGGCGGCGTCGTCATGGGTATCGCTCGCCAGTGTCCGAAGCCGATCCGCTTCATCGGCGTCGGTGAGCAGATCGACGATCTGCGCCCGTTCTCCGCCAGGGACTTCGTCGACGCACTGTTCGAATGATCGTCGCCAGCAACCTTAGCAAGCGCTATCCCGGCGGCCATGAGGCGGTCAAGGATGTGAGCTTCACCATCGAGGCCGGGCAGATGGTCCTGATCACCGGTCATTCCGGTGCCGGCAAGTCGACGCTGGTCAAGTTGATCGCCTCGATCGAGCGCCCGACATCGGGCAGCCTGGTGGTCAGCGGCCAGAATCTGTCGTCGTTGCGGCGCAGTGCCATTCCCTACCTGCGCCGGCACTTCGGGATGGTCTTCCAGGATCAGAAGCTGCTGTTCGACCGCAGCGTCCTCGACAATGTCATGCTGCCCCTGCAGGTCGTCGGCCTGCCGAGGCGCGAGGCGGTGCGCCGTGCCCAGGCCGCGCTCGACAAGGTCGGCCTGCTGGCGCGCGAAAAGGCGGCGCCGATTGCGCTCTCCGGCGGCGAGCAGCAGCGCCTGGCGATTGCCCGCGCCGTCGTCAATCGTCCGGCCGTCCTGCTGGCAGACGAACCGACCGGTAACCTCGACATCGACTCGGCTCGCGAAATTCTCGAAATTTTCGCTGCCTTCCACCAGGTCGGCGTCACCGTCGTCGTCGCCACCCACGACCAGCACTGGATCGAGCGTTATCACCCGAATGTCCTGCGCCTCGATCACGGGAGGCTGCAATGAACGCCTGGTTCGCCCAGCACGGCGCGGCGCTCGGTTCGGCTTTCCGCCGCCTGTGGTCGGCGCCGCTCAACACCCTGCTGTCGCTGCTGGTGATCGGCATCGCCTTGACCCTCCCGGCCTTCGGCTACGTGCTGCTCGACAACCTGCGCGAGCTTGGCCGCAATGTTTCCGGTGTCCAGCAGATCAGCCTGTTCATGAACCTCGATGCCGGCAAGAAGGAAATCGGCGAGATCGAGAACCGGCTGCGCCAGGCGGCAACCGGCAAGTGGCGTTTCGTGCCCCGCGAGGAGGCGCTGAAGCGCATGCAGACGAGCGAGGGCATGGCCGAAATCGTCGCCAGCCTGCCGCGCAATCCGTTGCCCGACGCCTTCGTCGTCGAGCCCACCAATACCGCGCCGGAAGCCCTCGAAATCCTGCGCAAGGAAATCGCCGGCTGGCCCAAGGTTGCCCATGTGCAACTCGACTCGGCCTGGGTCAAGCGCTTCGATGCCTTCCTCCGGCTCGCCAGGCTTGCGCTGTGGATGCTGGCCGGGATCTTCGCTGCCGGACTGGTCGCCGTGACCTTCAACACCATCCGTCTGCAGGTCATGGCGCAGGCCGCCGAAATCGAGGTGGCGCGCATGATCGGCGCGACCGATGCCTTCATCCGCCGCCCCTTCTACTATTTCGGCGCGCTGCAGGGCGCGCTCGGCGGCTTGCTCGCCGCAGCGCTGGTCGGTGCCGCCCTGCACCTGCTCGCCGGGCCGGTCGGCGAGCTGGCTGCCCTCTATGGCGGTACCTTCAGCCTGGGGTCGCCGGGTGCGCTCGAGGTCGGTGCGCTGGCCGGCGTCGGCGCCGTCCTCGGCTGGCTGGGGGCCCAGCTATCCGTCAGCCTCTCGCTGCGGAAGCTTGACTAGCCCCATAAACCGATTGGCCCACGGGCATGCCGAGGCTGGCATCAGCCGCCGCGATTTTCTGCGCACGGTCGGGGCCGCCGCACTCGCCGGGTGCGCGCCTTCCGGCACGCCCGCCTTGCCTCCCGGTGACTTGCTCGGCATGTCGCATGCGCTTGGCCATCGTCTGCGCGAAGGGAATTTCCCGGCGCCCGCGGAAGCCCGCAAGGCCGGGATACTGATCGTCGGTGCCGGAATTTCCGGCCTGTCGGCGGCCTGGGCTCTGGCCAAGGCCGGCGTCGATGACTTTCTGCTGCTCGATATGGAGAGCGAAGCCGGCGGCAACTCGCGTGCCGGCCAGTCGCCGCTCGTCGCCTACCCCTGGGGTGCCCACTACCTGCCTTTGCCGACGCGCGAGGCGACGGCCGTGCGCGAACTGCTCGCCGAGCTCGGCGTCCTGCACGGCGACCCGGCGGCCGCGAAGCCGGCCTATGAAGAACGCTACCTGTGCGCGACGCCTCAGGAGCGGGTCTATCGCAACGGCCTGTGGGAGGAGGGCTTGCTGCCCCATCGTGGCCTCCCGGTCGCCGAGCGCGAAGCGCAGCGCCGCTTCCACGAGCGGATGGACGAACTGAAACAGGCGCGGGGGCGGGATGGCCGGCGGGTGTTCGCCATCCCGATGGAATTGTCGAGCCGCGATCCGGAATGGCGCGCGCTCGACCGCATTCCCTTCAGCCAGTGGCTGAACGACAATGGCTTCACGGCGCCGAGCCTGCACTGGCTTGCCAACTACGCAACCCGCGACGATTACGGCACGGCGCATCACCAGACCTCGGCCTGGGCCGGCTTGCATTATTTCGCCTGTCGCAACGGCGAGGCGGCCAACGCCGCCGCCGACACCGTGCTTACCGCGCCGGAGGGCAATGCCTGGCTGGCGCGTGGCCTCGCCCGGCATGCCGCAGGTCGCATCCTCACCGGGGCGCTGGCCTGGCGGGTCGAGGAAGGCAAGTCGGCGCTTGCGGTCGACGTGCTGCAAGATACGAAAACCATCCGGATCGAAGCGCGGCAACTGATCTGGGCGGCCCCCCTGTTCGTCTTGCCGCGCGTCTGGCCGACGCTGCCTGGCGAACTCAAGGCCGCTGCGCTGGCTGGCGACTATTCGCCATGGCTGACGGCCAACCTTCATCTTGCCGATTTCCCCGAGGAGCGCCACGGTGCGCCGCCGGCCTGGGACAATGTCTTCCATGACAGTCCGGGCCTGGGCTACGTGGTGGCCACGCATCAACTGATCCGGCGCCGGCTGCCCGGCACGGTGTTCACTTATTACCGCGCACTGCACGACGTCGCGCCCGCCGAGGGTCGCCGCCTGTTGCAGGAGACGCCCCGCGAAGCCTGGGCCGAAGGCATTCTTGCCGAACTCGAGCGGGTGCACCCCGACATCCGTCGCCTGACCACCCGGCTCGACGTGTTCCGCAACGGCCATGCAATGCGCCGCCCGGTGCCGGGCAGTCTCTGGTACGGTCAACGCCAGAAACTAGTCGATTTTCGCCATCCACGCATCGCCCTCGCCCATGCCGACCTCTCAGGCTTCTCGCTGTTCGAGGAGGCGCAGTATCGCGGGGTGGCAGCGGCGACGCAGCTGCTTTCGGCTGCCGGTTTCAGCAGGCATCATCGCGGTTGAAGGTCCCGCAGGGGCCACGCGGCATCGGGCACATGTCGCGATGGAATTGAATCAAAGGGCATATACTTTGGTTTGTTCGCAGTTGCGTTCGGCAAGCTTGAATTGAATAGGAGGTGTTCCATGCGGGTAATCCTTGTGGCGATGGTTTCGGCCGTGGCGACCTTTGGCGCAGTAGCCCAGGAAACCGGGGAAAAAGTTACCGGTGAGGAATTGCGCTCACTGGTCACCGGGGCCAATGTGGTTCATGTCAACAGTTATGGCAGCGTGCGGCGCTGGACGAACGAGCCGGATGGCGGACTGGTGGCTTCGACCACCAACGCGAAGTACGGCTCGGCGATGACGAGGAGCAGTTCATCTCCGGGGAAATGGTCGATCAACAGCGACGGGAAGTATTGCATCGACATCGACTGGAAACGTGAAGCCGAGAAGTGGTGCGCTTTCATCGTCAAGGCGACGGATGGCGGTTACTACCTCAACTCGGTGAAGCCCGAGCGCAAGATCGAGTTTTCGCGGTAAAGGTTCGTCCGTTGTTCGGTGTCGGGATCAAGACACCTCGACGCGTGGCAGAAGCCCGCCGGGCCACACAAAATTCTTGCCTAGCAACTGGTTTCTGCATCGCGTTTGCACTACCATGACGTTGCAATCCACTACAAGGAGGAATGTCATGGCGTCGAAGAAGATTACCGCGAGTACTCCGCTTCACCTGCTGCAGCAACTCAGTAGCAGTATGCTTCAGGAATTCGAGAAAGCGTGCCGCAATGCCCAGGACCAGGCCGAGAAGGCGTTGGCCGAACTCGAGAAGCAACGGGCCAGGGTGCAGGATGAACTGCTCAAGGCCCGCGCCAAGCTGGAAGCTGCTGCGGCGGCTGGCAAGGCAAAGACCGAAGCCAGGGCCAAGGCGGCTGTGGTCGATTTCGAGGCCACGCTGGCAAGCTTCAAGGACCGGCAGGTGCAGACAGTCCAGTACATGGCAGAACTCAGGCGGGATGTTCAGGAAAGCCTGAAGCTTGCCCAAGGGGTCGGCAAGGTTCGCGAAGCCGTGGAAAAGGCCTTGCAGGGACGTTCTGCCAAACCAGCAGCCAAACCGGCAGCCAAACCGGCAGCCAAACCGGCAGCCAAAC
>ERZ724516.630-NODE-630-length-21707-cov-7.462498_pt1 | contig 21707 bp, 22 predicted proteins | sample MGYA00376049_ERZ724516 | MGnify/ENA primary metagenome ERZ724516 (study PRJEB28724, sample SAMN07190886) | activated sludge metagenome | isolation source: activated sludge of sewage treatment plant in Hong Hong | place: USA: Christiansburg, Virginia | collected... | reverse complement strand
AACTCAACCGCGAGGGCATCACCATCGTGCTGGTCACCCACGAGCAGGACATCGCTGCCCATGCCCGGCGCCAGGTGCGCTTCCTCGACGGCCACATCGTCAGTGACCACGCCACTCCGGCCCGCGCGGCCGCATCCGTATGCTGAAGGCAATGCTCGGTGAGGCCTGGATGGCGATGGGCGCCAACCGCCTGCGCACGGCGCTGACCATGCTCGGCATGGTGATCGGCGTCGGCGCCGTGGTGATCATGATGGCCATCGGCCAGGGCGCGCAGTACGCGGTGCAGCAGACGATCAGCACCATGGGCTCGAACCTCTTCATCGTGCTTTCCGGCTCCTTCACCACGGCCGGCGTGCGCAGCGGTTCAGCCGGCGGGCCGACGCTGAACGTGGCCGATGCCGAGGCGATCGCCGAACTCGACGGTGTTTCCAACGTGGCGCCGACCCACCAGGGTTCGCGGCAGCTGGTCTACGGCTCGCAGAACTGGAGCACCCAGGTCGTGGGAACGACGCCGTCCTACCTCGAGGCGCGTGCCTGGAACATCGTCAATGGCGCCGCCTTCGGCGATTCCGACGTGCGCTCTTCTACCCGCGTGGCGATCATCGGCAAGACCGTCGCCCAGAACCTGTTCGGCGATGAAGATCCGGTCGGCAAGACGATGCGCATCCAGCAGAACCCGTTCACGGTCATCGGCGTGCTCGGCAGCAAGGGTCAGAACCTCGATGGCCGCGACCAGGACGACACCGTCATCATCCCGCTGAGTACCGCCCAGCGCAAGGTGTTCGGCACGCCCTTCCTCGGCTCGGTGCGGATGATCATGGTGCAGGCGAACTCGGCCGAGGCGATGCCGGCCGTCGAGAAGGGCATCGAAGGGCTGCTGCGCCAGCGCCACCGCCTGCGCGAAGGGATGCCCAACGACTTCTTCATGCGCAACCTGTCGGCCGCCGCCGAGTCGGAAGCCGAGACGACGCGCACGATGTCGATCCTGCTCGGAGCCATCGCGTCCATTTCGCTGCTCGTCGGCGGCATCGGCATCATGAACATCATGCTCGTCTCGGTCACCGAGCGGACGCGCGAGATTGGTATCCGCATGGCCATCGGCGCCCGCGAAAAAGACATCCTGATGCAGTTCCTGCTGGAAGCTGTGATGATCTCCTTCGCCGGCTGCCTGATCGGCCTCGTGCTCGGCCTCGGGATCGCGCTGGCGATCAATGTATTCAGCGGCATGGTGGTCGTCATATCCGGCAGCGCGGCCCTGGTTGCTTTCGCCGTCGCGGCTGCCGTCGGCATCTTCTTCGGCTACTACCCGGCGCAGAAGGCGGCGCGTCTCGATCCGATCGAAGCCCTGCGATACCAATAGGCAACAGGCGGACCCTGCCGGCATGCGGCAATTCCAGCGGGACCGCGCAAATAGGAGTAGAGTCGAAGCAACGCCAGAAAGCGGAACAGCAGTCCATCTGCGATTGAAACCGATTGGGAGACCCCATGATTGTGAAACGCCGTACCTGGTTGTACCGACTGACCGGCCAGACCTTCGCCCAGCTCATCTCCTTCAGCGAGCCGGTGACCGCGAACAAGGCCCGCGAGGCCTTGCGCCGCTCCGTCGGCGACCCGCTCGACCTCTGGGGCCGCGACAAGAGCAACGCGCTGCCCCTGCCGGTGCGCGACCGCTAGAGGCTGCGGCTTCGCAGTCGAAATGCCTGGCGCATCCGTGCCCAGGCAACGGGGAGTCTGTCCCCTCAATTCCCGACTTTAGAATTTCCGTGGCGCAGATCGCACGACATCTCATCATCGAAGGCACCGTCCAGGGGGTCGGCTACCGCGCCTCGATGGCGGGGCAGGCGAGGCAGCTCGGCGTCACCGGCTGGGTGCGCAACCGGCGCGACGGCAGCGTCGAGGCCATGACGGCCGGCGAGGATCAGGCCGTACTCGAACTCATCGCCTGGGCGCGGCGCGGGCCGCTTCATGCGCGGGTCGAAAACGTCCGCGTTGAGCCTGGCGAAGGGGCGTTCTGGACGTTCGAGCAGCGGGCGACGGAGTGACGCCGGCCTAAGGATTGGGGCATTCCGAAATCGACGTCTCACCGCGCCGAGCGCAGGGCGTCATGGCGCCGGAGACGGGCTGGGGCGTGCCGGCGTCGTTGATCTGCGCGGCCAGGGTTTCCCAGAAGATTACGCCGGATTTGTCGAGTCTGAGGCGCAGCAGCCAGCCGCGCAGCGCCTCGGGGTAGTCGAAGCCGTCGAAGACGAAGTTGCCAAGACTGTAAATGATCGGCTTGCCCTTGTAGATTTCGGCGCCTTGCGTGACGTGCGGATGGCTGGCGACAACGAGGGCAGCGCCTGCGTCGATCATCTTGCGCGCGAAGCTTCTCTGGCGTTCGCTCGGCCGGGTTTCCTTCTCCCAGCCCCAGTGCATGAAGGGGATGACGAGGTCGGCACCCGCGTCCCTCGCGGCGCGCATGTCGGCGATGACCTGGTCGTCCTCGCTCCACGCGATGCCCGGCCAGTCGGCGCCGGCTTCGAAGGCGCGCGGCTTGAATTCGTTGTAGCCGAGAACGGCTATCTTCAGGCCCTTTTTCTCGATCCACAGCGGGGTATGCGCCGCGGCAAGGTTGCGGCCGCCGCCGAAATACGCGATCCCGGCCCGGTCGAGGTGCTGCATGGTCTCGATGAAGGCGTCCCGGCCGTAGTCGCCCGAATGATTGTTGGCCAGCGAGACGGCGTCGAAACGGCCCTGGAGGACGGACAGGGTCCGTGGATGGGCACGGAAGCTGACGATCTTGCTGGCGTGCGGCTGGCCCCTGGTGGCGACCGGCACCTCGAGATTGCCGATCCGGTAATCGGCTTCTGCCAGGATGCCGGCGAAGGCGGCGAGCGGGTCGCCACCGGCGGCGATGGTGCGGCCCGGGCCGTCGTCGAGCATGATGTCACCGGCGAAGATCAGGGTGAGCTGTTCGGCGCCGGCTGTGCCGGCGAGCAGGCAGAAAAGCCCGATTTTTGCGGTCGACCGGAAAAAACGGGGCAATTTCACGATGCGTCCTTCAGTTCGCACCAGTATTGGAGTTCGCCGTCGCGCACGGGTTCGTAGACGAATTGCAGCCCGCTGAAGCCGTGGACCGTGGCCGGCGGTGGCGGATAAGCGTGGGTGGACTGGTGGATGATGGTCGGACCCTCGTCACGGTCGGCAAAGGTGTAGAGCTTGATGGCGGCGAGGTCGGCCGGTTCCTTGCGGAAGAAGATGCGGAACAGGAAGTAGGAGCCGATGGCGAGCGGGGCGACGGCTTGCGGCGTCGTAGTCGCTGCGGCGCTAATGACCCGCGTTTCGCCGCCGTAGGTGACATGGCAGGCCACGCTCTCGGCTTGCGCCGGCAAGGCCAGTACGCTGGCGAGCATGGCCGCCGGCCACCGGCGCTCAGTGGTCGCGGCCATCGACGCGGGCTTGGGCGAGTTGGGGAATGTAACGCCAGGCGAGCAGGCCGAAGCCGACGCACCAGCAGGTGGCAGCAAGATCCAGCCAGCGCAGGTAGGCCCCGGGCAGGAATTGCGGCCCGACGAGGCGCAGGAAGAAAGCGGCGATCATGATCCACAGGACCGCTTTCTCGAGCCGTCCGAAAACCACCTTGCGCCCGGTGTGGCCGTTGGCGATGCGGATCATCATCGCCGGAATGACCAGGCCCATGGCGCCGAAGGTGAATACATGGACCGACACGGTACCTACCCAGCCGACGCTGTCCGGCGGGGGCAGGGCGTCGATGATCAGCTGGGCGGCGATCGCCAGATAGCCGAGGACCATGATGCCGATTTCGAGGCGGCCGAAGGCCTTGAGCGGATGCCAGAAGGCGAGCCGGGCGAGGAGCAGCGTGGCCAGCGCGAGTTCGAGGCCGGTTGCCCAGGCGGGCGGCAGCAGGGCGCCGAAGACGAGCAGGGCGGCGAGCAGCTTGATCGCGGTGTCGAGGGCGGGCCGGCGCAGGATGTGGACATTGAAGGCGCTGCGCATGAACTGAGTCAGGGTGCGTTCGAGCATGACCAGGAAGGCGACGCGGAACAGGCCGAGGGTCATGCTCCAGCCGAGGTTGAAGTGATCGGGTTGAAGGAGCAGGATCTTGGCGATCCAGAACAGTGGCAGGACGATCAGGAAGAAACTGTTGTCCAGTCGATAGCTGTCGGTATGGCGGTGGCGGATCAGGGTGGCGAGCAGCAGGACGACGATGCCGGGAATGAACAGGTTGGTGGCGATCAGGAACAGCGGGTCCGGCCATCCGGCGCCGAAGCCCATGGCAAGGCGTTCGAGAAGCCAGGCGGCGGCGAGCAGGATCAGGGGGGTGCCGTGATAGCCGCGGACGCCGACCCAGTTCTTGCTGGCGGTCAGCAGGAAGCCCCCGAGCACGGCCCAGCCGAAGCCGAAGAACATTTCGTGGGCATGCCACTGGACCGGCGAAAGGCGTGGCGCCGGTGCCGGCATGACCCCCTTGAATATCATGATCCAGACGATCGGCAGGCTGAGCCCGGCGAGGCAGGCGAGGACGAAAAATGGCCGGAAGCCGACCAGCCAGAGGGGGTGGGTGCGGGAGAACATGTGGCTCAGCAGTGGGTGCGAAGGGCGCACTCTCGCACGGGCGGCAGGGCGTCGCCTTGATCCAGCGCAATCACGCCGGTCAGCGTCCCTTGCCGCCGCCGACCTGTTTCAGCACCATATCGACATGGCGGGGCTGGCCGTTGGCGAAGGCCGGGTAGTTGGTGTCGTTGATGAAGAGCAGGGCACTGCCGCGCTGGATGCGGGCGGCCACACTGATGCGCGCGTTCTTGCGCAGCAGGTCGCGGTCGACCAGCATGCGGAAGGGGATCGGCACCTGCTGGCCGGCCAGTTCGATGCGCTGCTCGGCGAGCGTCCGGGCCGGCGCGTCGGCGCGTGAGACATCCTGGATGCGGACGACGAGAACGGCATCCGGCGGCAGGGCGATGCGGGCGAGGTAGGCGACGGTGCCGGTGACCTCGACAAAGCTGCCGGGCGCGGCCGGCGCCACGGGGGCCTGAGGCGCAGCTTGCGGGGTGGCGCCACTCGAGCAGCGGCGCGCCGGTTGCTTGCCGTCCTCGAAGAAGACGTCGTCGCCCTTGGTGTGCAGGCGGAGTTCGCCGGCGCGGTAGAGGGCGCCGGAGGCAGCCGGCACCAGCGGCAGGATTGCATCGCCGCTGGCGAGATGGAGCGTCGCCTGCGGTCGACCCTCGGCAGTGGCCGAAAACGAGACCTCAAGGCGACTGCCGTCGTCACAGGTATAGGTGGTGCGCTGTTCCTGAGCGTGGGCGAACGCGAATAAACACAGGGCAAGCAGCGGGAGCAGGTGGCGGATCATGGTTCGCTATCGGGGGATGTTCAGGGTTTGCCAGTGGCCGTCGATGAGGCCTTCGATGGGGCTGAAGCGGGACTTGTACACCATCTTGCGGCTGTTGGCGATCCAGTAACCGAGGTACAGGTAAGGCAGGCCGAGCGCCGCACACTGCTGCGCCTGCCACAGGATATTGTAGGTGCCGAAACTGGCGCCCGGGATGTCGGGGTCGTAGAAGGTATAAACCGACGACAGTCCGTCCCCCAGCACGTCGATGATGCTCACCATGCGCAGGGCGTCGCCTTCGTAAAACCCGATCAGGCGGGTGTCCACGCGGCTTTGCAGCAGGAAATGGGCGTATTGCTCATGGCTGTCCTCGTCCATCCCGCCGCCGGCATGGCGGGCGTTCTGGTAGCGGGTGTACAGCGCGTAGTGCTCGGCGAAGAAAGCCAGCGGCATCTCGCGGGCGGTCAGCCAGCGATGGGCTTTCAGGGCGCGGCGCTGGGCGCGGGTGTGTTGCAGTTCGCCAACCGGCAGGCGGACAGGAACGCAGGCGCTGCAGCCGTCGCAGTGGGGGCGGTAGGTGAAGGCGCCGCTGCGGCGGAAACCGCGGCGCACCAGAGCGCCGTAAACTTCGCTGTCGATCAGGTGGGTCGGCGTCGCGACCTGCGAGCGCGCCTCGCGTTCGGGCAGGTAACTGCACGGATACGGCGAGGTCGCATAGAACTGCAGGAGCGAGAAGGGCAGCGCGGAGTCGTCGGGCAGCGCCATGCTTACCAGTTCAGGTCGAGGTCGTCGGCAGTCCAGCATTCGCGCGGCCGTTCGGTGGAGGTCAGGCGCTGCAGGCGGGCAAGGAAATCACTGCGCGGAATTTCGCGTCCGCCCAGCGAGGCGAGGTGTTCGGTGCGCATCTGGCAGTCGATCATGCCGTAGTCGTGGGCTAGAAGATAGCGGACGAGGTGTGCGAAGGCAATCTTCGAAGCGTTGCTCTGCCGGGAAAACATCGATTCGCCGTAGAACATGCGACCAATCCCCAGACCGTAGAGGCCGCCAGTCAGATTGCCCTCTTCGTAGACTTCGACCGAATGCGCCCAGCCGAGTTCATGCAGGCGGATGTAGGCGCCCATCATGTCCGGCGTGATCCAGGTCCCGTCCTGCCCGGGGCGCGGAGTTGCGGCGCAGCCGCGAATCACGGCGGGGAAGTCGCTGTCGAATCTGACTTCGTGACGCCGGCCGCGCAGCGTCTTGCGCAATGACGCGGTGAGGCGGAATTCTTCGGGAAACAGCACCATGCGCGGATCGGGGCTGTACCAGACCGGCTGCCGCTCGACCGTGCCCCACGGAAAGACGCCCTGCCGATAGGCATCGAGCAGGCGCGCCGCCGAGAGGTCGCCGCCGATGGCAAGCAGGCCACCGATCTCGGCCTGGGCCGTGGCGACCGGCGGGAAGGGGTCGAGTGGTCCGAGAAAGGGGATCATCCGGCGTTTAGTGCCCCGATTTCTTGAAGGCGATCACGTGGTCGGCATCGAGGCGAATGCCGATCTTCTCGCCGAGCGCGTGGTTGTGGTGCGAGGGCACCAGCGACAACACGGCGGCGCCGCTCGCCAGACGCAGGGTGTAAAGGATGTCGGCGCCGCGGAAGGCCTTGTGCAGCACTTCGGCCTGTAGCGGGCTACGGTCGTCGTGCACCACGTCATCGGGGCGCAGCAGCACGTCGACCTCGCAGCCGTCGTGGCAATCGGTGCAGGTTTCGCTGCACTCGACCGGCACGTCCGAGACCAGCTGGCCGAGTTCCATCTCGACATTGGTGCCGGCTGAAACGACGCCGGGAAGCAGCACGCCCTGTCCGATGAAGTCGGCGACGAAGCGGTTGGCCGGGCGGTGATAGAGGTTGTAGGGCACGTCCCATTGCTGGATGCGCCCCTCGTACATGATGCCGATCTCGTCGGCCATCGCGAACGCCTCGTTCTGGTCGTGGGTGACGAGGATTGCGGTCGACCCTTCGCGTTTGAGGATTTCCCGGACTTCCAGCGACAGCCGCTCGCGCAGGCCGACGTCGAGATTGGAGAAAGGCTCGTCGAGCAGGATCAGTTCGGGGCGCGGGGCAAGGGCCCGGGCGAGGGCGACGCGCTGCTGCTGGCCACCGGAAAGTTCGTGCGGGAACTTGTCGCCCTGGCCGGCGAGGCCGACCGTGGCGAGCAATTGGCGGACCCGCAGGTGAGCCTCTTCCTGCGGCTTGCGGCCGAGCCCGAAGGCGACGTTTTCCTCGACGGTCAGGTGCGGGAACAGGGCGTAGTCCTGGAAGACCATGCCGATCCGCCGCTTTTCCGGAGCCACGCGCCGGCCGGCCTCGCTGACCACGGAGCCGTGCAGGCGAATTTCGCCGGCGGCGATTTCCTCGAAGCCGGCGATGCAGCGCAGGAGGGTCGTCTTGCCGCAGCCGGAGGGGCCGAGCAGGCAGGCGATCTGGCCAGTTGCCAGGCGGAAGTCCACGCCGTCGACCACGGTGTGCCTGCCGTAGCGCTGAACGACGCCATTTAGTTCAAGTTGCAACATAGTGGTCGATTATAATTCGCATTCACTGACATGCGTGCCGCCAAACACTCCCCGTTACTCGCTGTTGCCGTGATCGTCGCCCTGCTGGCCGGCCTGCCGGTGGCCAGCGTCGGGCTTAACATTTTCGTCGGTGGCACCAGTGCGACATGGTCGCACCTGGCGCAGACAGTGCTCCCTGAATACATCTCGAATTCGCTCTGGCTATGCCTTGGCGTCGGACTCGGCGTCGGGACGCTCGGCGTGACCACGGCCTGGCTGACTGCCATGCACGACTTTCCCGGCCGGCGTTTCTTCGACTGGGCGCTGGTCCTGCCTCTCGCCATGCCTGCCTATGTCATGGCCTATGTCTATACCGATTTCCTGCAGTTTGTCGGCCCGCTGCAGACCACCTTGCGCGAGTTGACCGGCTGGAAGCACGGCGACTACTGGTTTCCCGATATCCGGACCTTGCCGGGCGCCATCCTGATGTTCGTCTGCGTCCTCTACCCGTATGTTTACCTGCTGGTCCGCACCGCCTTCCTTGAACGGGCGAGTGGCATGCTCGAAGCGGCGCGAACGCTGGGCTTGGGTCCGTGGCGGGCATTCTTCACCGTTTCGCTGCCGCTGGCGCGGCCGGCGGTGGTCGCCGGCGTGGCGCTCGCGCTGATGGAAACGCTGGCCGACTACGGCACAGTCGCCTATTTCGCGGTCAACACCTTCACGACGGGCATTTACCGCGCCTGGTTCTCGCTCGGCGACCGCGTGGCGGCGGCGCAACTGGCTGCGATGCTGCTCTCCTTCGTCCTGTTCCTGCTGATGGCCGAGCGCATATCCCGCGGCCGGGCCCGCTACAACAACACGACCGGGCGCAATCGTCCGATGGCTGGTGCCCGCTTGCGCGGCTTTCCAGCCTTTCTCGCCTTTGTCGGCTGCCTGTTGCCGCTGCTCTTCGGCTTCGTCCTGCCGGCCTTCCTGCTCCTCAAGATGGCGCTGACCGAGGGTGACGCCCAGTTTGGCGAACGCTTTCTGCTGCTTTCGCGCAACAGTTTCCTGCTGGCCGGAGTCACCGCGGCGATCGGGGTCCTGCTGGCACTGCTGATGGCGTATGGCGCACGGCTGTCAAAAAGCACGCTGGCCACCGCGCTCAATCGCCTGGTCGGGCTCGGCTACGCCGTGCCGGGCGCGGTGATCGCGGTCGGCGTGCTAATTCCCGTGACCCGCGTCGACAACTGGCTGGCCGGGCAGTGGGCGCACTGGTTCGGCAGCAATCCCGGCCTCTTGCTGACCGGCGGTATCGCCGCGCTGGTCTATGCCTATCTCGTCCGCTTCCTTGCCGTGGCGCTGCATACCGTCGAATCGAGCCTGGCCAAGATCACGGCCAGCATGGACGATGCGGCGCGCAGCCTCGGATTGGGGCAGGGTGCGACGCTGCGCCGGGTGCATGCGCCGATGCTGCGTGGCAGCCTGTTCACCGCCGGCCTGCTGGTTTTCGTCGATGTGATGAAGGAGTTGCCGGCCACTCTGGTCATGCGCCCCTTCAATTTCGACACGCTGGCGACGCAGGCTTACACGCTGGCCTCTGACGAGCGCCTAGCCGAGGCGTCGACCGCTTCGCTGGCAATCGTCGCCGTCGGCTTGCTGCCGCTGATCGTGCTCTCGCGCCAGATTTCCAAGGCCCGCAAATGAAAACACCCCGCTGCAGCGGGGTGTAGCCGGCCGGGAGCCGCCTTACTTGAAGCCGGCGCGGTCGAAGATCATCTGCGCCTTGACCTGGTACATCGCCAGATTCTTGACCGGCAGCGTGTCGGCCTTGAACTTGCCGAGTGCGTCGAGCGCCGGGTTGGCGACCTTGACGCTGTCCACGACGGGCCATTCATTGTTGCCGTCGGCAAAGTAACGCTGGGCCTCGTCGGAGGCGAGGTACTCGAGGAACCTGGCCGCTGCCTCCTTGTGCGGCGCTGTCTTCAGCATGCCGCCGCCGGAAACGTTGATGTGGGTGCCGCTACTCGCCTGGTTGGGCCAGACGACGCCGATCTTTTCCATGGTTTTCTGGTCTTCCGGCTTGGTTGACCGCATCAGGCGGGCGACGTAGTAAGTGTTGGACAACGCGACGCCGCATTCGCCGGCGGCGACGGCCTTGATCTGATCGGTGTCGCCACCCTTAGGTGCACGCGCGAAATTGGCTACCATGCCCCGTGCCCAGGCCTCGGCTTTGGCTTCGCCCTCGTGGGCGATGATCGACGCCATCAGCGACAGATTGTAGGGGTGGGAGCCGGAGCGCACGCAGACCTTGCCCTTGAGTCGAGGGTTGGCGAGGTCGCCGTAACTCTGCACCTCGGATGCTTTGACTTCGGTCTTGTTGTAAACAATGACCCGGGCCCGCGTCGAGAACGAATACCAGTCATCGGTGCGCAGGTGGGCCGGAATCCGCGCATCCAGCGTCTTCGAGGAAAGCGGGGCAAAAAGGCCGAGTTCGTGCGCCTTGGCCAGACGGGCGGCATCGACCGTCAGAAAGATGTCGGCCGGGCTGTTGCTCCCCTCGTTGCGGATCCGCTCGAGCAGTTCGTCTTCTTTGCCTTCGATGCGGTTGATCCGGATGCTGGTCTGCTTGGTGAAGTTGGCATAGAGCGCTTCATCGGTCTGGTAATGGCGGGCCGAATACAGGTTCAGCACCTTTTCTTCGGCGCTGGCCGGTAGCGCCAGTGCGACGAGGGTGGCAAAAATCAGGCGGGTTGTCTGCATGCTCGAACTCCATTGGCTTAATAAGAATGGTTTGCATTCTACCAATGGATTGGAGTGATGTAAATGCGAATCGTTAGTGAACGATGGTGTAAAAAAAGCGGCGAAATCGCCGCCCGCTTCGCTCAGTTTCCTTCGATCACGCGTCTGGCGCCGTTGTAGCGCTTGACCCAGTAGCTGTTTTCCATGTTCTCGACGCGGACTTCGGCGCCGGAACGCGGGGCGTGCAGGAAATGGTTGTCACCGAGATAGATGCCGACATGCGAGAAGGCACGACGCATGGTGTTGAAAAACACCAGATCGCCCGGTTTGAGCTGGCTGGTATCGATGCGCTGACCCATCTGACTCATTTCGGCGGCCGTCCGAGGCAGTAGGGCGCCGACGCTATCCTTGTATACCAGCCGGACGAATCCGCTGCAGTCCAGGCCGCTGTCTTCGTCATTGCCACCCAGGCGATAGCGTACACCGACCAACTTCAGGCCCTGCAGGATCACGTCCTGAGCGGCATTGGTGTATCGTTCGAAAAACGACTGGGATTCCTCTGCCCTGCGGACCTGCTCGGTCGCTACAGCCGGGAGGCTGGTGGACAGGCAGGCGGTGGCGAGAAGAATGGTGACTAGAACTTTCTGCATAGCGGCGCAATGTATGTGAAAAACGCGGCCCTGTAAAGAGCCTGTAAAAATCGGATGCTATGAGCGAAAGTGCTATGTTCAATCTCCATAATTATGAATACAATTTCCTTCCCCAGGCGCGAGGAACACGATGCAACCCTTCAAGGCACTGCTGATCGAGCAAATTGACGGCAAGGTTTCCAGTCATTTCGCGATGCTGGATCCATCCCGGCTCGACCCGGGGTCGGTGACCATCCGCGTCGCCTATTCGAGTGTCAACTACAAGGATGCCCTGGCGGCGACCGGGGCCGGCAAGATCATTCGCCGTTTTCCCTGTGTTGGCGGTATCGACCTCTCGGGGACCGTCATCGCGAGCGCCGACCTGCGTTTCAAGGCAGGAGATCGGGTCATCGCGACCAGTTTCGACATCGGCGTCGCGCATCACGGCGGCTATGCGGAGATCGCCCGGGTGCCCGGTGACTGGGTGGTACCGCTGCCCGAAGGTCTCTCGCTTTACGACGCGATGGCGCTCGGGACCGCGGGATTCACGGCTGCCCTGGCCGTGGTGCGGATGGAAGAGAACCGCCTGATGCCGGCCAGCGGCCCGGTCATCGTGACTGGGGCTACTGGCGGTGTCGGCAGTCTGGCCGTCAATATCCTGGCAAGCCGCGGCTATCACGTCGTCGCACTGACCGGCAAGGAGAGCGAGGCCGATTACCTGCGCGGCCTCGGTGCCGCCGAGGTGATGCTGCGCAGCACCCTCGACCTGACCAAGATACGCCCGCTCGACACTGCCCGCTGGGCGGGTGCGGTCGACAATCTGGGGGGCGATGTCCTGGCCTGGATCGCCAGCACGATGATGCAGGGCGGGACGATCGCCAGCATCGGCCTGGCGGCGAGCATGAGTCTGAATACGACCGTGGCGCCGTTCATCCTGCGCGGCGTTTCGCTGCTCGGCGTCGATTCCGGATATATTCGGGAGCCTTACCGTCAGGATGTCTGGCGGCGCCTGGCAGGCGACCTGCGCCCCCCGCACCTCGGTTCGATGTCGCGGCGGATCGCGTTTGACGAGTTGCCGGCCACCTTTGACGAATACATTGCCGGGCGCGCCAAGGGGCGCGTCGTCGTAGAGATTGGCGGAGAGTGAAATGACGGATCAGGTGCGTATCCTGGTGGTGGACGATTCCCGGCTGGTGCGGATGGCCCTGGCGAGGAACCTGAAGGGCACCTTTGACGTTCGCGAAGAGGGTGATGGCGAAGCTGCATGGCAGCAGTTGTTGCTCGACAATACGATCCGCGCCGTGATTTCCGACCTGCAGATGCCCAAGCTTGATGGCGCCGGGTTGCTCCAGCGCGTCAGGGCCTCCAAGCAGCGCCGCCTTCAGGAAATGCCCTTCATCGTCGTTTCCGGCGAGGAGACGGAAGAGGAGCGCGAACGGGTGCGCCAGCTCGGTGCTTCTGATTTCGTGACCAAGGGCGCGGGCAGCGCGGAAATCCTGACCCGTCTGAACAACCTGCTGGCGCTCGTGGCTGCCCGGGAAAACCTCGAAGCCGGGCGCGAGAGCATGGTTCACGACCCGGCCAGCGGGCTTTTCTCGCGCAAGTACCTCGAGCATCAGGCCTCGCAGGCGATGTCGCATGCCGCGCGGGCCGGGGTCGATCTGTGCATCATGGTGCTTGGTTTCGACGCCTTCGACCAGGTGCGCGAGCGCCTTGGTCCGGACCTGGCCGAGCGCGTCGGCGCGCGCTTCGCCAAGATGCTGGGTGGAAAGGTCCGGACCGAGGACTCGCTCGGCCATTTCGGGCCGGGCCAGTACGCGATCGTCGCCCCGGGAACTTCACCGCTCTTGTTTACAGCATTTGCCGAACGGGTGCGCGAGGCCGTCGAGGTCGCGCATGTGCCGGTTCAGGGTCAGCCGGTTTCGCTGACGGTCAGCGTTGGTGTCGCCAGCGTTCCGACAGATAGTCCCGATTCGGCGGAAGCATTGCTGGAACTCGCCGGTCAGCGCATGCGCGAGGCGATGCTGGCTGGCGGCAACAGGATCGTCGCCGGCGACGGTGGCCCGGCCATGCTGCGCCAGATCAAGTTGCCGCGGGCGCTGGAACTGATCGCTGCCCGGCGCAGCGAGGTGGTGCGTCCGCACCTGGGCCAACTCGGGATCGATCTGTTGCCCTTGCTGCAGCTGATGAACCAGGATTTGGGGTTGAATCTGCCGATGGCAGATATCGAACGCCGTTTACGTGACCGGACAAGCGAGAAAAAATAATCCGGCAATTCTCTTTGTGTGCAGGAAAACCAAGTTAGAGGGAGTCTTATGACGACGTACAAGGAGTTTCACCAGTATTCAATCGACAGGCCGGATGAGTTCTGGACCGAGCAGGCTAAGCTGATTGACTGGAACGAGCCGTTCACCCAGGTCTGCGATTATTCGCGTCCGCCCTTTGCCAAGTGGTTCGTCGGCGGAAAGACCAATCTCTGCTATAACGCGGTCGACCGTCATGCAGCCAAGCGTCCGGACGACAATGCGCTGATCTTCGTGTCGACCGAAACCGACGAAGAGAAGGTATATAGCTTTGCCGAACTACAGCGCGAAGTCGAGCGCATGGCGGCGATCTACAAGAGCCTTGGCGTCAAGCGCGGCGACCGCATCCTGATTTACATGCCGATGATTGCCCAGGCCTGCTTCGCCATTTTGGCCTCGGCCCGCATCGGCGCCATCCACTCGGTGGTTTTCGGCGGCTTCGCTTCCGGTTCGCTGGCGACCCGCATCGATGATGCCAAGCCGGTGCTGATCGTATCCTCCGACGCCGGGATGCGCGGCGGCAAGGCGGTCCCGTACAAGAACCTGCTCGACGAAGCGATCGAACTGGCCGAGTACAAACCGGCCAAGGTGCTGATGATCGACCGCGGGCTGGACAAGGGCTTCAACAAGGTCGCCGGCCGCGATGTCGACTACGCGACCCTGCGTTCCCAGTTCATGGATGCGCAGGTGCCGTGCGAGTGGATGGAATCCTCCGAGCCGTCCTACATCCTGTACACCTCGGGCACGACCGGCAAGCCGAAGGGCGTCCAGCGCGATACCGGCGGCTATGCGGTGGCCCTCGCTTCGTCGATGAAGCACATCTACTGCGGTGGCGAGGGTGAAACCTATTTCTCCACCTCCGACATCGGCTGGGTGGTCGGTCACTCCTACATCATCTACGGCCCGCTGATCGCCGGCATGGCCACGATCATGTACGAAGGCACGCCGCTGCGCCCCGATCCGGGGATCTGGTGGCATATCGTCGAGAAGTACAAGGTCAACGTGATGTTCTCGGCGCCGACCGCCGCCCGCGTGCTCAAGAAGCAGGACCCGGCGTACATGCACAAGTACGACCTGTCCTCGCTCAAGCATATTTTCATGGCCGGCGAGCCGCTCGACCAGCCGACGCACGAATGGTTCATGAACGAGCTGCAGAAGCCGGTGATCGACAATTACTGGCAGACCGAAACCGGCTGGCCGATGCTGGCTGCCTTGCCAGGCGTGGAAAAGACCCCGATCAAGTTCGGTTCGCCGAGTTTCCCGGTCTACGGCTACAACCTGAAGATCTATCGCGAAGACGGTTCCGAGTGCGATGCCAACGAAAAGGGCATCGCCGCGGTGGTCCCGCCGCTGCCGCCAGGCTGCCTGTCGACGGTTTGGGGTCAGGATGACCGCTTTATCAGCACCTATTTCACCCTGTTCAAGGAGCCGCTGGTTTACTCCTCCTTCGACTGGGCGATCAAGGACGACGATGGCTACTTCACCATCCTTGGCCGGACCGATGACGTGATCAACGTGGCCGGTCATCGCCTGGGTACCCGCGAAATCGAGGAAGCGATCCAGAACCACGCGTCGATCGCCGAAGTCGCCGTAGTCGGCGTCGAAGACAAGCTCAAGGGTCAGGTGCCGATGGCCTTCGCCGTCGTCAAGGACGCTTCCCGGGTGGCGACGCCCGAACTGGTCAAGGCGCTGGAGAAAGAAGTCTTCGCCACGGTCGACGGGATTCTGGGCGCCATTGGCCGGCCGGCTCGGGTGCACTTCGTCACCGGCCTGCCCAAGACCCGCTCCGGCAAGATGCTGCGACGTTCGTTGCAGGCCTTGGCCGAGGGGCGCGACCCGGGCGACCTGACGACCATCGACGATCCTTCGACGCTGGAGCAGATCAAGAACGCTTTGGCCAGCTAAACCTGTCCGCGCTTCATCTCAGCGAGCCCGCCGGCGCAAGCCGGCGGGCTTTTTTGCGAAACGGCAGTAATAAACTGCAGCCAGGGCGGGTGCTAGAATGCGTTCCGGTCAATCTCCTACGCTGTGCCAATCCAAACCCATGATTTACGAAACCGTTGCTGCCGTCGACCTGGGTTCCAACAGCTTCCGCCTGCAGGTCGGGCGCGTGGTTGACGATCAGATCTACACGCTCGATTCGCTCAAGGAGTCGGTGCGCCTGGCCTCCGGCCTGACCGCGGACAAACGTCTCGACGAGGAGTCGCAGGCGCGGGCACTCGACGCCTTGCGCCTGTTCGGCGAACGCATGGGCGGGTTGGACCGCGGGGCGGTGCGTGCCGTGGCGACCAATACGCTGCGGGTAGCCAAGAATGCCGCCGAGTTCCTGCCGCTCGCCGAAGAGGCTCTCGGCTTTCCCATCGAAATCATTGCCGGCCGCGAAGAAGCCCGCCTGATCTATATTGGCGCCTCGCATTCGCTACCGATGTCGGCGCAAAAGCGGCTGGTCGTCGATATTGGCGGTGGGTCGACCGAATTCATCATCGGCAAGCGCCACGATCCGCTGCTGATGGAGTCGCTCTACATGGGCTGCGTCAGCTATACGCTGCGCTTCTTCCCGGATCGCCGGATCGACCGCAAACGCCTGCGCGATGCGCAGATCGCCGCAGCCAAGGAAATCGAACTGATCGCCCACGATTATCGGCGCATGGGCTGGAAGGAAGCCGTCGGCTCGTCGGGAACGGCGCGGGCGATTGCCGATATCCTCGAAATGAACGGAATGAACCCGAACGGCGAGAGCGGCATCAGCCGCGCCGGACTCGACAAGCTCTGCGCCATGCTGGTCAAGGCCGGCTCGGCCGAGGCGCTCGACATCCCCGGGATCAGGAGCGACCGGTTGCCGGTGTTGCCCGGCGGCATCGCCATCATGTCGGCAGTATTCGAAGAGCTTGGCATCGAGCGCATGTCCTATGCCGACGGCGCCCTGCGCCTCGGGGTGCTCTACGATCTGCTGGGGCGCTTCCACCATCATGACATGCGCGATTCAACGGTGGCGCAGTTCAGACGCCGCTACCAGATCGAAGCGGACCAGGCCGAGCGGGTCGAGGCGACCGCGCTCTCGGCCTTGACGCAACTGTCAGAGGGTTCGCCGTCCGAGTCGGACGTCCAGTTCCTGTCATGGGCGACGCGCCTCCACGAAATCGGCATTTCCGTGGCCCACAACGCCTATCACAAGCACGGCGCCTACATCCTTACCTATGCTGACATGCCGGGATTCTCCAAGAAGGACCAGACGCGCCTGGCGCTGCTGGTCCTCGGCCACCGCGGCAAGCTGGAGAAGCTGGGGGCGCTGCCTTCGGTCGACAGCGCCTGGAGGCTGATTTTCTGCCTGCGCCTGGCGGTTTTGCTGCACCGGACGCGCGATGACCGTGCGCTGCCGGCCTGGCGTGCAACGGCGACAGCGAATGGTTTTCAGCTCGAGCTTCCGGCGGACTGGCTGCAGGCGAACCCGTGGACGGCTGCGGCGCTCGGGGAGGAAGCGGCGGTATGGAAGCAGACCGGCCGTGACTACCTGGTCAAGAGCCGCGCGCCGAGGAAAATCGTGTGAATCCTTTACCCCGCTTGCAGGTCGAGTCGGGGACGGTCATGCTGACCGGGGATTGGACGCTCTCCGCGCTGCTGCCCGAACTGCATGAATTGCAGCCCAGGCTCGCCACGGCTGGCCTGATGGACATGTCGTGGGACCTCTCGGCGGTCGTACGCCTTGACAGCGCGGCAGCCGTCCTGCTCTGGCGGACCTGGCACGAGCGCTGGCCAGCAGTGCTCGATGTATCTGAGACCTGTCGGCGCGCCCTAGAGCGCGTTGCCCGGACCCCGATTGCGACAGTCTCGGGCACCGATCGGCGGCCGGGGCCGGTCGAGCAGATCGGTTATCAGGTACTTGGTGCCGGCGAGAATGCCAAGGGACTGGTGACCATTTACGGGCAGATGCTGCTCGATCTTTGGCACCTCTTCAGGCACCCGTCGGAGATGCCGTGGAAGGAAGTCGCGGCCAACATCTACAAGGCCGGCGCCCTAGCCTTGCCCGTCACCGGGCTGGTCGGCTTCCTGATCGGGGTGACCATCAGCTACCTGTCGGCCCTGCAATTGCGCAGTGTCGGTGCCGACCTGTTCATCGTAAACATCCTCGGCATTTCGATCATCCGCGAACTCGGCCCGGTGCTGGTGGCGGTCCTCGTCGCCGGACGGTCCGGCTCGGCGATGACGGCGCAGATCGGCGTGATGCGGGTCACCGAGGAGATCGACGCCCTGTCAGCGATGGGCGTCTCGCGCAGCATTCGCGTGATTTTGCCCAAATTGCTGGCGTTGACCGCAGTCATGCCTTTGCTGGTGCTCTGGGCATCGGCGATCGCCCTGATCGGCGGCATGCTTTCAGCCATGCTGCAACTCGATATCTCTCTGGCCTATTTTGTCGACAACCTGCAGCGCGCCGTGCCGGTGGCCAACCTCGTCATCGGCCTTGCCAAGGGGCTGGTCTTCGGTTTCATCATCGCCTGGGTCGCGTGTCACTTCGGCCTGCGCGTCAAGCCAAATACCGAAAGCCTTTCCGCCAATACGACAACCTCCGTGGTTACGTCGATCACCCTGGTGATCCTGGTCGATGCGGTATTTGCCGTTACCACCCGCGGTATGGGGATTCCCCAGCTATGAGCGGTGCGGCGCCGGTCGTCGAGATGCGCGGCTTGAGCACGCGCATCGGCAATCGCGACGTGCATCGCAACCTCGACCTGCGCGTCGAACGCGGTCAGGTCGTCGGGCTGGTCGGCGGCTCGGGCAGCGGCAAGACCACCTTGCTGCGCCAGATTCTCGGGTTGATCGAGCCGGCTGCAGGGACGGTCCGCCTGTTCGGAGAAAATCTCGGTGCCGCTGGCCAGGCGGGTCAGTCCCTTCTGTTGCGTCGTCTTGGCATGCTGTTCCAGGGCGGCGCGCTGTTTTCAGCGCTCCCGGTGTTCGACAACGTGGCCTTTCCGCTGCGCGAGCTGAAGTGCCTCGATGAAGACTGGATTCGCCGTCTGGTGCACCTCAAACTGGCGATGGTCGAACTGGAACCCGAGCATGGCCAGTTGATGCCCGCCGAGCTCTCCGGAGGTATGGTCAAGCGCGTCGCGCTGGCTCGTGCCCTTGCCCTCGAGCCCGAGTTGTTGTTGCTTGACGAGCCGACGGCAGGCCTCGACCCTGATCGCAGCCGGAGTTTCGTCAAGCTGCTCGGGCAGTTGCAGGGGGAACTCGGCCTGACGGTGATCATGGTTACGCACGATCCGGAAACGCTGGCCGGGCTGGCCACGCACATTGCGGTGCTGGCCGAGCAGCACATCGTCAAATTCGGCACGGCGGCCGAGGTGATGGCCGGCGATCATCCCTTCCTCGCCGGTTTCAGGGATGGCGACAAGACGGGGTTGTTGTAGGATTCGTCCATGGAAAACAAATCGCATGCCTTCGTTGCCGGCCTCTTCGCCATTGTCCTCGGGGTGGCAGCGATCGTCGCCCTGGTCTGGCTGCGCGGTACGCAGGACAGCCTGAGCGAGTATGTGATCGTCACCCGGCACAGTATCGGCGGGCTGAATCCCCAGGCCCAGGTCCGCTATCGCGGAATCCGCGTCGGCAAGGTCACGGAGATCCGGCTTGACCCTGCCGATCCCCGCGACATCCTGATCTCCATTGCCATCGCCGACAATATCCCGCTGACCCGCGGCACGGTAGCCAAGCTCGCCTATCAGGGGGTTACCGGTATCGCCCACGTGCTGCTGGTGGATACGGGCAAGGACAGTGAGCCATTACCGGGCGGGGGCGCCAGTTCGGCGCGCATCGTCATGGCCCCCTCGCTGCTCGACGAGGTCAGCGAGAACGGCACGGCGGCGCTGCGCCAGGCCCAGGAGGTCATGGCCTCGGCCAACGCGCTGCTCAACGAGGAGAACCGGCGGCGCTTCGCGGCAACCATGGCCAACCTCGAGGTCGCTTCGGCCAGCATGAAGCCGGCGATCGACAACATGAACGCTTCCCTGGTGCAGGTCCGCAAGCTGCTCGACGACCGCAATCTACAGACCATCTCGCGTGCTGCGGGCGAGGTCGGGCCCCTGCTCGCGGATACCCGGCAGCTGGTCGGCAAGATGCAGGCGACCGCTGACAAGCTGGACGTCGCGATCGGTGATGCCTCAGCCGGCGGGACATCGGCGTTGATGCCGAGGCTCAATGAACTGGCTGCGGATTTCTCGATGACATCCCGGCAGTTGAGTCGTGTCCTGCGCCTGCTCGAGGATTCACCCCAGGGCCTGGTGTTTGGTGTGCCTGCTGGCGAGCCAGGGCCGGGCGAGGCCGGTTTTGCCGCGGGGAGGCGCTGAGATGAAGCGAACTGCGGTCCTCGCGTCCTGCCTGTTGCTCGTCGCCTGCTATGCGGGCGGCAAGCGGGGCGGCGATAGCGCGCTGGCGGTCTACGACTTCGGACCACCGGCGATCCAGTCGCCGGCGCTGCCCCGGCGCAGCGAAATGGCGCTCGAGGTAAGGGCGCCGCTATGGATGGATTCGATGGGCATCGAATACCGCCTGGACTATTCCGATCCGGCCCGTCCGCGTGACTACACGCGCGCCCGCTGGGCCGGACCGCCGGCCCAGCTCATCCAGCAGCGGCTTGTTCAGCAGCTTGGCTTGATGTCCTCTGGGCAGGGCAAGGCCCGGTGCGTTCTGCGTATCGATATCGACGCTTTCAACCAGGTTTTCGACGATCCGGCATCAAGTCGGGGTCAGTTGCTGGGCAGCGCCCGCTTGCTCGATCGCTCCCGGGCAACACTGGCGACCTACGATTTCAAGCTGGAAAAGCCGGCGCCAAGTGCCGACTCGCGCGGCGGCGTGGCTGCCCTGGCGGCGGCGGTCGATCAGTTGGCCGCTGATCTGGCTGCGTGGGAGCGGTCAGTTGCCGGCAGCGGCAAAGGCGCTGCCTGCTCAGGCTGAGACGATACGCTCGGCGATCCTCGCCTTCAGGTCGTCGAGGTGCTCGTCGAAATGGGTGTAGTGCATCAACGAGAGTCCGAAGACGCATGCATACAGGAGCAGACTGCGGCTCTTGGCATCGGCATCGGACATGCCGGCGGCAACGAACAGCTTGCGCGTGCACTCCAGTCGGTAGAGGTCGACCGATTCGACGACTGCCGCGGCTTGCGGGTCATGGCGTGCCCAGTCGCGCACGGCGAGTTCGATGGCCATCCCCTTGCGGTTGCGGCTGGCGCCGTAGACTTCGATGGCGAAATGTAGCTGGTCGCGCTCTCGGCCCGGCGTAATCGTAGTGATTTTCTCGATGTCGCGGATGCGACCCTCCCGCCAATGCTCGAGCATGGCGGTCAGGAGGTCGTGACGGTCCTTGAAGTGCCAGTAGAAACTGCCCTTGGTCACGCCGCAGCGCTTGGCCAGCACCTCGACTCGCAAGCCGCTGAGGCCATCGCGGGCCAGCACTTCGTTGGCGCTTTCGATCCAGTTTCCACGGTCAAGCTGGGTCCGCGGGCCAGGCAATTTTCGGCGGGCCGCTCTAATCTGGGGGTTGACAGGGCTTGTTTCCATACGCTACCGTATGCATTCCATACGACACAGTATGGTCATTGTGCGCAATGACACCGACTCTGTCAAACAAGTGCTAAGCTATACCGTTCAGGCACTGACAAAATTAACTGACCGTAAAGGAGAGCTTTGTGAAAATTCTCGTCCCCGTAAAGCGGGTGGTGGACTACAACGTCAAGGTACGCGTGAAGGCGGACGGTACGGGTGTCGATCTCGCCAACGTCAAGATGAGCATGAATCCCTTCGACGAAATTGCCGTTGAAGAAGCCGTTCGGCTCAAGGAAGCCGGCATCGCCACTGAAGTGATCGCCGTTTCCTGTGGCATTGCCGCCTGCCAGGAGACGCTGCGCACGGCGATGGCCATCGGCGCCGATCGTGGCATCCTCGTCGAAACCGACGTCGATCTGCAGCCGCTGGCCGTCGCCAAGCTGCTGAAGGCGCTGTGCGACAAGGAACAACCGCAACTCGTCATCTGCGGCAAGCAGGCCATCGATGACGATGCCAACCAGACCGGGCAGATGCTCGCCGCCCTTGCCGGCTGGCCGCAAGCCACCTTCGCCTCCAAAGTCGTGATCAACGGCAGCAAGGCTGCGGTCACCCGCGAAATCGACGGCGGTCTCGAAACCCTCGAAATTTCCCTGCCGGCCGTGG
>ERZ724516.626-NODE-626-length-21805-cov-7.190529_pt1 | contig 21805 bp, 19 predicted proteins | sample MGYA00376049_ERZ724516 | MGnify/ENA primary metagenome ERZ724516 (study PRJEB28724, sample SAMN07190886) | activated sludge metagenome | isolation source: activated sludge of sewage treatment plant in Hong Hong | place: USA: Christiansburg, Virginia | collected... | reverse complement strand
TCATCGAGAAATTTCTTGGTCGTGGCAAATAGCGCCGGCCGGCCCGGCGTGTCGCGATAGCCGACGGGGTCGATCCAGCCTCGCTCCTCGAGAGTCTTGATTACATTGCTGTTGACTGCGACCCCGCGGATTTCCTCGATGTCGCCGCGCGTCACCGGCTGCCGGTAGGCAATGATCGCCAGCGTCTCGAGCATCGCCCGCGAATAGCGCGGCGGCTTTTCGGGATTCAGGCGCTCGAGGTAAGGCAGGAATTCGGCGCGCGTCCGGAAACGCCAGCCCGAGGCCAGCTGAATCAACTCCACCGGCCGCTCAGCCCATTCTTCACGCAGCTCGTCGAGCAGCTTGCGCAGAATGTCGGGCGCCAGTTCCTCGTCGAACATCTTGCGCAACTCGAGCGGCGTCAGCGGCTCGCGGGCGGCGAGCAGGGCCGCTTCAAGCACTTTCTTGACCAGGCTCGCTTCCACCTTGATGCACTCTCACGTAAATGGGCTCAAAAGCCTCGGATTGGGTAAATTCGACCAGTTTTTCGCGCGCCAGCTCGAGCATCGCCAGGAAATGCACGACCAGCCCTGCCGCCCCCATCCCGGGGTCGAACATCGTTTCGAACTGCACGAAGCCGCCACGCTCCTGCAGCAGGCGGAGGATGATGCCCATGTGCTCGCGCACCGACAACTCCTCGCGCCCGATCCTGTGGTGCCTGTTCAGGCGGGCCTGGCGCACCACGGCCATCCAGGCTTCCTTGAGATCGGCGACCGATACTTCCGGCAGGCGCACATACAAGGACTTCTCGACCAGCGTCTCGACCCAGAAAAACTCGCGCTCGGCCTGCGGCAGTTCGTTAAGGTTTTGCCCGGCGATCTTCATCTGCTCGTATTCCATCAGCCGGCGCACCAGTTCCGCGCGCGGGTCCTCGGCCTCATCACCGGCACCGGCCTTGGGGCGCGGCAACAGCATGCGCGACTTGATCTCGATCAGCATCGCTGCCATCACCAGGTAATCGGCGGCCAGTTCGAGGTTGGTGGCCCGCATGCTCTCGATGTAGTCGAGGTACTGCCGGGTCAGCGGCGCCATCGGAATGTCGAGGATGTCGACGTTGGCCTTGCGGATCAGGTAGAGCAGCAGGTCGAGCGGGCCTTCGAAGGCGTCGAGCATGATCGCCAGCGCGTCCGGCGGGATGTAGAGATCCTGCGGTAGGTGTTCGAGCGGCTCGCCGTAGATTCGGGCGACCGGGTCGAAAAGTGCACCCTGGGGCACGTCGACCGCAATGTTCATGTTCAGGAAGCGGCCCCGCGGCCCTTGCCCTTGTAGTGCAGGTGCAGGTTGCGGAAATAGATGATCAGCCCGAGCCCCTGGCCGAAGGTGAACACCGGATCACTCCGGTGGATGGCATAAACGGTCAGCACCAGACCGCCGAGAATGCTGAAATACCAGAAGGCAACCGGGACGACCACCTGCTTGGCTTTCTCGCTCGACCACCACTGGACGAGAAAGCGCATCATGAACAGCCCCTGGCCGCCAAAACCGATGATGATCCAGATCAGCGCTTCCTTGTCCATCAGTGGTATTCCAGGCCCATCGACTCGCGCACGTCGCGCATGGTTTCGCGCGCCAGTTCGCGTGCCTTCTCGCAGCCGTCGGCGATGATGCTCTTGACCAGCATCGGGTCATCCAGATAAACCTGCGCCCGCTCGCGCATCGGCGCCTGTTCTCGCAGGATGCCGTCGATCACCGGCTGCTTGCATTCGATGCAGCCGATACCGGCGCTGCGGCAGCCCTGCTGCACCCATTCCCTGGTGCCGGCGTCCGAATACACCTGGTGCAGTTGCCAGACCGGACAACGCGCCGGGTCGCCGGGGTCGGTGCGGCGCACGCGGTTGGTATCGGTGGGCATGCTCTTGACCTTCTTGGCCACCGATGCTTCGGATTCGCGCAGCGTAATCGTGTTGTTGTACGACTTTGACATCTTCTGGCCATCCAGGCCGGGCATCTTCGACGCTTCGGTGAGCAAGGCACCCGGCTCGGCGAGGATCATCTTGCCGGTGCCCTCCAGGTAGCCGAAGAGCCGCTCGCGGTCGCCGAGGGACAGGTGCTGGACTTCATCGAGCATGGCGTGGGCCTGCTCAATGGCTTCCTTGTCGCCGTCCTGCTGGAAACGGGTGCGCATTTCCTCGTAGAGGCGGGCTTTCTTGCCGCCCAGTTTCTTGACCGCTTCACGCGCCTTGTCCTCAAAACCGGGTTCGCGACCATACAGGTGGTTGAAACGACGGGCGATCTCGCGTGAAAACTCGATATGCGGCACCTGATCCTCGCCCACCGGCACCTTGTCGGCGCGGTAGATCAGGATGTCGGCCGCCTGCAGCAGCGGGTAACCGAGGAAACCGTAGGTCGATAGATCCTTGCTCTCGAGCTTTTCCTGCTGGTCCTTGTAGGTCGGGACGCGCTCCAGCCAGCCGAGCGGAGTCATCATCGACAGCAGCAAGTGCAGCTCGGCGTGCTCGGGCACCCTGGACTGGATGAACAGCGTGGCCTGGTTGGGATCGACGCCGGCCGCCAGCCAGTCGATGACCATGTCCCAGGTCGCCTGCTCGATGCCTTGCGGGTTGTCGTACTGCGTCGTCAGCGCATGCCAGTCGGCGACGAAGAAGAGGCATGGATACTCGTGCTGGAGGCGGACCCAGTTCGCCAGCACCCCGTGGTAATGGCCGAGATGGAGCGACCCGGTGGGGCGCATGCCGGAAAGGACACGTTCTGCGTACATAGTCGATCAGTAAAGCCCAAAAATGGATTCGATTCCCCGCGCGGCCAGAATGACCAAGGGGTTCATGACGGCGCCGAGGATACCGGTGAATAGCAGCAGCAGCAAAATAGGGAAACCCCAGCGCTCGATTTGCGCGAACTTCCAGGCCAGTTTGTGCGGCAGCAGGCTGACGGCGATGCGTCCGCCATCCAGCGGCGGCAGCGGCAGGAGATTGAGCACCATGAGCACGCAATTGACGATGATGCCGATCTTGCTCATCTCGGAAAGCGGCAGCGTGAAGTCGTTGCCCGGCACAAGCCAGGCCACCTTGAGCAAGGCTGCCCAGCAAAAGGCCATAAACAAATTGGCGCCGGGGCCGGCGGCGGCGACCCAGAACATGTCCTGCTTGGGATTGCGCAGGCGGCTGAAATCGACCGGCACCGGCTTGGCGTAGCCGAAAAGGAAGCTACCGCCCGAGAACAGCAGGATGGCGGCCGGGATCAGGATGGTCCCGACCAGATCGATGTGGCGAATCGGATTGAGGCTAATGCGACCCATCTGGAAGGCCGTCGGATCGCCGAAATGGCGCGCCGCGTAGCCGTGCGCCGCCTCGTGCAGGGTTATGGCAAAAATAACCGGCAGGGCCGATATGGCGATCGTCTGGATGACGCTTTCGAACATTCGATTAGCCCAGCCCGAATGGCGCGAGGGAGCCACGCCCGGCGCGAATCAGCTCGGGCGTTGAACCGGTCAGGTCGATGATGGTCGTCGGCTCGGTGCCGCAATGGCCGGCGTCCAGAATCAGCTCCAACTGGTCTTCGAGGCGGTCCTGGATTTCCCAGCCCTCGGTCAGTGGCCCCTCGTCGCCCGGCAACTGCAGGGTCGTCGTCAACAAGGGTTCGTTGAGCTCCTCGAGCAGGGCCAGCGCCACCGGATGGTTCGGCACGCGCAGGCCGATCGTCTTGCGCTTGGGATGCAGCACCCGGCGCGGCAGTTCCTTGGTGCCTTCGAGAATGAAAGTGTAGCTGCCCGGTGTCGTCGCCTTGAGCAACCGGTACTGGGCGTTGTCCACCCGCGCGAAATGGGCGATTTCGGAGAGGTCGCGGACCATCAGCGTCAGGTGGTGACGCTCGTCTATCTGGCGGATCTGGCGAATGCGGTCCATCGCCTCCTTGTCGCCGAGATGGCAACCGAGGGCATAACAGGAATCCGTGGGCAAGGCGACAACGCCACCGTCGCGGATGAATTCGGCGGCCTGGGCCAGCAGGCGCTGCTGCGGCGAATCGGGGTGGATGCTTACGACACGGGCCATGGCTCAGATCACCAGACGCCAGACCGGCTTGAGGTCTTCGGGGAGTTGCGGGAGCTTGCCAAGGTCGAAATAACTCTCTTCGGGGCCATGGAAATCCGAGCCGCGCGAGGCGTGAAAAGCGTAATGCCGGGCCAGGCGGGCGAAATGCATCACATGGTCGGGCGAATGACTGCCGCAGGTCACCTCGATGCCCTGCCCGCCGACATCCTTGAAATCATCGAGAAAGCGCCGCATGTCGCTGCCCGACATCTTGTAGCGCCCGGGATGCGCGACCACCGCGACGCCCCCGGCCACAGTGATCCAGCCGACGGCGTCCTCGAGCGTCGCCCAGCGGTGATCGACGTAGCCAGGCTTGCCCGGCGTCAGGTAATGCTGGAAGACGCCCGGCACGTCTCGGGCGATGCCTATCGACACCAGATAGCGGGCGAAATGGGCGCGCGAGATCAGGCTCGGGTTGGTCGCGAAGCACAGGGCGCCTTCATAGACGCCGGGGATGCCGATGGCCGCCATCGCATCGCCCATCCGCCTGGCCCGCTCGATGCGCCCAACGCGCAGTTCATCAAGCCCACCGGAGAGTGTTGGGTGCACCGGGTCGAAGCCGAGGCCGACGATATGGACGGGCACGCCCTTCCACTCGATCGAAATCTCGACGCCGGGGACAAACGCCATGCCAGCCTCTTCGGCAGTCTCCCTGGCGGCAGCGAGGCCGCCCATGTCGTCGTGGTCGGTCAGCGCCCAGAGATCGACGCCATTGGCCGCGGCCCGTCGTGCCACCACATGCGGCGGCAGGAGGCCGTCCGAAACATCGGAATGGCAATGGAAGTCGAAATTGGCTGGATTCACGTAACTTGAGACGAAAGCAAACGAAGAGTTTAGCACGAAGGCCCGAGCCGCCCGGAACCCCTTGTGCGGTGCACCAGGTTGATTAGAGTCGGGCATCCCGTTATAGTGCCTCCCGTTCCGTGGGAGAGTGCAGACCCGTCTGCCGCCGAAGGCGCAATCCACCCGAAAACGCTCAGGCAAAAGGACCGCGGAACCGGGGCTCTGGCCCTGAAACTCTGGAGAGCGATGGCGACTGTTGCACCCAAGGGGATTCTCCCCTGAAGGCGTGGTCACCATCCACCGATGGGGCAAATCTCTCAGGTATCGAGGACAGAGGGGTGAAACGCAAGAAGTGACTCTTTCGTTTCACCCCTTTTCCGTTTCTAGAACTGGCGTTAAATAGCGTCCGCAAGGGATTGATATGCTGAAGAAAACTGTTTTAAATTCCACCCATCGCGCACTCGGCGCCCGAATGGTTGACTTTGGCGGTTGGGACATGCCGGTCAACTATGGTTCGCAGATCGAGGAGCACCACGCGGTCCGGAACAACTGCGGCATGTTCGACGTCTCGCACATGTGCCCGGTCGATCTCACCGGTGCGGATTGCCGCAAATTCCTCTCCCGTCTTGTCGCCAATGACGTGGCCAAGCTGCAGGTTTCCGGCAAGGCGCTGTACGCCGCCATGCTGAACGATGCCGGCGGGGTGATCGACGACCTGATCATCTATTTCCTCACCGAGACCCGCTTCCGCATCGTCATCAATGCCGGCACGGCGCTCAAGGACCTGGCGTGGATGCAGGCCAAGGCGACCGAATGGGGGATGGACGTCACCATCACCCAGCGCCGTGACTGCGACGGGGCGCTGGCCATCATCGCCGTGCAGGGGCCGAACGCCCGCGCCATGGTCTGGGAAATCCTCCCCCGGGCCAAGGCAGCCATCGCCAACCTCAAGCCCTTCTTCGCTGCCGAAGTGGACCGGTATTTCATCGCCAGCACCGGCTACACCGGCGAAGATGGCTACGAGATCATGCTGCCGGCAAGTGAAGCCGAAGCCCTGTGGAACAAACTCAACGCAGCCGGCGTCGCACCTTGCGGCCTCGGCGCCCGCGACACGCTGCGACTGGAAGCTGGGATGAACCTCTACGGCCAGGACATGGACGAGACGGTTTCGCCGCTCGACGCCGGCCTCGGGTGGACCGTCGCCATGAAGGACGAACGCGATTTCGTAGGCAAATCGGCGTTGACCGCAAACGGCCAGCAGAAATCTTTCCTCGGGCTGATACTGCTCGATAAGGGGGTGCTGCGCGGCCATCAGAAAGTTATTACAAAATATGGTGATGGAGAGATTACCTCAGGTAGTTTCTCACCAACATTGCAGCAATCCATCGCCCTCGCCCGCCTGCCGCTCGGCGTCCAGATCGGCGACGAAGTCGAGGTCGACATCCGCGGCAAGCTGCTCAAGGCCAAAGTCACCAAACCCGTATTCGCCCGCAACGGCAAAGCAGTCATCTAATTACCCCCATTCAGGAGAAAACCATGTCCAACGTTCCCGCCAACCTCAAGTACGCTGCCTCCCACGAATGGATGCTGCTCAACGCTGACGGCACCGTCACTGTCGGTATTACCGACCACGCCCAAGAAGCACTCGGCGACCTCGTTTTCGTCGAACTGCCGGAAGTCGGCGCTCATTTCGATGCTGAAAAGGAAATCGCTGTCGTCGAATCCGTCAAGGCCGCGGCCGACGTTTACGCGCCGATCGCCGGCACCGTGACCGAAGTCAACCAGGCTGCCGCTGATGCGCCGGAATCGGTCAATCAGGACGCTTACGCCGCCTGGCTGTTCAAGATGACCCCGGACAATGTCGCCGACCTCGACAAGATGCTCGATGCCACCGCCTACCAGGCCGTCGCTGACGCCGCCTGAGCAAGGACCGCCCATGCCGCTCAATCAACCGCTCTCCGCGCTCGAACAGCACGACGAGTTCATCGGCCGCCACATCGGCCCCTGCGCCAGCGAAATGACCGCCATGCTGGCTGCCATCGGTGCCGACAGCCTCGAACAACTGATCGACCAGACCGTTCCAGCCGCCATCCGCCTGGCGGCCGACCTGCCGCTGCCGGCCCCGCGTCGCGAACATCAAGCACTGGCCGACCTCAGGGCCATCGCCAGCAAGAACGTGGTCAACAAGTCCTGCATCGGCATGGGCTATTACGACACGCTGACACCCAAGGTCATCCTGCGCAACGTCATGGAAAATCCGGGCTGGTATACCGCCTACACGCCCTACCAGGCCGAAATCGCCCAGGGCCGCCTCGAAGCGCTGATGAACTTCCAGCAAATGGTCGTCGATCTGACCGGCCTCGAAATCGCCAACGCCTCGCTGCTCGACGAAGCCACCGCAGCTGCTGAAGCGATGACCATGGCACGCCGGGTATCCAAGTCGAAGTCCAACCGCTTCCTAGTCGACGCCAACTGCTTCCCGCAGACCATCGACGTCGTCAAGACCCGTGCTGGCTATTTCGGCTTCGAACTGGTCATCGCTGCGGTCGACACGGCAAAAGACGAGGATTTTTTCGGCGCCCTGCTTCAGTACCCGGGTGGTACCGGTGAGGTCCGCGACCTGTCTACCACCATTGGCGGCCTCAAGACCAGGGGTGCGACCGTAGCTGTCGCCTGCGACTTGATGGCGCTGGTCCTGCTCAAGTCGCCGGGCGCGATGGGTGCCGACATCGCCCTCGGTTCCAGCCAGCGCTTCGGCGTCCCGATGGGTTTCGGCGGCCCGCATGCGGCCTTCTTCGCGACCCGCGAAGCTTTCGTCCGTTCGATGCCCGGCCGCATCATCGGTGTATCCAAAGATGCGCGCGGCAATACCGCCTACCGCATGACGCTGCAGACGCGCGAACAGCACATCCGCCGCGAGAAGGCCAACTCCAACATCTGCACCTCGCAGGTGCTGCTCGCCAACATGGCCGGCATGTACGCCGTCTATCACGGCCCGTATGGCCTGCGCACCATCGCCAGTCGCATCCACCGCCTCAGCGCCATTCTGGCCGAAGGCCTCAAGCGGGCCGGCGTGACGCTGCTGACGGGTACGTTCTTCGACACCCTGCATCTGGACCTCGGCGCCCGTGCCGAAAGCGTCTATCGCGATGCGCTGGGCGCCGGCTACAACCTGCGCCGCGTCACCGCCGGCGTGCTCGGCATCTCGCTTGATGAAACCTCGACCCGCCAGGACGTTGCGACGCTGTTCAAGCTGATCGCCCGATCCACGCTCGACATCGACACCCTTGACGCCCAGGTCGCCGGCCTGCCGGAAGCACTGCTGCGCGCCGACGCCATCCTGACCCACCCTGTATTCAACACGCACCACACTGAACACGAGATGCTGCGCTACCTGAAGTCGCTGCAGAACAAGGATCTGGCGCTCGACCACTCGATGATCTCGCTCGGCTCGTGCACCATGAAGTTGAACGCTACCAGCGAGATGATCCCGGTCACCTGGCCGGAGTTCGGCGCCATGCACCCCTTCGCCCCGCGTGACCAGGCGGTCGGCTACCTGGAAATGATCGCCGGACTGACCGAGTGGCTGAAGACCGTCACCGGCTTCGACGCCATCTGCATGCAGCCGAACTCCGGTGCGCAGGGCGAATACGCCGGTCTGGTCGCCATTGCCCGCTACCATGCCAGCCGTGGTGAAGCCCACCGCAACGTCTGCCTGATCCCCAAATCGGCGCACGGTACCAACCCGGCAACGGCGCAGATGTGCAACATGAAGGTCGTCGTCGTCGATTGCGACGACAACGGCAATGTCGATGTCACCGACCTCAAGGCCAAGTCCGAAGCACACAAGGGCGACTTGGCCTGCCTGATGATCACCTATCCATCGACGCACGGTGTGTTCGAGGAAGCGGTGTGCGACATCTGCGCCATCGTCCATGCCCACGGCGGCCAGGTGTACATGGACGGCGCCAACCTCAACGCCCAGGTCGGCCTGACCTCGCCCGGCTTCATCGGCGCCGACGTCAGCCACATGAACCTGCACAAGACCTTCGCCATCCCGCACGGCGGTGGCGGGCCGGGCATGGGGCCGATCGGCCTGAAGGCGCATCTGGCGCCGTTCATGGCCGACCATGCCGTGGCTGCAACCGGCCCGGCGGATCGCGTCAATGCCGGCCAGGGCGCGGTCTCCGCCGCCGCGTTCGGCTCGGCCTCGATCCTGACCATTTCCTGGATGTACCTGGCCATGCTCGGTGGCGCCGGTGTCAAGAAGGCCACGCAGGTCGCCATCCTCAATGCCAACTACGTCGCGACCAGGCTGAACGCGCACTACCCGGTGCTCTACGTCGGCAAGAATGGTCGCGTGGCGCACGAGTGCATCCTCGACATCCGCCCGATCAAGGCCGCCACCGGCATCGCCGAAATCGACATCGCCAAGCGCCTGATGGACTACGGCTTCCATGCGCCGACGGTGTCCTTCCCGGTCGCCGGCACGATCATGGTCGAGCCGACGGAATCCGAATCGAAGGCTGAACTGGACCGCTTCATCGCGGCAATGATCAGCATCCGCGAGGAAATCCGTAAGATCGAAAACGGCGTGTGGTCACCCGATAACAATCCGCTAAAGAATGCCCCGCATTCGCAGGCGGACGTCATCGACGCTGACTGGCAGCATCCGTACAGCCGCCAGCAGGCCGTCTTCCCGCTGCCGTGGGTGGCGGCCAGCAAGTTCTGGCCGAGCGTCAATCGCATCGACGATGTCTATGGCGACCGCAACTTGAACTGCGCCTGCCCGCCGCTGGAGGCCTACGCCGACTGATGGTGGATTTCTCCGCCATCGCCCGCTGGCCAAACGTCCCCGCCTGCTACGAGTGGCTCTCGCTCGACCGGCGCGGGGACTGGCGGCTGCAGGGCGAACGCATCATGCACCGGGGCCTGATCGAGTTCATCAACCGGCAATATGCCTGTGACACTTCAGGCTGCTGGTTCCTGCAGAACGGCCCGCAGCGGGTATTCGTCGATCTCGCCTACACCCCCTGGGTGTTCCATCGTGAGGGCGAGGGCTTCGTCAGCCACAGCGGTCGCCCGGCCGGCGCCTTGCAACTCATCCACCTCGACGATCACGGCTGCATTCTTCTCGAGGCCGAATTGGGCATCGGCCTCCTTGATGATCGTGATCTGGCCGGATTTCTTGCCCGCTGCGACGGCGAGGGCGGCGGACCGGTCAGCGATGACGCCTTGCTTGCACTGATGGGCGGCAAGTCTGCAGCGGTCAGCTGGCAAGGGATCGCCATCAAGCCGATTGCTGCGGTCGACGTGCCGCAACGCTACAATTTCCAGCCCATTCCGAGGCCGGCCATCTAGCGGCTTCCTGCGCGGGACGGCGATTGACCCTAGGCAATTTCACAAGACATACTGCACCAATGCTCCTGAAGCTCCTGCCCGTCCTGCACCTGTTCGTCTTCCTTGCCATCGCCCTGCGCATCTTCTCGCGGCGGACGACGCAGGGAACGGCGATTGCCTGGCTGATGGTGATCATCGTGCTGCCCGGTGCCGGCGCGCTGATGTACCTGCTGATCGGCGAGCGGCGCCTCGGCCGGGTCTGGATGCAACGCGCGGCCACACTGCGCCCGCAACTGCTGCGCTGGGCCGAAGGCATCCCGGCTGACCGCATCGCCCTGCCTTCGCGCCTCTCAAGCGGCGGCGAAAGCGTCAGCTACCTCGCCCAGGCCGCGGTCGGCCTGCCACCGATGAGCGGCCATCACCTGCGGTTGCTCACAGATAGCGGCTCGATCATGCGTGCCATGATTGCGGACATCGACGCGGCCAGAGTTTCCGTGCACATGGAGTTCTACATCTGGAGCGCCGGCGGCTTCGTCGATGATCTCGTCGCCGCACTGGTGCGCGCTGCACGGCGCGGGGTCAGCTGTTCCACCCTGATGGATTCACTGGGCAGCCGACCGTTCTTCAAGAGCCAGTCGATCAAGGATCTGCGCGATGCCGGCGTCAATGTCGTCGAAATGCTGCCGGTCAACCCGCTGCGTGCCCTGTTCGTCCGCTTCGACCTTCGCGATCACCGCAAGATCGCGGTCATCGACCGCTGCATCGCCTATACCGGTAGCATGAATATCGCTGATCCGCGATTTTTCAAGCAGGATGCGGGCGTCGGCGAGTGGGTGGACGCCATGGCGCGCATCGAAGGCCCGGCGGCATGGGTAATGGAAGCCGTTTCGCTCTCGCTGACCTCGCTGCAGACTGGCGGAAGCTTCGCGCCGCTGCCCCCGCCTGACCTGCCGTCCGCGGGCAATGGCCACGTCCAGATTTTCCCGTCGGGCCCCCAGGCGTCACGGCTCCGCATCGATGCGCTCCTGCTCACGGCCATCTACGCCGCCCGCCGCGAAATCGTCCTGACCACCCCCTATTTCGTTCCCGGCGAAGCCTTGCTGACGGCATTGCGTTCCGCCGCCCTGCGCGGTGTCCGCGTCGTGCTGATCGTTCCCGAGAAGATCGACTCGCGCTTGGTGCGTTATGCCAGCGAGGCTTACAACGAGGACCTGCTCGAGGTCGGGGTGACCATCCTGCAGTTCCGCGACGGACTGCTGCACACCAAGAGCATGGTCGTAGACGAGGAATTCACGGTTTTCGGTACGGTCAATCTTGATTTGCGCAGCTTCGAGCTCAATTTCGAGTTGTCGCTAATTGCCTACGATCCCGAATTCTCTTCCGCGACACGGGCCTTGCAACGTGATTACGAGGCGCGTTCGCGACGCCTCGATCTCGATGTCTGGCGCGCCCGGCCGCGCAGCCGGCGCCTGCTTGAAAACGCCGTGCAGATGATGAGCCCGCTGCTGTAGGCTGCGGGCTAGCGCTTGCGATGCAGGCGGTCCCAGGCGGCGATCTCGGGTAGCGCTTCCGCGCCGTCCTCGATCAGCGCCGCGTTGGCCTGCAGCAGCAGCTTGCGCTGGCGGGCAGTAAGTGCGGCGGGGAAGACGGGCCGCAACTCGACGACCAGATCGCCGGCCAGGTACATCACCCGTCCGGGATAGCCCTTGCCGGCCAGGCGCACTTCACGGGGCTCCGGCAGCCCGGGTTCCAGCTTCAGGATGAACGGGCCATTCAATGTCGGCAGGCTGACGTCGCCCCCGGCAAGCATGGCCAGCGCGCTGGCCGGCATGGTGTAGCGAATATCGCGCCCGCGCAGCTGAAACAGTGGATGCGCCGCGATAACAATGGTCAGGAACAGGTCGCCGGCCGCCAGTTCGTCAGTCGCCGGCTCGCCCTGCCCGGCCAGGCGCAATTCGTCGCCCGGCAACATACCTGGCGGCACGCTGATCTCGAGACTTACGGTTTCCATTTCGCGGCCGCTGCCGCAGCAATCCGGGCAGATGCGTTCGCTGAAAAAGCCTCTTCCGCCGCAATCCGTACAGGCGATCAGCACCCGTTTGGCATCGCGGATACGCCCGCTACCATGGCATGCCTCGCAGAAACGCGTCCGGCTGATGCCGGCCTCCCCGCTGCCATCACAGGTGGAGCAAGCGTTGCCCCGGATGACCTCAATCGCCTTGCGACAGCCAGCCGCCCCCTCCTCGAGGCTGATCGAAAGATCAAGCCGAATATCCGCCGCGCGCGCCACGAAGTCCCCGGGCGCCGTTTCGGCGTCGGCCATTTCTACGTCATCGGGAAGGTCAACCGCAAGCAGTTGCTCATAGGCCGCACGAATCTGCTTGAAGCGTTCGGTCGCCAGCGGATCGACATTGCGATCCGGATGCCAGCGCATCGCCAGACGGCGATACGCCCGCTTCAGTTCGGCCGGGCTGGCATCGGGCGTGACGCCAAGAACGGCGTGCGGGTCCTTCCTCATTCAGTGTATCCCCTGCCAGACCTGGCCGGCCGTGGCACTGTGGTGTTCGAACTGCTTCAGCAAATCGCTGATCAATCCACCAATCAATCTTGCCGTAATTCCATTGCAGTCCCGGTCCGGGTTGTATTCGACGACCTCCAGGGCGCGCAAACCTCGGCTGGCGACCAGATGACGCAGCCCGTCACGAACCGCGCGGGCCGGCAGGCCGTCTGGCTCCGGGCTGCCGACCCCGGGCGCGGCTTGTGGATCGAACGCGTCGAGATCGATCGTGACGCCGAAACCGTCGGCGGCCCCTGCCACGATATTCGCCGCCTCCGCAATACAGGCATCCAGGCCCCGTGCGTCGATCTCGTCGTGGCCGATGACGCGGACGCCCATGCGCGCGAGAAACTCCGCCTCTTCGGGCTCCCAGGAACGCGACCCGAGGACGACCGTGTGCCGCGGATCGACCTGCGCACCGGCTATCCCCATCTCCAGCAGCCGCTTGTCGCCCTGCCCCAGCAGGCAGGCCAGCGGCATCCCGTGGATGGCCCCGGTATAGCTCGTGGCGGGCGTATGGCTGTCGAGATGGGCGTCGATCCACAGCAGGCCGACAGGCGCCCCGACAAAGCGTGCCACGCCGCTCCAGGTACCAATGGCGACCGAGTGATCGCCGCCAAGAACCAGCGGAAACGCGCCGGCGCCCAACGCTTCGCTGACGACATCGGCCAAGCGATGGCAAAGCTCGGCGATCCGGCCCACTCTGCCATGTCCCGTCGCATCTTGGGAAAAAAGCGTTGGTCCCCAGTCGAGCAGTGGATGGTGTTCGATTTCATGCCAAGCCTGCGAGCGGTGGAAGGCCACCGGCCCATTCGCACAGCCGCTATCGCTGGCCCCGACGCCGCTGGCGGCCCCGATGATGCGAATTCGGAACGTCATGATCTCCCCGGCGACAGCTGATCAAGCACGTTGGAAAAAAATAAGCCCTTGAGGTTCAAGGGCTTAATTAAATTGCTGGCGGAGACGGAGGGATTCGAACCCTCGATGCAGGTTTTGCCCGCATGCTCCCTTAGCAGGGGAGTGCCTTCGACCTCTCGGCCACGTCTCCGGATCCAGACTTCAACGAAGGCGCGGATGATATAGCCTCCGCGCCCTGCGGTCAAACTTGCTGGTCCAGCCCGAACGTGCGGTGCAACACGCGAACGGCCAGTTCCAGGTACTTCTCGTCGAGGACGACGGATATCTTGATCTCGGAAGTCGAGATCATCTGGATGTTGATGCCCTCGTCGGCCAACGCCTTGAACATCTGGCTGGCCACCCCCGGGTGCGAGCGCATGCCGACACCGACCGCGGAAACCTTGCATATCTTGTTGTCACCGGTCACTTCGCGGGCACCAAGCTCGGCCTTGACCTTCTCAAGGATACCCATCGCCTTGGCGTATTCGCCGCGATTGACGGTGAAGGAGAAATCGGTGGTGCCGTCATGGCCGACGTTCTGGATGATCATGTCGACGTCGATGTTGGCGTCGGCGATGGCGCCCAGGATCTGGTAGGCGATGCCCGGCTTGTCCGGTACGCCAAGCATGGTCAGTTTGGCTTCGTCGCGATTGAAGGCGATACCGGAGATGATGGGTTGTTCCATGTTCTTTTCTTCCTCAACAGTGATCAGCGTGCCTTCCCCTTCGTCCTGGAAGCTGGAAAGAACGCGCAGTTTGACCTTGTACTTGCCGGCGAATTCGACCGAGCGGATCTGTAGCACCTTGGAACCGAGGCTGGCCATTTCCAGCATTTCCTCGAAGGTGATGGTGTCGAGCTTCTTGGCTTCCGGCACGACGCGCGGGTCGGTCGTGTAGACGCCATCGACATCGGTGTAGATCTGGCACTCGTCGGCCTTAAGTGCGGCAGCCAGCGCCACGCCGGAAGTATCGGAGCCGCCACGGCCAAGTGTCGTGATGTTGCCATCGGCATCGACACCCTGGAAGCCGGCGACGACCACGACATTGCCGGCATCGAGATCGCGCCGCATGTTGGCTTCGTCGATCGACAGGATGCGCGCCTTGGTGTGGGTGCTGTCGGTCAGCACCTTGACCTGGCCACCGGTGTAGCTCTTGGCCTCGCAACCGATGTCCTTCAGCGCCATGGCCAGCAGGCCGATGGTGACCTGCTCGCCGGTGGACATGATCATGTCCAGTTCCCGCGGATCGGGGTTGGCCTGAACTTCCTTGGCCAGCGCGATCAGCTTGTTGGTCTCGCCGCTCATCGCCGAGACCACGACCACTACCTGGTGGCCCTGGCTCTGGAACCTGGCGACGCGCTTGGCGACATTCTTGATGCGCTCCGGGTTGCCGACCGAGGTACCGCCGTATTTTTGAACAATCAACGCCATGAAATCATCCGGTTGAACGTTAAGAAAGGGTGGGATTTTACCCCACCCTCCAGATTTCCTGAAGGAATGGCGCCTTAGAGGTCGGCGAGCGAACGCAGGTGAGCGCCGACGCTGCGGGCCAGCGAGGTCATCACGTAACCGCCTTCGAGCATCGAGACGATGCGCTTTTCGGAAAACTCCGCAGCGACCTTCTTGAGCTCGTCGGTACACCAGGCATAGTCCCTCTCCAGCAACTTGAGGCCGCCCATATCGTCCTCGTAGTGACCGTCGAATCCCGCGGAAATAAAAATCATCTGCGGCTTGAACTCCTTTAGGCGCGGCATCCACACCTGCATCACCGCATCGCGGAACTCCTCGCCGCCGCAACCGGCCGCGAGCGGCACGTTGCACATGTTGGCGGCCGGCTTGTCGGCCCCGCTATAGGGGTAGAACGGATGCTGGAAGATGCTGCACATCAGCACCTGCTCGTCCCCGGCGAAGCAGTCTTCCGTGCCGTTGCCATGATGGACGTCAAAATCGATGATCGCTACGCGCTCCAGCCCATGGGCCTTCAGGGCATGGCGGGCGGCGACGCCGATATTGTTGAAGAAGCAGAAACCCATCGGGTTGGCCTTCTCGGCATGGTGGCCGGGCGGGCGAACGGCGCAGAAGGCGTTCTCGATTTCACCCTTCATGACAAGGTCGACCGCATGGCAGCCAGCGCCGGCGGCACGCAGCGCTGCCTGCCACGTGTGCGGATTCATCGCCGTATCGGGGTCGAGATGGACTACACCCAGTTCAGGCGAGGCGCGCTTGAGGCGCTCGAGATGGGACGCCGGGTGGACGCGCAGCAACTGCTCGAAGGTGGCCAGCGGCGCATCGTAATACACGAAATAGGCATCGATGCCCTGGGCGATCAGGTGATCGTTGATGGCGGTAAGGCGTTGCGGACACTCGGGATGATGCGAACCCATGTCATGCAACTGGCAGTCACGATGGGTGATGAAGGCAGTGGTCGTCACTTGTTCTCTCTCTGCGTACCGGCGGGCGCGGGAGCGCACGTCAAAATGGCATTATCGACCCAATCAGCGCACCGCTTCAAGCATTAGAATGCTCTGCAATCACATTTTGCGGATGCCTGCGATGTTTGGTGCCACACTTTCCACCCTGTCCACGAAGCCTCGCCCCCTCGACCCGGTGCTCCAGTCGGCGGGGCGCGTCATCCTCGGCAAGGACCGCGAAATTCGCCAGGCCGTCGCCTGCCTGCTCGCCGGCGGCCACCTATTGATCGAGGATTTGCCCGGCGTCGGCAAGACGACCTTGGCCCACGCGCTGGCCCGGCTACTTGGCCTCGCCTTCTCGCGCATCCAATTCACCAGCGACCTGCTGCCCGCCGACATCACCGGGGTTTCGATCTACGAACGCGAGCGCGGCCAGTTCCGCTTCCTGCCAGGCCCGGTCTTTTCGCAGCTGGTCCTGGCCGACGAGATCAACCGCGCCACCCCGAAGACGCAGAGCGCACTGCTCGAAGCCATGGAGGAGCGCCAGGTGACCGTCGAGGGCGAGACCCGCGCCTTGCCCGAGCCCTTCTTCGTCATCGCGACCCAGAACCCGTCGCACCAGATCGGCACCTTTCCACTGCCCGAGTCGCAGCTGGACCGCTTCCTGATGCGCATCGAACTCGGCTATCCCGACCGCAATGCCGAGCGCGCCCTGTTAGTAGCGGGCGGGCAGCGCGCCCTGGCCGACCAGCTGACTCCGATGATCAAAGCCGTTGAGCTGCCGGCCTTGCAACGAGAGGTGCTGGCCGTGCGTGCTGCCGAACCCCTGATCGACTACGTCCAGGCGCTGGTCGAAGCGACGCGCCGCGATGCCGCTTTCCAGCATGGACTCTCGCCGCGCGCCGGTCTCGCCCTGCTCGCCGCGGCACGCGCCTGGGCCTGGCTTGACGGACGCGAGATGGTCCTGCCCGACGATGTCCAGGCAGTGCTCCCCGCGGTCGCCCGCCACCGCCTGCGTGCGACCCAAGGTACCGGCACGGCCAGGGCCGAGGACATCACGGCGTTGCTGCACGCGGTGCCGATTCCCTGAAACCGTGGGTGTCGTTGCCGACCTCAAGCGCCGCCTGTTTCGCTGGCAAAGCGACGGCACGGCGCCCTTGCGCCTTTCGCAGCGGCGCATCTTCATCCTGCCGACCCGTGCCGGCCTGCTCTTTGCCACGGCCCTGCTCGCCATGCTCACCGGTGCCATCAACTACAACCTGGCGCTGGGTCACGCCCTCGTCTTCCTGCTGGCCGGCCTGGCCCTCACCGGAATGGTTCACACCTTTCGCAACCTGCACGGATTGAGCATTGCCCCTGGCCGGTGCGCGCCGGTGTTTGCCGGCGAGATCGCCTATTTTCCCCTCGCTCTGTCGAGCGACCGCAACTCGCCACGCCTGGCGCTCGAACTGCGCGCCGGCAACGAGGCCCGTAGCGTGGTCGCTGCGGTCGCCCCACACGGTCTGAGCGAAGTCGCCGTGCCGGTGCTTGCCGGGCGGCGCGGGTGGCTGGACCTGCCGCGCACGCGCCTCGCCACCACCTATCCGCTCGGGCTGTTCGTCGCCTGGAGCTACCTGCAGCCGGCCATGCGCTGCCTCGTCTACCCGCAGCCGCTGGCGGCTCCCATGCCACCAGCGCAGGCCGCGACGAGCACTGGCGAAAACCACGGCGCGGGGGGCCAGGAAGACTTCTCGGGTTTCCGCGAGCGGCAGCCTGCCGACTCGCCGCGTCACGTCGCCTGGAAGGCGAGCGCCCGCGACGCCGGGCAACGCCCGCTACTGGTCAAGCAGTTCGCCGGTGGCGGGCAGACCGAACTCCATCTCGACTGGGCCTCGACACCGGAAGCCGCCGCGCCCGAAACGCGCATTGCGATTCTCGCCGGCTGGGTGATGACAGCCGCAGAGGATGGCGCCAGCTACGGTCTTCGCCTGCCCGACCAGGATATTGCGCCGGACAGCGGCGACCGTCACCGCCATCGCTGCCTCGAGGCGCTGGCGCTCTTTCCGGCATGAGCACGCGCCCGGCCGATGCCCTCGAACGCGGCGCCACACCGTGGCTTTTTGCCGCGGCGCTGGCGACGACCTTGCCGCACGCCGAGCATCAACCGCTGTGGCTGAGCCTGCTGGCGGCGACGATCCTTGCCTGGGCGGGTTGGCTCTGGTGGCAGAACGCTCGCCTGCCCGGCCGCTGGCCGCTCGTTCTGCTGGTCGCCGCCGCCTGCGGCGGGGTGCTTCTCGAGTTCCGCACGCTTTTCGGGCGCGATGCAGGGGTGGCCATGCTGGTCGTCTTCATGGCCCTCAAGCTCCTCGAACTGCGCAGCCGGCGCGACGCGACCGTGGTCGTCACGCTCGGCTACTTCCTGCTGCTGACCCACTACTTCTATTCGCAGAGCATCCCGACCGGCCTGTGGCTGCTGGCAACGATGACGCTGCTCACGGCCACCTTGATCCGTCTCCATGGCGGCCCGCTGAGCACCACGGCCGCCACACTGCGCTACGCCGGTCTGCTCACGCTACAGGCGATCCCCTTCATGCTCGCCCTCTACCTCCTCTTCCCGCGGGTCGCCGGGCCGCTCTGGGGCCTGCCGCAGGATGCGCACAGCGGCCGCAGCGGCTTGTCCGAGCAGATGACCCCGGGCAACATCGCCAACCTCGCCCTGAGCAGCGAAATCGCCTTCCGCGTCCGTTTCGCCGGCCCGCTGCCGCCCCGCGAAAAACTCTACTGGCGCGGGCCGGTGCTCGAAGCCTACGACGGCCTCACCTGGAAGCCGCACGGCGCCCGCAGCCGCCCGCCGCTGGTCGAGGCGCTGGCGCCGCCGGTCGCCTACGAGACCACCCTCGAGCCGCACCAGCAGCGCTGGCTGCTGGCGCTCGACGCACCCACCGCGCTGGCGCCCGAATTTGTCCTTTCCGGCACGTTGACCGCAACCAGCCGCGAACCCTTGAGCCAGCGCCAGCGTTTCGCCCTGTCGGCAAGCCTCGACTACCGCTTCAACACCGACGAAGAGCCCGCCACCCTGCGGCGCAACCTGGCCCTGCCGCCGGAGACCAACCCGCGCAGTCGCGCCCTGGCCGAATCCTGGAAACTGACGGAAAGCGACCCCGGCCGCCTGATGGAGCGGGCACTGAGGCTCTTCTCCGAAGAGAAATTTTTCTACACACTGCAACCCCCACTGCTCGGCGCACAGCCGGTCGATGATTTTCTCTTCGTCACCCGGCGCGGCTTCTGCGAGCATTACGCCTCGGCCTTTGTCGTCCTGATGCGCGCCGCCAGCGTTCCCGCCCGCGTCGTCACGGGCTACCAGGGGGGCGAGGCGAACCCGGTCGATGGTTTCGTCGTCGTCCGCCAGTCCGACGCCCACGCCTGGGCCGAAGTGTGGATCGCCAGCCGTGGCTGGATAAGGGTGGACCCGACCGCCGCCGTCTCCCCGGCCCGGGTCGAAGGCGGCATCGCAGCCGCCCTGCCCGCCGGCGAGCCCTTGCCGGCACTGATCCAATTGCGCAGCGACTGGATGCGCACCCTGCTCTTCCGCTGGGAGGCGGTCAACAATGCCTGGAACCAGTACGTTCTCGGCTACAACCCGCAGCGCCAGCGCGAACTGCTGGCCCGCCTCGGCCTGCCCGATGCCGACTGGCGCAACCTGGCCGCCGCGCTCGCCGTCATCTGCGGCGCCCTGCTGCTCGCGGTCACAGGATTGGCGCTCTATCAGCGGCCACGCCTCGACCCAGCCGCCCGGCTTTGGCAAAAAGCCTTGCGCCGGCTGGCGCGAAGCAAAGTAAACTGCGCGCCTTGGGAAACGCCGCTGACCTTGCTCCAGCGCGTCGAGAGTGAACGACCGGCGCTCGCGCCGGCCTTCCGTGAGGTGGTAGCCGCCTACCTGCAGGCACGCTACAGCGGCATTCCCGACGACCTGACCAACCTGCGGCGCGCCCTGCGCCGCCTGCCCTGACGGAGAACGACTTGAAACACGCCCTCGGCATCCTGCTGCTCGCCGCCTGCGCCTGCCTGACCCACGCCGCCCCGGTCGCCGGCAGTTTCGCCAGCGACCCGGCCGTCATCGAGTTTGCGCGTGACCTCGAACAGCGGCACGGATTCAAGGCCGATGAACTGCTCCAGCAGTTCGCCCAGATCCGGCCCAACGACAAGGTGCTGCAACTGATCAGGCCACCGGTTTCGCCGGTCCAGCGCTCCTGGGAGCGCTACCGCCCGCGTTTCCTGAATGAACGCCGGATCAATGGCGGCGTCCGCTTCTGGCAGGAAAACCGCCTCAGCCTGGCGCGGGCCAGTGCACTCTATGGCGTGCCGCCCGAGATCATCGTCGCCATCATCGGTGTTGAAACCGAGTACGGCGCCAACACCGGCAGCTTCCGGGTACTCGAGGCACTGGCCACGCTAGCCTTCCATTACCCGCGGCGGGCCGACTTCTTCCGTACCGAACTGGAGCAGTTCCTGCTGCTGGCGCGCGAGAACGGGATGGACCCGGTCACCATGCGCGGCTCCTTTGCCGGTGCCATCGGCATCCCGCAGTTCATGCCCGGCAGCCAGCGCCGCTATGCGGTCGACTTCGACGGCGACCAGAAAATCGATCTTTCGGGCAGTGTCGATGACGCAATCGGCAGCGTCGGGCGTTTTCTTGAGCAGCACGGCTGGCTGGCCGATCAACCGATCGCCGTTGCCGCACGCACCCGGGGCGAACCGGAACGCAGCCTGATCGAGGCCGGCATCCAGCCGACATTGCTGGTCGCCGACCTGGCGCAACAGGGGATCACTGCCGATGCGGACGGCCAAGCCACGGTGACCCTGGTCGATCTGGTTTCACCGGGACGCCCGACCGAATACTGGCTCGGCTACAACAACTTCTACGTCATTACCCGCTACAACCGTTCCAGTTTCTATGCGATGTCAGTCTTCCAGCTCGCCGCGGCGATTCGCGAACGCATGCCGCCCCGCTAGACACCGGCAAGCCGCGGGCGACCAGAGCGGCGCGTCGCGGGTGACGGGTTCCGGTTTAGGGAGGGGTTCGGGGTCATCGCTTGGGCAGGAACGCCAGGGGGTCGGTCGGCTTGCCTTGCTTGCGGATCTCGAAATGGAGCTTGACCATGTCGCTGTCGGTATTGCCCATCTCGGCGATCTTCTGGCCACGCGTCACCTGCTGGCCTTCGGCGACCAGTATCTTGCGGTTATGCGCGTAGGCCGAGAGGAAAGTCGCGTTGTGCTTGACGATCAGGAGCTGGCCGAAGCCGCGAATGCCCGTACCGACGTACACCACCTTGCCGTCGGCCGCGGCCATCACCGGGTCGCCGGACTTGCCGCCGAAGTCGATGCCCTTGTTGCCAGTATCGCTATACGGCGAGATGACCTTGCCTGAGGAGGGCCATTGCCAGGCGACATCGTCCGGGCCGGTCGCTGCGGTTTCCGGCCTGGCCTCGGGTTGCGCTTCGGGTTTGGGTTCGGGCTTCGCTTCCGCTGCAGCGACTACCGGTTTTGCCGCCGGCTCGCCCGACTTGTTCAGGCGCTCGTAGGCTTCATCAGAATAGGGCTCCTTGCCGCCACGCGGCTCGCGCTTGACGCCGTCGCCTGCCGCCGCCGACGGCGTGACCGCCGTCATTGCCGGCGCGTCCAGCGGCCGTGACTCGACGAGCGGCGCCGTGACCACCGGCTGAGCGACTACCGCCCCGCCCGCTGCCGCCGC
>ERZ724516.622-NODE-622-length-21851-cov-7.855432_pt1 | contig 21851 bp, 21 predicted proteins | sample MGYA00376049_ERZ724516 | MGnify/ENA primary metagenome ERZ724516 (study PRJEB28724, sample SAMN07190886) | activated sludge metagenome | isolation source: activated sludge of sewage treatment plant in Hong Hong | place: USA: Christiansburg, Virginia | collected... | reverse complement strand
GAAACTGGTAGCATGAAACTCACCCTTTGGCAGACGAAAAACCGAGGGAACCTCAAGGCATAGATACGTGAGCACCGCTCAGGAACACCCACAGGTTCTCTATAAGGGCCTCAGGCAGCAGCCCACCAACTCAGACACAACCCTAAAACTTGTGGGAATGCCATCGGAAAACGCTACGGCAGACTCAAGACCAGCCTCGGCTATTCAGGCTCTTACACCTTCCATTCACTACGTTCTACCGTGATAACACAGTTTGAAAACGTGGGGGTGAGCGAAAACCTAGCGGCAGATATTGTCGGTCACGAGAAGCCTCGAATCACTTACGGGCTTTACTCTGGTGGGGCTTCATTGGCAGTAAAGAAACAGTGGGATGCGCTGGAGTGGAACGAGGATGGCACCACGCCCGTTGAAGTGGATGCCGCCGCACTCAACAAGTGGCTGTTCAACACCGACACCGTCGACAAGGTGCTGGCCCACCTGATGACCAATGGCCTGAAGGTGGCTGGTGGCGATCTGCGCTTGCAGACAGGATCAACAAGAAGCCAAGTGAGTGATATGCACCAGCGTCAGCGGATCAGTTGCGTAGTCGACGGCCAGACGTTCGAGGGTAACTACTGGATTGCTGGCAAGATTATTGTCGTCTCAACGGCTAAGGGTGGCACAAGTACCCAGGTTGGCACCAAGAACCCGGAAGAGTTGGCTGCACAGTTGCTGCAAAAGTTGGCAGTTGAGGGCAAGGCGTAATTTGCAGGCAGACCGTGATTTTATGAAGAATTACTGGACGTAAAAAAACCGCCCGGAGGCGGTTTGCGTTGCTTTTGGCTGGATTGACCAATTTTGCTCCGAGATTATTACTTTAATCCAAGGTTGGTTTTGAGAGGAAATTAGCCAAAGGAATGATGGTTGCCGGCAAGCTCATGCGAAGCATTGTTGAGTGGCAGAACTCACGCCAGTATGGCCATGTATGAAGCATTGCGTTTGATTGCCCCCATTTTTGCAGGTCTTCCTCTGGTGGGAACTGATCCGCATTCATTAAATAATCTGCGGAAATTTCCGCTGATATTCTGGCAACAGTGGTTTTCTCTAACGCATCATCTGACTGGTCGATTTCTTCAGTAGTGGCTATCCGGTAAGCAAAATCAAAGCGTGCGGTAAATGTGCATGACTTTAATGTGGACTTGACGCCATCTTGTTCAAAGGTGGTTTCCCGGCAGTCAACCGTGCCATCCATCGTTCTGAAAAACGCGGTTAATGGTTGATTTGGAATCGTTGGATCAAACCCTGGTGCCATAAAAGTGTTGCTGTTTCGCAGGTAAATGGCGCGCAGCGTGTATGGAAGCAAAGGCAGATCAACGGTTTTATTTTCCATGGGTGTTAGCCTGTTTTAAGTTGTGCCCAAACTCGATTCGCGGAAATTTGGGGCTTTGCTTGCAAAGGAAGCGTAGTAACGACCGCCAGGTGGTCGCGTCCGATTGCTTTCCATTCAGACCCCGCGCGAAAAATCTTATGCTGCTTTAGTGCGGTCAGATCATCTACGCGCGAAGCGGTGCAAAGACGTTCTTTGCTCAGATTGACGACGTCAAGAATCCCTTTTGTGAAAGGGGTAAATTCAACGCTCAAGTGGGTGTCAAATGCACGTGCAAGCTTGCGCAGCGTTTTCATTGTCCAGGCGCTATATTCAATATTTTCCAATGCACAGACGCGCTCCTGCTTCATGCCGGCAAGCTCGGCTAGTTGCTCTTGTGTCAAACCGCGATGTTCGCGCAGCGCTTTGATTTGGGCGGCCAGCGCCATGTTGACATGCTCTTCCATGTAAGCATGTGCATATGCTTTGTCAGAAAATTCGCTGGTCAGTTGTTCAGCTAACTCGCTCATGTTTCTTTCTCCTGGTGTCTGGTGCAGTGATTACCGCAGTTTTTAATCCATTTGCAATTGCATCGGCACCGGCGGGCTTTAGTTTTCCGCCAACTTCTATTGCGCCGAGCAACAAGGTGTATTCGGTACCGTTGTTGATGGGCCCCCGACAAAGCATGGGTCTTAATTGGACGTTGCCTTTGACACGAAGTTTCAAAATACCGGGGGTGTCTGTTCCGGTCAGCATGTTTGGAAACAAGTCATCGCCATGTTGCTTCAGTGCATCTAGCTTTTGATTCAGCTTGCCGCGTGGAGTTGATTGAAGGTTTTCAGTCCAGACTTTGAACTCATTGGTTCCATCTGCTGAGCAGTAATCGTAAAGTTCAAATGTCATTGTATAACAATTTTATTATAAATTGTGAGGGCGGCGCAGAAGGCTATGGCCTGTCCATGATTCTGACAACATTGCGCTTTTGGGCAACAGGCAAATTTAGCCTATCACGTATTACTGCAAATTGACACGAACGGCCTGATCGACGACGCCTGCTAGTGAGAACCCCAGCCCCGGTCAAGCGCTGGGTTTTTATTACCCTTCGATTCTTCGACGATTCAAGGCTAAGGCACCACCAACGGGAACAACTTGTATAGCTGAAAATTTCATCTTTTCGCCTATTTGGCGAGCACAGAAATATATGGCTTCAAAGCCAAATCAAACTCAACAAGGTGTTTCTGAACCCAAGTGGCAACGATGGTGATGACTTCAGGTAACGCCTGATTTTTGCCGTACATCGCATCAATATGGATTTGGGCTAGAAACGGCGCAGAGATTGTCCCTCACGGTTTCCGCTCGACTTTCCGCGACTGGTCAGCCGAGGTCGGAGAGTTTCCCCGCGAAGTCGCTGAACACGCCCTTGCTCACAGTCTCCCCGACAAAGTTGAAGCCTCGTACCATCGCGGGTCAATGCTTGATAGGCGCAGACCGATGATGCAGGAGTGGGCTGACTATCTCGACAAGCTGAAAACGGGGGCTGAGATCATTCAGCTGCACGGCAACGCGGCCTGACAACCTTCCTTTTGGCTTATGTCGCACCAACATGGTGATATTCGATAGAAATATCCGCGACATAAAGCAAAACCCGGATCGATTCCGGGCTTTGATCGCAGCCATCCTCATGTTGCGAAACAGATTCAGCTATCGAATCGCCGATTCATCAATCAAAGTCGTTTGGCCTTGAAAAGCCAGAGCGATTTATGTCTGAGTGCGTTCCAGTGCCTTGAGCAGTTCTACCGCTATTCGGCGATTGGATGTTGTAAGTGCGCGGAAACTTTGACGTAACTGCACCAGATCGACCGCTTGGGCTTCGGCTTCGCTATCGCCAAAACCAGGAGGGATCTCGGCGGACTCGCCTCGCCCTTCCGCCAGCGCAAAGATTGACGACACGGGCGTATCAATGGCTGCCGCAATCTGCTCAAGCATTTTCAGCGACGGTTTGCGACCGTCGTTTTCGATTCGGGATAGATAACCCGTGTCCGTTCCTGCATCGTAGGCAACGGCATCCAGCTTCAGATGCTTGCGCTTCCTGATGGCGTTGATCGCTTGCCCTATGTCCATCTGGCAATTTTCCACACCATCTGCCTGAAGGGTTTGCCTGACAGACAGATTCAATACAAATGTGTCCATGTGGCAGAATTGCGGTAATTCTGTCATTCAGGCAAACCATGCCCTTCCTCGATTGGGTCAACAAGGCCCAGGCGCAGCGCGCCACCGCCGATGTGCCATATCACCTTCTGGAGTTTCAATCTGCCCACGGCGACGGTGATGCACGGAATTTGCTGATTCAGGGCGACAACCTGCTGGCGCTGAAGGCGCTACTGCCGTTCTATCGCGGGCGGGTGAAGTGCATTTTTATTGATCCGCCGTACAACACGCAAACGGATTTCGGGCATTACGACGACAAGCTGGAGCACTCAATGTGGTTGTCCATGATGCAACCACGCCTTGTCCTCTTACGTGACTTGCTTACTGACGACGGCAGTATTTGGATCACGATTGACGACAACGAAGCTCACTACCTGAAAGTCCTCATGGACGAGTTATTCCTTCGGGATTGCTTTATCGCAGACATTGCCTGGAAACGTCGAGACGGCGCCCCCAACGACCGGAAAATTGGCTCGACGTATGACCATGTGCTTGTCTATGCCAGGTCAAAAGGTGGCAACGTCAAAAAAACGCGAGCGGAGGAAGCCTTTAATCTCATGCAACGCACCGAAAAGGCTGATTCCCAATACCGCCTCTATGAAGAACCGTTTGGATTCGACGAGCGAGGCCCATTCCGAAAAGTTGATTCGACTGGCAACGCCAAGGGCGGACGTTTTGTTGAAAGCCTTATCTATCCGGTCACAAATCCATTTACGGGCGAAGAGGTTTTCCCGAGAAAAGGTCGATGCTGGGTCTACAAGAAAGGCGACATGTTGCGAATGGTGGAGGAACGTCGATTTTTCTGGGGAAAAGACGGCAAGGCCGGCACGCCAATGCGCAAGCTATTCATAACCGAGGCAAAAGCAGGCATGTCTGCACCGACAGTATGGGATGGGGAAATGCGGACGGGTGCGTTTCGGCCGGCGCAGTTGTTTCGGCGGAAATCTTAAATTGAGCAACGCATTAACTGATAACGGGTGTTCAGTGAAATGTCTCAGTTCGGCCAACAAGAGACATTACAACTCGAAAAAATGAACAGCTCGAACGGCTGGTAAGTCATCAAATTCCTGGCATTCGGCTCCACTGTTTCTCGGCTCGATGTGGAATTGGCAGAACTTGCGTAGATAGGATGAGATCAATTCTTTGCATGCCTTGCAATATCAGCAGCCCAAGCAGAATTAGCTGCTACTGCCATCACTATCGTGCCGGTTGTATGTATTCTCATTTTTTAACCAATCAAAAACGTATTGATATGGGATAGTACAATCAACAGTCATGAACATAATCATCCGTTTCCTTTTTCCTGTTGTTGTCCTTTTGGGTGTGGGCTTCTACGTTTCGCATAATTTTGCTGGCTTCGGTGAAAGCATGGCGCAGAAGACTGTTGCCGGGGGTATAGCAAGTCAAATCCGCTACCACCAAGGAACAATAAAAGACGGAGAGACGTGTTTTGATTTCAGGGAGAGAATAGGCAAAGTCTCATCATCCACAACGACTGGCGAGGCGTTACCGCAATTGCTTGCGCTCAGCAATGAAGCGCGTGCAGCTGGGTGTTTGAAGTAGCAATGCGGTCAATAGTTATCGTTTGTCTCGTACTTTTCGCTTCCAGTGTTCAAGCTGAGACACTAACCGGCTACGTGGTTAGCGTTGCCGATGGCGACACGATCACTGTCCTAGACGCCAGCAAGGTACAGTACAAGATTCGACTATCCGGCATTGATGCACCAGAGAAGGCACAGCCATTTGGTGATCGCTCAAAGCAGAACTTGGCGCGCATGGTGTTCAACAAAGATGTATCTATCGAATGGAGTAAGCAGGATCGCTACGGGCGCATTGTCGGCAAAGTGATGGTTCAGCCTGCCGAATCCGATGACGCTTGATGCAGGACACGCTCAGATCATTGCTGGCATGGCCTGGTGGTATCGCAAGTACGCTAACGAGCAGTCACCGCAGAATCGTGGCAGCTACGAGTCAGACGAGCAGGAAGCCCGAGCTAGAAACCGAGGCTTGTGGGTTGATCCTGATCCAGTTCCACCTTGGGATTGGCGGAAATCAAGGCGCGAAACGCATTGACAATACTGATCGCCTATTCCCATTTTACATATCTTAATTAATTTCCACCGTCCTCTGTCTATTCTGTGTCACAGCGACGAGGTAGAGTTAGAAATTATCCTAACAACTGAACGAGTGGTGGGCTGTGCGGTGGGCTACACAAATACACAAAAAGAAAAAGTCACTAAATTCAGCGGCTTATGTGCAAACAATGGCGGAGAGGGTGGGATTCGAACCCACGGTACCTTGCAGTACGCCTGATTTCGAATCAGGTACATTCGACCACTCTGCCACCTCTCCGCAGCGGGCAGGATAATAGCACAAGAGATGCACTGGATAAAACGTCTGTCACTACTTGCTAGCTGTTTGATTGTCGTCAATTGCGGCGATACCGGGTCGCGCTTGGCCCTACCCTTTCCCACACCGGGGCAGCATGAGCTTGTAGTACTCACCACCCCCGGTTTGCTGACTTACCAGGCGGATGAAACCACCCAGTTTGGCGGGCTGGAACGTGACCTGGTTGAGGCTTTTGCTCAGGAACTTGGCGTGGCAGTACGCTATGTCGTGGCATCTCCCGAGGAAGTCGAGTCGCAACTGACCAACGACAAGGCTCATCTGGCCGCTGCCTGGTTGGCCCCACCACAAGACGACAAGATCAAGACAACGCCGCCCGTTCGCTACACCGACGACGTGCTGATCCAGCACGAGGCCTCGCTGCCCATCCTTGATAACGACGAACTGCAGGGCAAGACTGTTCATGTCATCACCGGTTCACGGCAAGCTGCGACGCTGCAAGCGTTGCAGAAAACCCAGCCAACGCTGTCAATCGTTGAAGAAAAAGATCACGATGTCTTCAAGTTACTGGAAGCCCTGAATGAGCGAAAAATCAATTATGTCGCCATAGACTCGGCCTTGATCGACATTGCAACTCAACTCATTCCTTCCCTGCAACCCAGCCTCACACTGAAAAAAGAGCAGCCGGTAGTCTGGTTGCTGGGCGAGAAACCCAATGTGGAACTTGTAGCACGGGCTAACGCCTTTATCGAACGGGTTCAGCATGACGGTACGCTGGCCAAGCTGGATGATCGCTATTTTGGCCATGTACGACGCCTCAATCAGAGCGATATAGTGAAGTTTCTTGGCGAGATTGAAACTACCTTGCCCAAGCTGCGCAAGTATTTTCACGCGGCCGAAACCATTTCCGGCATCGACTGGCGTCTGATCGCTGCCATCGCGTATCACGAGTCACACTGGGATGCGAATGCCACGAGCTATACCAATGTACGCGGCATCATGATGCTCACCGAGGAAACTGCCGATCGCCTGAAAGTCAGTAACCGCCTTGATCCCAGCGAGAGCATTCTAGCCGGGGCGCGCTACATGAACATCCTTCGGGACATGTTGCCGGAAGAAGTTGAGGAACCTGATCGCACCTGGCTGGCACTGGCTGCCTACAATATCGGTCCCGGCCACATGAATATGGCGCGCTCGCTCGCCCGGCAGCTAAAAGCCGATCCAAATGCCTGGTATGAGATGAAACAGATTTTGCCCAAACTATCACAGCAAAAGTATGTTCAGCAGTACAAGACAGCACGCGCACGTGGCGGCGAAGCAGTTATTCTGGTCGAGAACATTCGTAGTTATTACGACATCCTGCTCCACCACACGCCTGCATTCCGCCCCACAGCAGCGGCCTCAGAAAGCATCAAGCGAATCATTGCCGAGGTCGACCTGCGACGGAAGGCCTATGTCCGGCAGATAGCTGTAGCCCGTTCGATTGGCAGCGATGATGCAGGTGAGACTTATGAACCCGCACTGCGCTTGCCGACGATAAACACCGAACTGACGCCGTCAAATAAGTTGGGGAACGAGTAAAGCCTTGCCGGGATCAACCCGGCAAGGGGCGGGCAATCAACCTGCTGCGCGCAGGACTTCCAAACCGCCCATATAAGGACGTAGTACCGTCGGTATCGTCACACTACCATCGGCATTCTGAAAATTTTCAAGAATGGCAACCAGCGTACGACCCACTGCCAAACCCGAGCCATTGAGCGTATGCACCAGTTCCATCTTGTTCTTGTCGTTGCGGAAACGGGTCTGCATGCGACGAGCCTGGAAGGCGCCGAAGTTGGAACAAGAGGAAATCTCGCGGTAGGTGTTCTGTGCCGGTAGCCAGACTTCCAGATCGTAGGTCTTGGCAGCCGAGAAGCCCATGTCGCCGGAACAGAGCGCCATACGACGGTAGGGCAGTTCCAGCTTCTCAAGGATGACTTCGGCGTGACGGGTCAGCGCCTCGTGCGCTGCGGCCGACTGTTCGGGATGAACGATCTGCACCAACTCGACCTTGTCGAACTGATGTTGACGGATCATGCCGCGCACATCGCGCCCGCCGGAACCGGCTTCGGAACGGAAGCACGGGGTGTGGCAGACAAACTTGAGCGGCAGACTTTCGACCGGCAGGATTTCATCGCGCACGATGTTGGTCACCGGTACTTCGGCAGTCGGTATCAGGTAAAGCGGGTCTTGGTCACCGCGCAGGACCTTGAACAGGTCTTCCTCGAACTTGGGCAACTGGCCGGTGCCGTAGAGGCTGGCGGCATTAACCAGATACGGCGCGTATAGCTCGGTATAGCCGTGATCCGCGCTATGGGTGTCGAGCATGAACTGAGCAAGGGCACGGTGCAAACGGGCGAGGCCCCCCTTGAGCAGGGAGAAGCGCGAACCGGAAATTTTGGCTGCGGTGGTGAAATCAAGTTGACCAAGGGTTTCGCCGACATCGGTGTGATCCTTGACTTCAAACTCAAAAGTGCGCGGCGTGCCCCAGCGTTTGACTTCCACATTGCCGCTTTCATCACTGCCTACCGGCACGGATTCGTCCGGAATATTAGGCAGCGCGGCGAGAATGGCGTTGAATTTGTCGAGCAACTCACCGAGACGGACCTCGGAAGCCTTCAATTCGTCGCCGACCGCCCCCACTTGCGCCATTACCTCGGAGGCATCCTTGCCCTGCCCCTTCAACATGCCGATCTGTTTGGACAGCGAATTGCGCTGCGCCTGCAACTCCTGGGTGCGGGTCTGCAGCGTCTTGCGCTCCGCTTCCAGGGCAGAAAATTCGGAAAAGTCGATCGGTTTGCCACGCTTGGCGAGGCCCGCCACCACGGCGTCGAGATTGGAACGAAGTTGTTGGATGTCGAGCATGATTTTTTCCTGATTTATAACGGTCGACCGCAACAAACGGCCGGAAAGCCCAAAATTATACGCGACGCAACAGCCGGCCCACGAAGCCCCAGAGCTTGACCAGCACAAAACCAGCAATCACCAGGAAAATGGCGAGCAGCCCAAGAAAAATCGCCGGCGAGGCCAACATCGTCCATAAACCGCCGAGCACCATGCCCTCCTCCCCAAACGAGGCCAGCCAGTTGGAGAACGGCTCCGGTGAAGTATTGATCGCCAGCCGGCTGCCGGCTTTGGCGAAGTGTGTGCTGGCAGTAATCGTGCCGCCGATCAGCCCGGCCGCGACGGTCCATGATGGATCGACGTCACCCATGGCAAAGGCAGCAAGCAAGGCACCGGCGGGAATGCGGATAAAGGTCTGGAAGCTGTCCCAGAGCGAATCAAAAGCCGGAATCTTGTCGGCAATCAGTTCGGCGAAGGCCATCACGCCAGCAACGCCAATCACCAACGGGTTGTGCAAAACCGATAGGCTGTCTGGCAAATGCAGATAGCCAAAATAGGAGAGCACCCCGGCCAGAAAAACTACTAGATAGAGCCGCAGACCACTCGCCCAGGCGAGGCCGGCGGAGAGTGCGATGGTTTGCACCATGTCCATTATTTCTTGCGCGCCTTTCTATCCAGCTCACGCAAATGCATCAGTTTTTCGCCTATCTTGCCTTCCAGACCACGCGGGGTCGGCTGATACCAGCCCGGTTCCGCCATGCCATCCGGCAGATAGGTTTCACCCGCGGCATAGGCGTCTGGCTCGTCATGCGCATAGCGATAGGCCTTGCCATGGCCAAGTTCCTTCATCAACTTGGTCGGCGCATTACGCAAATGATTGGGCACAGCCCGCGACCCATCCTTGCTGACAAAGGCGCGCGCTGCGTTGTAGGCGTTGTAGCCGGCATTTGATTTGGCGGCGACCGCCAGATAAATCACCGCCTGGCCCAGCGCCAGCTCCCCTTCCGGCGAGCCAAGACGCTCATAGGTGAGCGCCGCATCGTTGGCGATCTGCATGGCGCGCGGATCGGCCAGGCCGATATCCTCCCAGGCCATGCGCACGATACGCCGCGCGAGGTAGCGCGGGTCGGCGCCGCCATCCAGCATGCGCGTCAGCCAGTACAGCGCACCATCCGGGTTGGAGCCACGCACTGACTTGTGCAGGGCCGAAATCTGGTCATAAAACGCATCGCCGCCCTTATCGAAACGCCGCAGGCTTTGTGCCACAGTTTCTTCGATGAATTGGCCGTCGACCGCAACAATGCCGGCGGTGCGCGAAGCAGTGCGGACTTGTTCCAGCAGGTTGAGCAAGCGACGGGCATCGCCATCAGCCAGGCCGATCAGGCGTTCGCGTGCCGACTCATCGAAGCTCAAACCGGGCAATGCCTGATCACCGGCACGATCAAATAGCTGCCCCATTTCAGCTTGATCAAGCGATTTCAGGACATACACCGAAGCCCGCGAGAGCAAAGCTGAATTCAACTCGAAGGAGGGATTCTCTGTAGTCGCGCCAATGAAAATAAGCAAACCGGATTCGACAAAAGGCAAAAAGCCATCCTGCTGCGCCTTGTTGAAACGGTGAATTTCATCGACAAACAGAATGGTGCGCCGCCCTTGTGTGCGCCACATTTCAGCCTGCGCCACCGCCTCGCGCACCTCCTTGATGCCGGAGAAGACGGCTGACAGGGCAATGAATTCACATTGAAACTGCGTCGCCATCATCCGCGCCAAGGTGGTTTTACCAACACCGGGCGGCCCCCAGAGAATCATCGAATGCGTCTGGCCTGATTCAAACGCCAGCCGCAACGGCTTGCCCGGCCCAAGCAAGTGCTGCTGACCAATCACTTCATCCGGTGTTTGTGGACGAAGCTGCTCAGCCAGCGGGGCGTTCAGGCGTTGTTCGCTAGCTGAGGAAAAGAGGTCTTCTGACATCGCTAGATTGCATTCAACAGCGCCACCAATTTGGGCGTCTATTCGCCAACCACATCAACGCCTGCCGGCGGCGTGAATTTGAAATGCGTAGCCGGCAAAGCCGGGTTGCGCTCCAGGCGGGAGAAACGAACCTGCGTCGTTTGCCCAAAGGCATCCTGCAATTCCATGGCTTTCAGGTCACTCCCGACAAAACCAAGTCGAACCGTCTCGAAGCCGCTATCCCCCGTTTTGGGTGTTGCTTCCAGCCAGTTCATGCCTTCGGACTCACCGGCTTCCTTGAGCGAAAAATTCTTTTCGAGATCATTGTTGCCGGCGAGCAAGGCTGCCGGAGAACTGCCTATGGCCTGCCCGGCCTTGCGCACAGTGACTTGCTGCAATTCCTGATCATAGATCCAGATCTTCTCCCCATCGCCCACCACCAGTTGTGGATAGGGCTTGAGAATCTCCCAGCGTAATTTTCCTGGCCGGGAGATGGAGACAAGGCCAGAGGACTGTTGTGGCTTGCGGCCATTTTTGGCGATGACTATCTGGGCAAACTCAGCCTTGAGCGTGCGCGTTGATTGCAGGAACTGATGCAGCTGATCTATCGCCCCAGCCTCGGCGAGAAGCGGCATCAATGCAAATGTTGCGGTCAACAGCGTTTTTAGGCCCAATTTCATTCCGCTTCCTTGCGCGCCAGCACTTCGCGGCCGCCACGCCCATCCGTCCCGGAAACCAGACCGGCTTTTTCCATCGCTTCGATGAGTCGCGCCGAACGGTTGTAGCCTATGCGCAGATGACGCTGGACCAGTGAAATCGAGGCACGCTTGTTCTTGAGGACAATATCGACTGCCTGATCATAAAGTGGATCAGCTTCTGCATCGGCACTGCCTTCACCACCTTCGCCACCCTCTTCGTCATCACCGGCCGCACCATTAAGAATATCCTCGATGTACTCCGGTGCGCCTAACGCCTTGAGGTGCTCAACAACGCGATGCACCTCCTCATCGGATACGAAGGCACCATGAACACGTGTCGGGTAGCCGGTACCGGGCGCCAAATAGAGCATGTCGCCCTGCCCCAGCAAAGCCTCGGCACCCATCTGGTCAAGAATGGTCCGTGAGTCGATCTTGCTCGAAACCTGGAATGACAGCCGCGTCGGGATGTTGGCCTTGATCAGGCCGGTAATCACATCGACGCTGGGGCGCTGCGTCGCCAACACCAGGTGAATACCGGATGCCCGCGCTTTTTGTGCCAGGCGGGCAATTTGTTCTTCAACCTTCTTGCCGACGACCATCATCAAGTCAGCCAGTTCATCGATGATGACCACAATGAAAGGCATGGTTTTCAGCGGCTCAGGAGTTTCCGGCGTCAGGGTTAGCGGATTGGGAATGTGTTCACCACGTTTCTCAGCCTCGCGTATCTTGGCATTCAGACCGGCGATATTGCGTACGCCCATCGCCGACATCAGCTTGTAGCGTTTTTCCATCTCGGTAACGCACCAGTGCAGCGCGTTAGCCGCCTGTTTCATGTCGGTAACCACCGGTGCCAGCAGGTGCGGTATGCCTTCATAGATGGACAGTTCCAGCATTTTCGGGTCGACCATGATCAGGCGCACCTGATCCGGCTCGGCCTTGTAGAGCATCGACAAAATCATCGCATTGACGCCAACCGACTTGCCAGAACCAGTCGTCCCGGCGACCAGCAAATGTGGCGTCTTGGCCAGATCGGCGACCACCGGCAGGCCGCCGATGTCCTTGCCGAGACAAACGGTCAGCGGGCTGCTCATGTCGTTGTAGGGCTTGCTGGAGATGATCTCGGACAACTTGACCATCTGCCGCTTCGGGTTCGGCAGCTCGAGCGCCATGCACGACTTGCCGGGCACGGTTTCGACGACACGGATCGAGACCATGGCCAGCGCACGGGCCAGATCGCGAGCCAGATTGACGATCTGGGCACCCTTGACGCCAACTGCCGGCTCGATTTCGTAACGGGTGATTACCGGGCCGGGCATCGCTGCCAATACTTTGACCTGAACACCAAAATCGGCCAGCTTGCGTTCAATCAGGCGCGAAGTGTATTCAAGCGTTTCCGGACTGACTGTTTCAGTCGGTGGCGGTGCGGGGTCGAGCAGATGCAATGGGGGCAGCTGACCACCAAGAATCATCTCCGGGAATAGCGCTACCTGCTTTTCACGCTCGGCGCGCGCCTCCGCTTTTTTCGAGACAGGTACTTCGGGCGGTGGCGTCTCGATCACAATAGGATCGTGCAATTCAACGCGGCGCTTCTCTTCCTCGACCACGACTTCACGCTGCTGTGCAACTTCACGGCCAATCTGGCGGTCACGCCAGGTATCAACACGCCCCTGGAAGAAACCGACGAATGTTTCCAGCCCGGCACCAAGGCGCTCAAAAGCCCACAGCCAGGACATTCCTGAAAAAATACTCCAGCCGGCAGCAATTGCCGCCAGCAACAGAAGTGTTGAGCCGGTATATCCCAGCTGTCGCTCCAGAACCTGGCTCAGCTCTATTCCTAGCATCCCTCCAGGACTCAGTGGCAACGTCGCCTTGAGCGTATGAAAGCGCAGCGCCTCAAGGGCAGAACTGGCCAACAAGAGGAAAACAAAACCACCCAGCGCGATGCTCAGCGGGCGGCGCGATTCAGCATGAAAAGCATTCAGGCGACGACCCCCCCACCAGACGAACATGCCAAAAAGAACGATCCACCACCACGCTGAAAGCCCGAATATGTAAAGCATGAGATCGGCCAACCATGCACCGGCACGCCCGGCCGGGTTATGCAAGGTATTGCTATTGACCGAATGTGACCAGCCCGGATCTTCCTTGTTAAAGCCCCACAAAGCCATCGAGAGAAACAGTGCCACCGCCCCAAGGGCCAGCCAGCGCGACTCTTGCAACAAACCACCGATCTTGTCCGGCAGCGGACTGGTATTACGTTGTACAACCCGTGACCCCACCCTCAATCTCCCATGATGGTCACAATATCGCCTTCACAAACGATATAACCACTCAATTCCAGATCACGCATGACTTTGCTGACCATTTCCCGCGATGCACCAATCATTCGTGCCATATCCTGCTTGGTAATTTTCTTTTTGACGATGCGCTTGCCGTCTTCTTCCACCGACATGTCGAGCAGCAGACGTGCTACACGGCCATAGACATCAAGCAGAGCCAGGCTTTCAATCTTGCGATCAGCTTCACGCAAACGACGCACAAGTATCCGCATCAGCTTTTGCGCTACCTGAAAGTTGTCCTGCATACAGCGATGAAATGCGTCACGACCAATATTTAGCAACTCACAGGGCTCAACGGCAATGACGCTGGCTGAGCGCGGACTGCTGTCGATCAGACCCATTTCACCAAAAAACTCACTGGGGCCAAGCCAGGCGAGAATGATCTCACGCCCTTCCTCATCACTGTTGGTTACCTTGGCGCGCCCGCTGAGCAGAATATAGAGCGAATCCGTGCTATCCCCTGCGCGCACGACAAAGGCGCCACGCTCGACACGCTTGCGGCCAGCGACTTTGGAGAGTTTATCGAGCTCGTTTTCATCCAGCCCGGCAAAAAGCGGTACGTTGCGCAAAACAACGAGGCTGAGACCGAAATTTGTAGCAGACATAAATCAGTTTCCAGTCATATAGTTACGAATTAATTATAAACTGAATTCAAGAAATGCAAGTTGCGTCACCAGAAAAGAGAATGGCAGGCGGCGCTATAATTTTATAGTTAATCACATTAAAGGATCGTCATGTCGCCGACCACCCGCCACAGTCGCCTCATCATTCTCGGTTCTGGCCCCGCTGGCTACACCGCCGCCGTCTACGCCGCCCGCGCCAACCTCAATCCCTTGCTGATCACTGGCATGGCGCAAGGTGGCCAACTAATGACCACCACCGAAGTCGATAACTGGCCCGCTGATGCCGAAGGTGTCCAAGGCCCCGAGTTGATGGCCCGTTTTGAAGCCCACGCCCGCCGCTTTGAAACCGAAATCGTTTTCGACCATATTCATACTACCAAGCTGACCGAAAGACCATTCACCCTGATTGGCGATAGCGGCACGTATACCTGTGATGCACTGATCATCGCCACTGGTGCTTCTGCCCAATACCTTGGCCTGCCTTCGGAAGAAAAATTCTCCGGCAAGGGGGTTTCAGCCTGCGCCACCTGCGATGGATTTTTCTACCGCAACAAGTCGGTCGCCGTCGTCGGCGGCGGCAACACCGCCGTTGAAGAAGCGCTGTATCTAGCCAACATCGCCAGTCACGTCACCTTGATTCATCGCCGCGAAAAATTCAAGGCCGAAAAAATCATGCAGGACAAGCTGTTTGAAAAGGAAAAAGCCGGCAAGATCACCATTCTCTACAACCACGCGCTTGATGAAGTGCTGGGTGACGATTCCGGTGTTACCGGGCTGCGCGTCAAGAACGTTCAATCAGGTGAAACACAGAATGTAGACGTCTTCGGCGTCTTCATTGCCATCGGCCACAAGCCAAATACCGATATTTTTGCCGGGCAACTGGAAATGGAAGGCGGCTATCTGATCACTGAAACCGGGCGCAAAGGCAATGCCACGCAAACCAGCATTCAGGGCGTCTTCGCTGCCGGCGATGTTCAGGACCACATCTACCGTCAAGCCTGCACCTCCGCCGGTACCGGCTGCATGGCGGCGCTCGATGCCGAGCGCTATCTCGATCAACTTGCCTGAAATTGATTGACCCGGACGATCTGGCCGTTTTTCGGGCGGCGGTGGCTGATGCCAAACCCCTCCCCGAAAGCGGCCGCGTCCACCACAGCCGAAAGCCACCGCCCCCCAAACCGCTGCAGCACCTGGCTGATGAACGTGCAGCACTGCACGAAAGTCTGCATGGCCAGATTACCCTGCAAGACCGTCTGGAAGGTGGTGACGAAGCCAGCTATCTACGACCAGAACTGGCGCAAAGCATTCTGCGCGACCTGCGCCGCGGACGCTGGGTAATTCAGGATGAAATTGATCTGCATGGCCTCAACCGTGATGAAGCCCGCCATCAACTAGCCAGTTTTCTGGCGGCCAGCCTGCACCACGGCAAGCGCTGTATTCGTGTGGTGCACGGCAAGGGACTGCGCTCACCCCAAAAAATATCCGTCCTGCGCCAATTGGTGCGTGGCTGGTTGCTGCAGCGCATTGAAGTGCTGGCCTACTGCCAGGCGCCACCGCCGGACGGTGGCGAAGGGGCGTTGATCGTGCTTTTGCGTGCTGGAAAAAAGCAGCGGGCGGCCTGAGCCGCCCGCTAGGGTGTCAGTTCATATTTTTAGATCGCCGCTTCGTTGGTTTCACCAGTCCGAATGCGAACAACCTGCTCAACCGGCATGACAAAAATTTTGCCGTCGCCGATCTTGCCAGTACGCGCCGCCTTGATGATGGCCTCAATGGCAGCATCAACGTGCTCGGTAGCAACAACGATTTCAATCTTTACCTTGGGCAGAAAATCGACGACGTACTCGGCACCACGATAAAGCTCGGTATGGCCTTTTTGACGACCGAAACCTTTGACCTCAGTCACGGTCAGGCCGGAAATACCCATATCTGACAAGGCTTCACGCACTTCGTCGAGTTTGAATGGTTTGATGACAGCTTCGATTTTTTTCATGATCTGTTTCCTCGTTGATTCAATTTTTAAAATTCGTCGACGTAGCGATTGGTAATCGGATAACGCCAATCCTTGCCAAATCCGCGCGGCGTAATGCGTATGCCTACCGGCGCCTGGCGTCGTTTATGCTCCGAAATTCGCAGAAGTCTGACGACACGACGTACCGCTTCTTCCGGCAGACCGGCAGCGATAATCTCGCGCGGGCTACGGTCTTCTTCCATGTAAGCCCTAACGATAGCATCAAGTATCTCGTAAGGGGGCAGCGAATCCTGATCGGTCTGGTCCGGCTTCAACTCGGCTGAAGGTGGACGAACGATGATATTTTCCGGGATCACCGGCACACCGTCGGCGCACAGCGTATTGCGATAGCGTGCCAAGCGATAGACCAGGGTCTTGTAGACGTCCTTGATCACGGCGAAGCCACCGGCCATGTCGCCATAAAGCGTGCAGTAACCAACCGCCATTTCCGATTTGTTGCCGGTAGTCAGCACCAGGGCGCCGGTTTTATTGGATAGCGCCATCAAAATATTGCCGCGTATGCGCGCCTGAATGTTCTCTTCCGTCGTATCGGCAGGCAACCCGGCAAACATCGGTGCCAACAACTTACCGTAGGTGTCCATCGCTGACGAAATGGCAATTTCATCATAGCGCACACCCAGGGTCTTGATCATGGCCCGCGAATCATCCAGACTCATTTGTGCGGTGTAGGGCGAAGGCATCATCACTGCCCTGACTTTTTCGGCCCCCAGCGCGTCGACCGCAACACACAAGGTCAGGGCCGAATCGATACCGCCCGAGAGGCCAATGATGGCCCCTTTGAAACCACTCTTGCCGATATAGTCGCGAACGCCAAGGACCAGTGCCTGATAGGCCTCGGCTTCAAGCGAAAGTTCTTCGACCATGTCGTCAGAACGCAAACGACCGCTGTCAAAATCGACGATGCCAAGGGCTTCGACGAATTGCGGCAAACGCATGCGACAGTTGCCCTGAGCATCGAGGGCAAAGGAAGCACCATCAAAGACCAGTTCATCCTGGCCACCCACCAGATTGGCGTAGATGGCGGCAATGCCGGTGGCAGCAATCCGCTCTCCCAGCACCTGCACGCGTTGCTGGTGCTTTTCCAGGTGGCAGGGCGAAGCGTTTAGAACGAGGAGCAAGTCGGCACCGGCAGCATGAGCCATTTCGGCAGCACCGCTCTCCCAGATATCTGCACAAATATTGATGCCACAGCGCACACCGTTGAATTCGATAACACAGGCTTCGGTGCCGGCATCGAAATAGCGCTTTTCGTCAAAAACTTCGTAATTAGGCAGGCGAATCTTGCGGTAAACCGCCGTTTGCTCGCCATTTTGTATGACCGCTGCCGCGTTGTAGCAGCGTCCTTCGTATTCTTCGGGGTAGCCGACAATCAGGGCAATACCGTCAATCCGGGTTGCCAAGTCGTCAAGCGCCCGCTTGCAGGCCCGATAGAAGTCCGGGCGTAGCAAGAGGTCTTCCGGAGGATAGCCGCAGAGTGCCAGCTCCGGTGTCAGCAGTACTTGTGCTCCACGGGCCTTGGCCTCGGTAGCGCACTTCACAATGCGTTCGACGTTGCCCGTCAGGTCACCGACGGTGGCGTTGAACTGGGCAACGGCGATACGCAACATGGATCAGTAAGCCGGTTTGTCTTTCGCTTCGTTATAACGCTGGATACCGGTCATGATTTCATTGCGGGCAGCATCAATGCCTTCCCAGCCATTGACCTTGACCCACTTACCGGCCTCGAGATCCTTGTAGTGCTCGAAGAAGTGCGAAATCTGCTTGCGCAGCAGTTCCGGCATGTCTTCGTAGGTCTTGACGTCCTTGTAGAGCGGGGTCAGCTTGTCGACCGGCACGGCCAGCAGCTTGGCATCTTCACCACCTTCGTCGGTCATTGACAGCTGACCGAGCGGGCGGCAACGAACAACAACACCCGGCGGCAGGGAGAACGGGCTGACGACCAGCACATCAACCGGGTCGCCATCACCAGCGATGGTGTGCGGGATGTAACCGTAGTTGCAGGGATAGTGCATGGAGGTGGACATGAAACGATCAACAAAAATTGCGCCGCTCTCCTTGTCTACTTCGTATTTGACAGGCTCGGAATGTGCGGTGATTTCAATGATGACGTTGAAGTCATCTGGAAGGGACTTGCCGGAAGGAACGTTGTTAAGGGCCATGGTTATCTCTCTGCGTTTAGGTTTTGAGAACTTACGATTATAACGTTGTGATAAGGCTTATTCACTGCCAGGCGGCGAGAAACTGCTGCCAATGCGGCGCACCTATCCTGGCCAGTTGCGCTTTGATGAATTCGATTTCGGCCCCTTCTTCTGCCGCTGTCAGCTCGCCACGCAGGCGACGAAAGCGGTTGTAGACGAGGTAGGTATTAATGACATCAGTTTCGCAATAGTCGCGAATCTCGGCACTTTTTCCTGCCTGCCAAGCTTCCCAAACTTTGCCGCCATCCATACCGAGCTTGCCGGGAAAGCCGAAGAGCTTGGCCAGATCATCGAGCGGCGCATTGGCGCGCGCATTATAAAGGGCCAGCAGATCCATCAGGTCGAGATGCCGCATGTGGTAGCGGCTGATGTAGTTGTTCCACTTGAAATCGCGTGAATCGGCGTAATCGCCGTCACCGAGATCCCAGTAGCGCGGCGCGCTGACGCCATGCAGCATGCCGCGATAGTGCAGCACTGGCAGATCAAAGCCGCTGCCGTTCCAGGAAACAATCTGCGGCGTGAATTTCTCGATGCCATCGAAAAAGCGCTGAATGATCTCACCCTCGCCATGCGCCGGTTCGGACAGTGACCACACTTTCAGGCCTTCACTGGTGCGCAGCACACAGGAAATGGTAACAACGCGCTGCAGGTGAAGTTGCAGGAAATCATTTCCTGTTTTAGCGCGGCGTTGCTGGAAAGCCAGTTCAGCGACTTCCTCGTCGGAAAGCTCAGAAGGAAGATCATTCAGACGACGATAGCCGGCGACATCGGGAATCGTCTCGATGTCAAAAACCAGCACCGGTTTCATGCCGGGAAGACGCCTGTCGACAAGTAGCGATCACCGCGGTCGCATATAATACTGACGATTACCGCATTCTCCAGCGTTGCAGCGAGACGCAAAGCAACGGCAACGCCACCACCCGAGGAAATTCCTGCGAAGATACCCTCTTCTGTTGCCAGGCGACGCGTCATCGCCTCGGCATCGGCCTGGCTAACGTGTTCGATGCGGTCAACGTTGGTTTTGTCGTAAATTTTTGGCAGATAGGCTTCCGGCCATTTGCGGATACCGGGAATCTGGCTACCGTCTTCTGGCTGGCAACCAATAATCTGAATCGCCGAACTCTTTTCCTTGAGGAATTTCGAGGTACCCATGATGGTGCCGGTCGTTCCCATGCTGGAAACGAAATGGGTAATCATGCCACCCGTATCACGCCAGATTTCCGGCCCAGTACCTTCGTAATGGGCCAGCGGATTATCGGGATTGCCAAACTGATCGAGAATGATGCCTTTACCCTCGTCGCGCATTTTCTCGGCAACGTCGCGGCACAGCTCCATGCCGCCATCCTTGGGCGTCAACACCAATTCTGCACCGTAGGCCCGCATACTCTGGCGACGCTCTATGCTCTGGTTTTCCGGCATGACCAGGATCATCTTGTAACCCTTGATCGCCGCCGCCATGGCCAGTGCAATACCGGTGTTACCAGAGGTCGCTTCGATCAGCGTATCGCCAGGTTTGATGTCACCCCGAGCTTCGGCATGAACAATCATCGACAACGCTGGCCTATCCTTCACCGAGCCAGCCGGGTTGTTACCCTCCAGCTTGGCGAGGATGACATTGCCGCGCCTTTCATTTTCAGCACCAGGTATGCGCACCAGGCGCACCAAGGGCGTATTTCCGACAAAATCCTGCAGGGTTTTATACATTCTGCTGCAACCACTCCACGTATAGTGCGACCCCCTCCTCAACCGTAGACATCGGTGCAGCGTATCCGGCAGCGCGCAAGCGCGTCAGATCGCCCTGCGTGAATGCCTGATACTTGCCCTTGAGTGCCTCGGGGAAGGTGATGTATTCCAGCAAGCCCTGTGCCCGAAGCTCCTCCAGCGTCAGCGGTGCTTCATTTTTTGCCTTGCGACAGCCGTTGACCGTGGCAACGGCAACATCATTGAAACTCTGCGAGCGACCCGAGCCGAGATTGAAGATACCAGATTTTTCGGGGTGATCCAGGAAGTAGAGATTGACTTTGGCGACGTCGCCGACAAACACGAAGTCACGCTGCTGTCCGCCATCCGGATAGCCATGCGAACCTTCAAAGAGTTTCACTTTGCCATCAGCACGGAACTGGTTGAAGTTGTGGAAAGCGACCGATGCCATCCGTCCCTTGTGCGTTTCACGCGGGCCATAGACGTTGAAATAGCGGAACCCAACGATCTGTGATGACGGATCTTTGGCCAGACGCTGGCGCACGATCTGATCGAAGAGGAACTTCGAATAGCCATAAACGTTGAGCGGCCCTTCGTACTGACGCTCTTCCTTGAAGACGCTGGTACTGCCATAAGTGGCGGCACTGGAAGCATAGAGAAACTGGACATCCTGATCCTGACACCAGTCAAGCAGGATCATCGAGTAACGGTAGTTGTTCTCCATCATGTAACGACCATCGGTTTCCATGGTGTCGGAACAAGCGCCTTCATGAAGAATGGCGTCAATTTCACCATCGTAATGGCCGGCCTGGATGCGCTCGATGAAATCGTGCTTGTCGATGTAATCGGCGATATCGCAATCGATCAGGTTCTTGAACTTTTCGGCCTTGCTCAGGTTGTCGACCGCAATGATGTTCTTGACGCCGCGCTCGTTGAGCGCCTTGACAATGTTGGAACCAATAAAGCCGGCGGCGCCGGTAACAACGGTATACATAATTTTTCCTTACAAGGCTGCGGCGAGTTCGTCGCGAGTAACAACGGCGGTCCCCAGTTTACCGACGACGATACCAGCTGCCACATTGGCGGTGCGTATCGCTTCGGCCCAATCGGCTCCAGCTGCCAACATGACCGCCAGCGTGGCAATAACGGTATCGCCGGCACCGGAAACATCAAATACTTCCAGCGCATGTGCCGCCTGGTGATGTGTGCCATCAGCGGCAAACAGTGTCATGCCTTCCTCGCTGCGCGTCACCAGCAGCGCTTCCAGCCCCAGCTCCGTGCGGAGTTTCTGCGACTTGGCAAACAACTCCTCTTCCGACGACCAGCGGCCAACCACTTCGCGCAGTTCGGAGCGGTTCGGCGTAATCACCGTGGCCCCGGCATACTTGGCGTAATCATCTCCCTTGGGGTCGACCAGCACTGGTTTGCCGGCAGCACGCGCTAAACGGATCATCTCGGCAATATGGGTCAGCCCACCTTTGCCGTAATCGGAAAGAATCACCACGTCACACTCAGCCACGCGCAGCTCAAA